>ERZ1026956.495-NODE-495-length-23415-cov-6.529067_pt1 | contig 23415 bp, 20 predicted proteins | sample MGYA00519301_ERZ1026956 | MGnify/ENA primary metagenome ERZ1026956 (study PRJEB26926, sample SAMN06164521) | human gut metagenome | biome: ENVO:00009003; feature: ENVO:2100002; material: ENVO:00002003 | host: Homo sapiens | place: USA | collected 2012 ...
GGCCTTGGTAAAGGCAATGCCGTTGGTGTTGCCGGTGGTCTTGATCTTTTCGGTCACGCCCTCGCCGTCAAAAATATCGTAGATTTTGCCCACAGCGATCACGTCCTTACCAGCATCCTTCAGCAGATCCAGCATGGTGGCGCGGGGCGGCTTCAGGCTCAGGTCGTGACGGTTGGTGGTGCGGTAAAAGGTATCCGCGCTGTTGCCCAGGAAGGGGCGGGCGATCACGCGGCCCACGCCGTACTTGCCCTTGAGCATTTCCCGGGCAATCTCGCAGTAGCGGTACAGCTCCTGCACCGGTACAAGCTCCTCGTTGGCAGCCACCTGAAAGACGCTGTCGGCGCTGGTGTAGACGATGAGGGCGTTTTCCCGCATGGCCTGCTCGCCGTAGTCCTTCAGCACCTGCGTGCCGGAATAGGGCTTGTTGCACAGTACCTTGTGGCCGATCTTTTGCTCATATTCCCGGATCAGTTCCTCCGGGAAGCCCTCGGGGAAGGTGGGCAGCGGCTCCGGGCTGACCACACCGGCGATCTCCCAGTGGCCGATGGTGGTATCCTTGCCCATGCTCTGCTCCTGCAGGCGGGCAAAGGCAGCCGCCGGGGCATCCGTTTTCTCCCCTGCGGTCACGCCGTCAATGTTGAACAAGCCCAGCTTGCGCAGATTGGGGCAATTGAAATTGGGGTGGTTCGCAATGGCACCCAGGGTGTTGGTGCCTGCATCGCCAAAGGCAGCGGCGTCCGGCTCTGCGCCGATGCCAAAGCTGTCCAGCACGATCAGAAAAACGCGTTTTTCCATAATGGTCACTCCATTCTCCGGGCGTTCCCCGGAACAGTACTACTTTATTACCCCTATTATAAGCAAAAACCCCCTCCGATGCAAGAGGAAGCAGTCTTGTATGTTCTTATCAGTTTTCACGTTTTGCAGCAGTTTTCCCCTGTCAGACAGCACGCAGAAAGCTGCGGCGCATCGTTAAAAAGTTTTGCAATCTTTCCTTTGGGCATCAACAGATGCAAAAACTTGTATTCAAGCAAAAATTCCTCTTGCTCTCTTGCGCCGGAATGATTATAATAATAGGTGGTAGAGTTTTGGGTTTTCCCGCTCTGCCATATAAACCGACCCGCTGTACCGGGAGCTTTTACTCCCATTGGTCATACACAGCAGCCTGCAGGGATGCTGTGCCGGATATAGGTAAGAGAGAGTTGACGGAGGTATATTGCATGAGAAAGACGAAAATTATTTGCACCCTTGGCCCTTCCACCGATAAGGAAGGCGTTCTGCGCGATCTGATCGCCAACGGCATGAACGTGGCTCGTTTCAATTTTTCCCACGGTTCCCACGAGGAGCATCTGGGTCGCCTTGAAAAGCTGAAGGCTCTGCGCGAGGAACTGGGTAAGCCCGTGGCTGCACTGCTGGACACCAAGGGCCCCGAGATCCGCCTGAAGGACTTCAAGAACGGCGTTGAGAATCTGGTTGCAGGCCAGACCTTTACCCTGACCACCCGCGATGTGGAGGGCACCAACGAGATCTGCTCCATCACCTACAAAGATCTGCCCATGGACGTGGAGCCGAACGGCACCATCATGCTGGACGACGGCCTGATCAAACTGCAGATCCAGACCGTGAACGACACTGACATCGTCTGCACCGTGCTGAACAACGGCAAGATCAAGAACAAGAAGGGCGTCAACGTGCCCGGCGTGCACCTGTCTATGCCGTATATGAGCCAGCGCGATAAGGACGATATCATCTTCGGCATCCAGCAGGGCTACGATTTCATCGCCGCTTCCTTTGTGCGCACCGCACAGGACGTGTACGATATCCGCAACCTGCTGAACCAGTACGATTCCAACATCCGCATCATTGCAAAGATCGAGAACCGCGAGGGCGTGAACAACATCGACAGCATTCTGGCTGCTGCCGATGCCGTGATGGTGGCCCGTGGCGATCTGGGCGTGGAGATCGACTTCACCGAACTGCCCGGCATCCAGAAGACCATCATCGACCGCTCCTTCTCCTTCGGCAAGCCCATCGTCACCGCTACCCAGATGCTGGACAGCATGATGGTCAACCCCCGCCCCACCCGCGCCGAGATCTCCGACGTGGCAAACGCCATCTACGACGGCACTTCCGCTATCATGCTCTCCGGCGAGACCGCTGCGGGCGCATACCCTGTTGAGGCCCTCAAGACCATGTCCGCTATCGCAGAGCGCACCGAGAACGAGGTCCACTACCGCGACAACCGCCTGACCGATGCCGCCGGCCAGATCAGCGTCAGCGACGCTACCGCACACGCTGCCTGCCTGACCGCAAAGGACGTCAACGCTTCTGCCATCGTCACCGTGTCCGAGTCCGGCAACACTGCCCGCCTGCTGAGCAAGTACCGCCCCTCTCAGCCCATCATCGCCTGCGTCATGGACGAGCAGGTCCAGCGCCAGCTGTCCATCTCCTGGGGCATCACCCCGCTCATGATGGACCTCGCCACCAGCACCGATGAGCTCATCGAGAAGTCCACCACTCTGGCCAAAGAGCACGGCTACCTGCACGACGGCGAGCTGGCTGTTGTGACCGCCGGCGTCCCCGTGGGCGTCTCCGGCACCACCAACATGATCAAGATCCACATGATCGGCAACTGCCTGGCTACCGGCGTCGGCGTCGGCCCCGAGGGCGCTGCTCTGGCCAACGCCACCGGCAAGGCCTGCGTCTGCCGCACCATCGAGGAGATCCGCGCAAAGTTCAAGCCTGGCATGGTCCTGGTCGTCCCCTCCACCTCCAACGAGATGCTGAGCTACGTCCGTGACGCTGCCGCTCTGGTGGTCGAGGAAGCCGGCCTGAACAGCCACGCCGCCATCGCCGGCAAGGCCCTGCTCAAGCCCACCATCGTGGGTGCCGTCGGCGCTACCGCCCACATCCGCGACGGTCTGATGGTTGCTGTGGACTGCGCACACGGCAGCGTCCAGCGCCTGCAGGCCTGATCTCGGGAGGCACAGCATGGAGCGCATTGCAAGTTTCTGTGTAGACCACACCAGGCTCGACCGCGGTATGTACCTGAGCCGTCAGGACGGCGATGTTCTGACCTGGGACATCCGGATGAAGAAACCGAACCACGGCGATTATCTCTCCACCGGTTCGGCCCACACGCTGGAGCACCTCTTCGCCACCTACGCCCGCAACAGCCAGTATAAGGACGGCGTCATCTACGTCGGCCCCATGGGCTGCCGCACCGGCTTTTACCTGCTGACCCGGGGCCTGACCCCTGCCGAGGCGCTGAGCCTGACGGTGGAGTCCTTCCGCTTCATGGCTGCGTTTGAGGGCGATGTCCCCGGCGCAAGCGAGGTGGAGTGCGGTAACTACCGCGACATGGACCTGCCCGCCGCAAAGGCTGAGGCTGCTGCTATGCTGCCCGTGCTCGAGGCACTGACCGCTGACAAGCTGCACTACTATCGCAATTTTCAAAAATAGTGCCTATCGAAACGGCATATTTGCGATATGCAGTTTGCGGATGTTGCTTGTGCATTAAAAACGCAAACTGCTATAAGCTATAACACACAAAGAGGCTGTTGCACTGCAACAGCCCCTTTTCTTTTATCGCGTCCGCGCCTCACACTTCCCCGATGACCGGGAGCAGGTCTTCGAGCTTATTGAAATAATTGACGATGGTGACCACATTGTTGACGATGGAGCTGCCCGCCGAGAAAATGCGCGCCACATAGTTCAGCACACGGCCAATGTCCTGGAACGTCTGCCATGCCGTGGTCTCGCCGCCGCAGAGCAGCACCATTTCGTCGTCCCCGATGGATGTATACTGGGCAGGCATCTGCATCTGATAATTACTCATAGTATCCTTTCCTTTCCGCTGGTGAGAAGTTTTTTGTTCCTCGTTCAGAGTCAGCGCCCTCGGGGCCTGTCCTCTATTCCATCCTACCAGATACGAAAGGCAAAGCATGTCAGACCCTGCGGCTGGAATAATTTTCCTTTCATAAGACAGTAAAGAGGCCCTGTACGACAGTGCAGGGCCTCTTTGTTATATGTTTTATTCGTACAGAGGGAAAGCCTTGGTCAGGGCCAGCACACGGGCGGAGATGTCGTCCTTCTTCTCGTCGTAGTGCCAGATGCAGTCGGCGATGCAGTCCGCAATGACTTTCATCTCGGCTTCGCCCATGCCCCGGGTGGTGACAGCCGGAGTACCCAGACGGACGCCGGAAGTCACGAAGGGGCTGCGGGTCTCGCCGGGGACGGTGTTCTTGTTGGCGGTGATGTGGACGCTGTCGAGGCGGGCTTCCAGCTCCTTGCCGGTGCATTCCTCGTCCCGCAGGTCGAGGAGCATCAGGTGGTTGTCGGTGCCGCCGGACACCAGCTTGACACCGCGAGCCTGCAGTTCAGCGGCCATGGCCTGTGCGTTCTCCACGATCTTGCGGGCGTAGTCCTTGAACTCGGGCTTGAGTGCCTCGCCAAAGCAGACGGCCTTGGCCGCGATGACGTGCTCCAGCGGGCCGCCCTGGGTGCCGGGGAAGACGGCGGAGTTGATGCGCTTGGCCAATACGGCATTATTGGTTAGGATGAGGCCGCCGCGGGGGCCGCGCAGGGTCTTGTGGGTGGTGGTGGTCACGACGTCGGCATAAGGCACCGGACTCTGGTGCATCCCGCCAGCCACGAGGCCCGCGATGTGGGCCATATCCACCATCAGGAAGGCCCCGTAGCCGTGGGCGATCTCAGCCAGCTTTTCGAAGTCGATGGCACGGGGGTAGGCCGAAGCGCCTGCCACGACCATCTTGGGACGGACCTTTTTGACCTGCTTTTCCAGCTCAGCATAGTCGATGCGGCCATCTTCGCCGACGCCGTAGGATACGAAGTGATAGTTCTTGCCGGACATATTCACCGGAGAGCCGTGGGTCAGATGACCGCCCTGAGACAGGTCCATGCCCATAACGGTATCGCCCAGATCGAGCAGGGCGAAGTAGACGGCCAGATTGGCCTGTGCGCCGGAGTGGGGCTGGACGTTGGCGTACTTTGCGCCGAACAGCTTGCAGGCGCGCTGGATGGCGATGTTCTCCACCTCATCCACATAGGCACAGCCGCCGTAGTAGCGCTTGCCGGGCAGGCCCTCGGCGTACTTGTTGGTGAGGATGCTGCCCATGGCGGCCATGACGGCGGGCGAGACGATATTCTCGCTGGCGATGAGCTCGATATTTTCTCGCTGGCGGGTCAGCTCACGGTTCATGGCCGCAGCCAGCTCCGGGTCGGCCTTTTCCACGAGGCCGATGGTATCCATCATATCGTTGTACATACTATTTACCCCTCTCTCTGATGCAAAAAATCAGTTCGCGCGGGCGTCCGCTCATTCCGGCCCGTCTATTTCCATGATACCAGACATCGTGGATTTCTTCAACAGCATTTCGCACAAACCGATACGGTTTGATTCGTTTCTTTTCGGTTGGATGAAGATATTTCACCCATCCTGCCAAAGCCTTGCTTTTTCTGCGCTCAGCGCTTATTATTATAACAAAAATCCGTCCCGGTTTTTGTGCAGATTTGCCCACCGGGTGCAGAAAGGAGCGCATTGCCATGACCATCACGGAGCAAAAAGCCGCACAGCGCAAAGCGGGCATTGCGGCCCGCCGGGCGTTGTCGGACAACGAGCGCACCCATTCCAACGCCGCTCTCTGCGCCCGCATCATGGCTCTGGACTGCTTCAAAAAGGCAGAAAACATCCTGCTCTACGCGGCCTTCGGCGGCGAAGCCGACCTCTCGGCGCTGGCTGTGGAAGCGGCCCGGCAGGGCAAAACGCTGGCATACCCCGTCTGCGGCGAGGGCTTTTCGCTGACAGCCGCCGTACCGGGACCGGACGGCTGGGAAGTGGGTACTTACGGCATCCGCACGCCCATTCTGAGCCGGTCGGAGATTTTACGGCCAGACCAGCTCGACCTCGTGCTGGTCCCCTGCACGGCTTTTGACACCGCCTGCCGCCGCGTCGGGATGGGGAAAGGCTATTATGACCGCTATCTCCCCCGCTGCACCCGGGCTGTGAAACTGGGCGTGGCCTTTGAGGCCCAGCGGGTGGACGTGGCGGCAGTGGACGCCCATGACGAAAAACTGGACGGATTCGTGACAGAGGGAGGACTTTACTTTGGATTTGACACAACTGAGCTGTGAGGACTTTCTGAGCCGGCTTGCCAGCAAAGCCCCCGCCCCGGGCGGCGGCGGCGCAGCGGCCCTCGTGGGCGCGGCAGGCGTCGCGCTGGGCAATATGGTGGGGAATCTCACCACCGGCAAAAAGAAATACTCTGCCGTGGAAGAAGAGATCCTGGCGCTGAATGCCCGTGCTGAAACACTGTGCAAACGGCTGGAAGCCCTCGTGCAGGCTGACGCCGACGCATTCACGCCTCTGGCGGCGGCCTACGGCCTGCCCAGAGAGACGCCCGAACAGCAGGCCCGCAAGGCCGCTGTGCTGGCCGAGGCGCTGGATGGGGCCTGCGCCGTGCCGCTGGACATCATGGACGCCTGCTGTGAGGGCATCCGCCTTGCGGCCGATTACGCCGAAAAGGGCAGTGTGCTGGCCGTCTCAGACGCAGGCTGTGCGGCGCTGTTCTGCAAGGCCGCACTTCAGGCGTCGGCGCTGAATGTCGCCATCAACACAAAGCTTATGACGGACCGCGCCCATGCCGCCGCGCTGGACGAAAAAGCGGCCCGGATGCTGGCAGAATATCTGCCGCTGGCCGACGAAGTCTACCAGTCCGTGGCAAGCCGCCTGCGGGCCTGATGCATAGAAAGGGAACGTATATGTCTACCATTTTGAAGGGTGCGCCCGTCGTGGCCGCCATGAACGAAGCAAATGCTGCCCGCTGCGCCGCACTGCGGGAAAAGGGCGTTGTCCCCACGCTGGCCGTCGTGCGGGTGGGTGCGCGCCCCGATGACCTCTCCTACGAGAAAGGCGTCATGGCCCGCTGTGCGAAAGTGGGCGTCGAGGTGAAGCAGTTCCTTCTGCCCGCCGACGCTTCGCAGGAAGAGCTGCTGCGCGTCATTGCCGGCATCAACGCAGACGCCGCCATCCACGGCTGTCTGCTCTTCCGCCCCCTGCCCAAACAGTTTGATGACAGGACCATCCGCGCAGCACTCTCGCCCGAAAAGGACATTGACGGCATCACCGACGGCTCGCTGGCCGGCGTCTTCACCAACACTGCCGTCGGCTACCCGCCCTGCACGGCGCAGGCCTGTCTTGAGATCCTGAAATTCTACAACATTCCCCTCTCCGGCAGGCGGGCCGTCGTCGTGGGACGCAGCCTCGTGGTGGGCAAGCCCGCAGCCATGATGCTGGATCGGGAAAACGCCACCGTCACCCTCTGCAACTCCCGCACCCAGAACCTGCCCGATGTCTGCCGCGAGGCCGATGTTGTGGTGGTGGCCATGGGCAAGATGGGCTTTATCGGTGCAGAGCATCTGCGGGCCGGTCAGGTCGTCGTGGATGTGGGCATCCATGTCAACGAGGAAGGCAAACTCTGCGGTGACGTCCGCTTTGGCGAGGCAGAGCCTGTGGTGGAGGCCATCACTCCCGTCCCCGGCGGCGTCGGCACCGTGACGACTTCCGTGCTCGTGAGCCATGTGGTGGAGGCGGCAGCGAAAGCTGCATCATAATAACCTCTCCGTCACGCCTGCGGCGTGCCACTGCCCGGGTTGCGGCTCCCAGCGTCTGCTTCGGCCCTTGGTGCGGGCCTCGCATCCTGCTGGCCGCGGCCCCAACAGCTCCTCCCTGTTTCCGCCGCTGGCGGCGGTCGTCGTTGTTGCTCCCAAAGGGAGAGGCTTTTGGAAAGCTTCTATTTTTATCTCTATACACCAAAAGCGCCCGGCGGATACCCGCCGGGCGCTTTTGGCATTGACAGAACAATGACAGGAGAATAATTGGGAATTGGGAAATTGGAATAGGTCTTAGTTTATGCGGCCTTTGCCGGGGCAAAGACCAGAGCCTTCTTGCGGTGGTTCTGCATTGCGCGCACCACACAGCTCAGGGTGAAGTTGATGATGAAGTAGATGACGCAGGCCGTGCCGAACAGCACCATGACGTCGGAGACGTTCACCGTGCCGAGACCGTTGTAAGTACCGGCGGCGCTCAGCAGCTGGCGAATGCGGGCCATCAGCTCGATGGTGGCCACGTTTGCCAGATAGGAGGAGTCCTTGATGGTGGTGATGACCTGGCTGAGCAGGGTCGGCACGATGTTGCGGTAAGCCTGCGGCAGGACGATGTAGAGCAACACCTCAGCGGTGTTGAAGCCCTGTGCATAGCCGGCCTCGAACTGGCCCTTGGACACGCCGTTCAGGCCACCGCGGACGATCTCGGCGATGACGGAGGAGTTGAAGAGGATGAGGGCCAGAGCGGCCTTGAACAGAAGCTTCATCTCCACGCTGGTCAGACCGAACATCTTGCGGGCGAAGAAGCCCGGGCAGGGGCAGAACACCACACAGATGAAGATCCAGAGCAGGTAGGGCGTGTTGCGGAACAGCTCGATGTAGGCGGTAGCAAACCAGCCGAGGATGCGGGTCGGACCCTTTTTGCAGTAGGTGCGGGCCAGCGCCAGCAGAGAGCCCACGATGAGGCCCATGATGACGCCCAGCACCGAGATGATGCAGGTGAAGGCCACGCCGCGCAGCAGGTAGAGCATGACGCCTTCTCTTGTCAGGATGGAAAGGCTTGCAGCAAGCGTCTTCATATCAGGCAGCCTCCTTCAGCTCTACTTTCTTGGCAGCGGTCTTGAGCCCCGGGTTCACACGGCCCTTGCGCTCCTTGAGGGAAGCCTCCCAGCGGGCTGCCAGCGTGGACAGCGGGAAGCAGACCACGAAGAAGATGAGGCCGCAGACGATATAAGCGGGGGCGTATGCGCCGCCGGTGGAAGCACCGGTGACGAAGCTGTAGGTCACGCTGATGAGGTCAGCGCCGCCCACGATGTAGAGGCAGGAGGTGTTCTTGAAGAGGTTGACCACCTGGTTGACCATCGGAGGGAGCATCACGGGAATGCTCTGGGGCAGGATGATGTAGCCCATCCGCTGCAGATAGTTGAAGCCCTGAGCCTGTGCGGCCTCGAACTGGCCCTTCGGCACAGACTCGATGGCGGCGCGGACGACCTCGCCCATGTAAGCGCCGGTGTAAACGCCCAGTGCAATGATGCCGGTGCGGATGACGCCGAGGCTCACGCCTGCAAATGCCAGCGCATAATACAGGAAGCACAGCTGCAGCAGCAGCGGGGTGTTCTGGACGAACTCGACGTAAATGCGGGCGATGATGCGCAGCAGCTTACTGCCGCTGGTGGACATCAGGCCCAGCGCAGCGCCAATGATGAAGGCCAGCGCCAGTGCGCAGACGGCGGTCTGCAGCGTGTTGCCCAGACCCAGCAGAAAACTCTCACGATGCGTCCAGACGGTGGACCAGGACTCTAACGAAAACAAGCCAGACATGGCAAACTCCCCTTTCCCTACGCTCTCTTGGTTCTGAAAAGTCTGGGCTTAATCCAGACTGTTGTCTTTGATGAGCTGCTCGATGGTGCCATCTGCCAGCCAGCCCTTGACGAGGTCGTCGCACAGGGTGGAGAAGTCGCTGCCCTTCTTGGTGGCGACGCCATACTCCTGCGGGCTGAACTCAGCGTCAATGTAGCTGCGGCCCTCGGTCTTGTAGATGGCGAGGATGGACTTATCGACGCAGAAGCCCTGCACTTCGCCTGCGCTCAGTGCGGTGCTGATGGCGGGATAGTCGTCGTACTGACGGAAGGAGATGCCATCCTTCCAGGTGTCGGCGTTGAAGGTGTCGGCGTCGAAGTTTGCGCCGTCCAGCACGCCCTCGTCGATCATGGCCTTGACCAGAGCACGAGCGGAGGTGGAGCCAGAGGAGACGCCCACGACCTTGTCCTTCAGGTCAGCCAGACCCTTGATGCCGGTGGAGTCCTCCACCAGAACGGAAACGTAGTCGGTATAGTAGGGGGTGGAGAAGTCCCAGGTCTTCTTGCGCTCTTCGGTGATGGTGAAGGTAGCCAGAACGGCGTCGATGTCGCCGGAGTCCAGCAGCTCGCCGCGGGTGGCGGCGGTAACCGTGGTGAACTCAACGTCCACGCCGAGGTGCTCTGCGATCATCTCTGCGAGGCTGTCCTCGAGGCCCTTGTACTCGCCGGTGAGGGTATCCTGGAAGCTGAAGCCTTTAACTGCGTTCTTGACGCCCACTTTCAGGACACCGCGGTCCACGATGGCCTGAGTGTCAGCACCCAGTGCTGCAGTGGAAGCGGCTGCGCTGCCGGCGGCAGAAGATGCCGTAGAGGCTGCGGTGGAGCTTGCAGAGCCGCCGCAGGCGGTCAGGGCAGCAGCAGCGCCCACCAAACCAGTGACTTTCAGGAAATCACGACGCGAGATCTTTTTCATAATAAACCACTCCTCTTTGTTTTTTTCGGCCCGAGCGGCTTTCCCTGTCCGCTCCGAAAACGGCCTGTTATCAACAACGGCGTCTCACCACAACTTGTGAGCCCCTGCCGTGTCAACCTTTGTTGTTCGTCCTCTCAGCGGACGATCTTGCTCAGGAACTGCCGGACGCGCTCGTTCTTGGGGTTGGTGAAGAAGTGCTCCGGCGTGCCTTCCTCAATGATCTGGCCGTCCGCCATAAAGACGATACGGTCGGCCACGTTTCGTGCAAAGCCCATCTCGTGGGTGACGACCACCATCGTGATGTTCTTCTCGTGTGCCAGCTTTACCATGACATCCAGCACTTCCTGAATGGTCTCAGGGTCGAGGGCCGAAGTCGGCTCGTCGAACAGGATGATCTTGGTCTGTGCGCAGAGGGCGCGTGCAATGGCGATGCGCTGCTGCTGGCCGCCGGACAGCTGCGGAGGGTAGACATCCGCTTTGTCCCGGAGGCCGACGACCTCAAGATAATGATATGCCAGCTCTTCGGCCTCTGCCTTGGTCTTGTGATGGAGCTTCATGGGTGCCAGCGTCAGGTTTTTGAGCACCGTCATGTGGGGGTAGAGGTTGAACTGCTGGAAGACCATGCTCATGTTGTCGCGGACGATCCTGGTCTTGTTCTTGTTGGTCAGCTCCTGACCGTCGATGTAGACATGGCCGCTGGTCGGCTCTTCCAGAAAGTTCATGCAGCGGACGGTGGTAGATTTGCCGCTGCCGGACGGTCCGATAATGACCAGCTTTTCGCCCTCGGCGACCTCGAGGTTCACGTCTTTGAGGACGTGCAGGTCTCCGAAGTACTTGTCAACGTGTTCGAGTTTGATCACTGTGATTCCCACCTTTCCCTATCCTGTTCTGTCGTCCGTGCTCCAGCGCCGCGGACAGCGCATCTTGTGCGGCTTTCCCGAACCGCACACAAAAACGAAAAAACAAAAAAGGCGCAAAGTGAATACATCCACTTAAGCGCCTTTGCTTTCGTTGGTTAAAGTATAGTCTTTTTTCGCTTGACTTTCAATCCATAAAGTGCAACAAAAATCAGAGCGGGTCAATCTGCATTTTGGAAAGCTGCACAAACATCGTACTTAAAATCCGTAAATCAGCGGGTCATCAGCAGGAGCAGCGCCGATGCGACGGCCTGCAGGATGAGCCAGCGGGCCACCACCTGCTCGTCGCTCCAGCCCATGCGCTTGCGCACATGGTCGTGCAGCGGGGTGAGGGTGTTCTTGAGGATGCTGATGTGGAGGAAGCGCTTGAAGCTGATCTTCAGGATGCCGAGGCTGCCGTCCACGATGAACACCAGCGCCGCCAGCAGGAAGGCGAACGGGTGGCCGCACTTGAGGGCCAGGATGGCGAGGAAGAAGCCCATGGCGCGGCTGCCGGCGTCGCCCATCAGGAGGCTGGAAGGCTTTGCGTTGGACCACAGGTAGGCCAGCAGTGCGCCGATAAAGACGATGGCAGCGGTGGAGTAGTCCCCCAGCTCCTCGCCGTAAGCCAGCAGGAAGGTGCCGATGCTCACCACCGCGAGGCTGGCAGACAGGCCGTCCACGCCGTCGGTGCAGTTGACCACATTGATGCTGGCCCAGATGAGGATGACGATGAGCAGCAGGTAGAGCGGATAGGCAATGGTGAAAGTAGTGCTCAGGAAGTTGACGCTCGTGCCGTTGAAGTTCAGGTAGGTAACACCTGCCACCACGGCGATGACGAAGTCGATGAGGCCCTTCTTGTACTCGTTCCACGCCGTCTCGGAGGCGTCGTCAAAGTAGCCCGACAGCATGGAGGCGATGAGCAGAACGGTATAAATAAGGTACTCTACCTTAAAAGGCACCACCGCCAGCGTCACCAGCGCGATGCAGAGCACGAAGATGAGTCCGGAACCCCGGGCCTTGCCCTTGGAGAGCTCGCCGTTGACGGCGAAGGCACGGCCATGGTCGTGGGGGAGCTTGTCGTGGAAGACCGAGTCCATCAGGGCGGTCAGGGCAAACGCCAGCAGGAACGCCAGCGCGTCCACGGTCTGCTGGCCGGTAGCTGAAATAAGCTGCAGCATATTTTGAACCTCTTTCAATGATATTCTTCTTACTCCGAGAGTGTATCACGCCAGAGCCAAAAAATCAATCGCCCGGTTTGACAATCTTCCTCCCCGTGCCTATAATAGTAAGGCAGCTTATCAACACAGAAAACAGGAGACGACATGACACTTTCTTTGGAGCAGCTCTCGGCCCGGATGCGGCAGGGCGAGGACATCCCGCTGTCCGACACGGCCCGCATCGCGCTGGCGCTGAGCATCCCTTCCATTCTGGAGCAGCTGGTGGTCACGGCGATGGAGTACATCGACGCCGCCATGGTGGGCCACATCGGCGCAGAGGCCACCGCCGCCATCGGCATCGTCAGCTCGAGCACCTGGCTGCTCCACGGCATCCTTGTGGGACTGTACACCGCGTTTTCGATCCAAATCGCCCAGTACCTCGGGGCCGACCGCCGGCAGGACGCCCGGGGCGTGCTGCGGCAGTCCATGCTCTTCAACCTCATCCTGGGTCTGGGCGCTGCGGCTTTCGGCGTCGGCATCAGCCGCTTCCTGCCCGGGTGGCTGGGGGCGGACATCTCGCTTCAAGCCGATGCCAGCGCCTACTTCGCCATCTGGTCGGCGGCCCTCCCCTTCACGATGGCCATGGGAATGTACACAGCCATGCTCCGCGCCACCGGCGACGCCCTGACGCCCAGCCTGATCAGCGTGCTGGTCTGTTTGCTGGACGTGGTGTTCAACTTCTTCCTCATCAACCCCACCCGGCAGATCCTGCTCTTCGGCCAGAGCGTCACAGTCTGGGGTGTCGGCCTCGAAGTCCCGGGTGCGGCACTTGGCACAGCGTTTTCCACGACCATCGGCGGTCTTCTGGCGCTGGGCGTCCTGCTGCTGCGGGACGGCCCGCTTTGCATCCGAAAACCCGGCAGCTGGCGCATCACCTCCGCCTGCCTGCGCAATCTCTGGCGGGTGGGTACACCGCTGGCCGCTGAGCGTGCGGCCCTCTCGTCGGCGCAGGTACTGCTCGTCCGTATCGTCTCGGGCCTCGGCACGGTGGCCATCGCGGCCAACAGCCTCGGCGTCAGCGCCGAGGGCCTCTGCTACATGGCAGGCTACGGCATTCAGGACGCCTCCATCGCCCTCATCGGGCAGGCCGTCGGCGCACACCGCCGGGATATGGCGAAACGGTTCGCCTGGCTCTGCACCATGATGGGCATAGGCATCATGGCGCTGTCCGGCGTGGGGCTCTGGCTCTTCGCCCCGGCCCTTATGGGCATCTTCACGGCAGATGCCGCCGTCATCGCGCTGGGTGCGCAGGTCCTCCGCATCGAGGCTTTTGCAGAACCGATGTTCGGAGCCAGCATCGTAGCAAGCGGCGCGATGCAGGGCGCAGGCGACAGCACAGGCTGCTTCCTGCTGAACCTGTTCAGTATGTGGGGCGTCCGGCTCACCCTCGCCTTCCTGCTGGCTCCCCAGCTGGGCCTCGTGGGCGTCTGGGCCGCCATGTGCATCGAGCTCTGCATCCGGGGTGCGCTGTTCCTCATTCGGCTTGCAAGGGGCAAGTGGCTCGATAAAGGAGCGTTACAATAAACAAAATGGGCATGTGCCGCTGGCACATGCCCATTTTGTTTATTCAAATTTACTTCCGGCCATGCAGGATGGGAGACAGGGGCTTATAGATGACCATGCAGAGCACGGCGTCCAGCAGGCCCTTGACCAGCGTGAAGGGCAGGTTGAAGATGACGAGGCACTTCATGAGGCTGTCGGCAGAGGGCAGGATGGCCTGATACATGCCGAGGATGGCTTCCAGCGGCATATGGTAGAACTCCACATAGGCCGGGTAGGTGATGAAGTAGTTGGAGGGCACACTGAAGACGGCCATGGCGGCGGCACCCGCTACCGCGCCGAGGATGGCGGTCTTGCGGCTCTTATGATGCTTGTAGATGAAGCCCGCCACAGCGGAGAAGACAGCGCCCAGCATAAAGTTGCACAGCTCGCCGACGCAGGCAGTGCTGGTACCCTTGACGACGATGTGGAGCAGGTTCTTCATGAAGCTGATGACCACGCCGTACACCGGGCCGAGGGCGAACGCGCCCAGCAGGGCGGGCAGGTCGGAGAAGTCCATCTTGACGAAGGACGGGATGAGCATCGGGACAGGGAACTCGATGAACATCAGGATGAACGCCACTGCGCTGAGCATGGCGGCAACGGTCAGGTTGTGGGTCGTATCTTTTCTCATAATTTTCCTCCCGGGGCGGCTGCCCCATTCAAATAAAGACTGGAAAGCCCTTTTCTCGCTCGCCGGAACCGGGAAGACAAATGAAAACGCGCCCTGCCATAGCTTACACTATAACAGGGCGCGCACAAACAAATCAAATTGTCTGCCGTTTCTTGCATCCGGACTATACCGTTGGCCCCGGAGTCTCACCGGGTCAGCACTCTTTGGGAGTGGTCGCGGGCTGTACCGCCAGTGGGGAATCGCGCCCCGCCCTGAAACGAACTTTCTTCGCAGAGTATAACGCGGCAGGTTTGTCTTGTCAAGCCCTTTTATGCATTTTTTAACAAGCCTCTCCCGATTTGCACCGCTGGCTGTAATATGATATACTGATTTTATTATTCGTCAGGAAGGTATCTGTTTCTATGCTTTTCACCATCAACGATCTCGGCTTTTCCATCGCCGGACTGCTGCTGGAAGGCTGGCTGGCCTTTGCAGCCCGGTGCGTCTGTGCGCTGGCCCTGCTGTTCATCGGCTGGGTCGTCAGCCGCTGGATGCAAAAAAACCTCTTCCCCCGCCTGCTGAAGCGCAGCTGGCACTTCGCCTTTACGCACCCCCTGCTGGAAAGCTTTGCCCGCCCGGCGGCCCGCATCGCGTGGTACACCGGCATGTATCTGGCCCTGCGCAGCCTGCCCTGGGCCATCCCCGGCCTTGCGGCCCTGCTGCTCAAAGCCTATCGGATGATGCTGGTCTTCCTCATCGGCACCGGCTTCTACCACGCTTCCGGCATCGCGGCTCTGCTGCTGGCCTCGTCCAGCGAAGAAGTCCGCACCAACCGCACCCTGCTCACCCTGCTGGATAAAGTCTACAAAGTAGCCGTCGTGGTTCTCTGCGGCGCGACCATCGCACAGGAGAGCGGCCTGCCCGTGGGCAGCGTCGTGGCCAGTGCCGGTCTTATCGGCCTTACGATCTCTCTGGCCGCACAGGATATGGCCAAGAATTTCTTCAGCGGCGTGGTCATCCTGCTGGACAAGCCCTTCTCCATCGGTGACTGGATCACCGTCGGCGACGTGGAGGGCGAAGTGGTGGACATCAACTTCCGCTCCACGAAAGTCCGGGCCGTGGATAACTCCATCTACATCCTCACCAACAGCACCGTCAGCAGTGCCACCATCAACAACGCTACCCTCCGCAACAAGCGGCTCTACCGCTTCACGCTGGGCGTTACCTACGACACCACCCGACCCCAGCTGGAAAAGCTGATGGCCGACCTCGACGCCATGCTCAAGGCCAGCCCCGACACCTACGAGGACACCGCCTTTGTCCGGATGACCGGCTTCGGCGACTCGAGCATCAACCTGATGGTCTCTGCCTATCTGCGCACCGCCGACCTCGGCGCGTTTTTGCGGATGCAGAACGATTTGAACCTCAACATCATGGACGTGATGAAGGCCGACGGCGTGGATTTCGCATTTCCCTCCACGACAGTCTACCTCGCAAAAGAGAACTGACAGCAAAAAAGCCGATGCAGCTGCATCGGCTTTTTTTGTTACAGCGCAATATCCAGCGCCATCATGAGGGCGAACCCCAGCACCACGCTGATGACGCCCGCCGGTTCGTCCTGCTCCACGGCTTCCGGTATCATCTCCTGAGCCGTCACGCAGACCATGCACCCGGCGGCGGCGCTCATGAGCCACGGCAGAGCCGCGCTCACCCAGCCCGCGAGGGCCAGCGCCAGCAGCGCCCCCAGCGGCTCCACGAGGCCCGACGCAGCACCGGCGCAGAAGGCTTTCCGTCTCCCCTGCCCGGCCTGCACCAGCGGCAGGCTCACCGCCGCGCCTTCCGGGATATTCTGCAAGCCGATGCCCAGTGCAAGGGCCAGCGCCCCGCTGACGGCCTCCGGCTCACCCTGCAGGGCCAGCGCCGCCGCAAGTCCCACCACCATGCCCTCGGGCAGATTGTGGAGAGTCACGGCCAGCACCACCCGGCCCATCCGGCCATGCTCTTTTGACCCGGTGTGCATCAGCCGCCCGGCAGCCCCTTCCAGCCGCAGCAGACCCACAGCACCCAGCACCAACCCCGCCGCCGGGGCCAGCCAGACCGGCAGCGTCCCGGCCTCCGCCCGCTCGATGGCAGGCAGCAGCAGGCTCCACACGCTGGCGGCCAGCATGATGCCCGCCGCCATGCCGCAGAGCATCCGCCGGGTGCGGGGCTCGTCGGCCCGACGCACCAGAAAGACCCCCGCCGCTCCCAGCGCCGTACAGAGCGCCGGCAGCAGCAGGATGACCGCTGCAAACAGATAGACGTTCACATTGCATTCCCCCTTCCCACCGATGTATGCGGCGGAAAGGGGGAATGTGAAGAGAAAAAGCTCTCCTCATTCCGGCAGCTCATGCAGGGTAAATTCGTTTTTTGTTGTTTCCAGTATTCCCTCATCCCGCATTTTGCCCAGCTCTTTCGAGAGGGCGCTGCGGTCGAGGTTGAGGTGATCGGCCAGGCCCTGACGGTCAAAGGGGATGCGGAAACTTTTGCTGCCCGCCTTCGCGGCCTGATTGGAGAGATACAGCAGCAGCCGTCCCCGGACGGTCTTCGGGGCCGTGCAGAAGATGCGCTCCGAGAGGGCCAGGTTCTTGTGCAGCGAGATGTTGAGCAGGTTCTGCACGAGGACCGGCTGCCACTCGCTGTCCGGGTGAGGTGTGTGGATGAGGACATCCATGTTCAAAAAGAGCACTTCCGTCTCTTCCGCCGCCACCACGTCCACCATCATCGGCTCGCCGCAGAAGGCATAGGTCTCCGCGAACACCTGCCCCGCCGGGACATAGCTCAGGATGCTCCTGTTGCCCCAGAGGTCGATATTCTCGATGTTGACGCCGCCCGCCTGCACGATGCCCACCTCACGGGTGATGCAGCCCGCCCGCAGAAGGACTTCGCCCTTCGCGTAGGTCTTGCAGCGCGCACCGCCGCAGGTAAACATCTCGGCCAGCGCCGTCTCGCCAATGCCCTGAAAAAGGGGCGTTTTCTGTGTTTTCACCCTCAGCTCCCCCTTTTACCGCTTGACGTGGTAGACCTCGAGATAGACGCTCTTGCGCGTCTCATCCAGCGTTTCCTTCAAATCGCGGCAGAAATCTTCATCGTCCAACAGCGCCACCACCTCGGGCGCATAGCGGGTGCCTCTCTGGGCGTGGAATTCGCCCAGCAGCGTATCCACCGGCTTTGCCATCGTGTAGCAGCGGCCGATATTATCGGTGGCCGCGTCCAGTGAGTCGGCCACGGTCAGAGCGTCTACGATGGGCTTGATGTCCGCCGGGCAGGGCGGATAATTTTTCGGATAGCCGCCGTGTCCGTCGTAGAAGGTATGGTGGTAGAGCGCCGCCGGGGCCAGGTCGGCCTTTCCGCCCACATTGCACAGCAGCTCGTAGCCGAACACCGTGTGCCACTGGATGCAGGTAAATTCCTCGTCCAGCAGGCGGCGGTAGTTGTTGCCGATGTACATGAACACATAGCTCTTGCCTACATCGTGGTAAAGGCCGCACTCATAGGCCAGCTCACATATTTCAATGCGGCTGCGGCGGACTTCCTCCACCGTCTTGCAGCCCATGACGCCCACGAACAGCTCGGGCGACTTTTTGAGCATCTGCTTGACGAACATGCGGGTCAGTCCGGCCACCATCATGGAGTGGACATAGGTCGGCTTGTGGGCCACGAGAATATAATTCAGCAGGCTGCGGCGGGCTGTTCCGGCCTCGGCCTGCATCTCCACCAGCTCGCGCACAGCACGGCTGACCACACGGGAGTACTGATTCTGGGGTACATTGTTCAGATACCGCAAACTGCGGTCCATCACTTCTTCGGTGCGGCATGCCATCTCCCTCCGGTCGGCAGGCGGCATCTTGACCTCGTAAGCCACCAGATAAGACACCGCCGTGAGGTTCTTGTTGATGCCAGTATCGCTGTAGTCCTGGATGTCGGTGTGGTGGATGATGTCCAACAGCTCTTCCACCACCTCGCGGGCCGTACACCGTCCAGCATGGAAGCAGGCCGCCTTATAAAGATAGCTGACACGCCAGTTCTGCAGCCGTGCCTCCTCGCCCTTATAGAGCACCCGGTCGCGGTAGATGGCTTCCGCCGACTCCATCACCTTGGCGGCGACCACCGGGTCGTTGTGGTTGCGCAGATAGCTCAGCAGCGTCTCCCGGTCCATATGCATCGCATACTCGAATTTGCCCCACGGAAGGTCCGGGTCGAGCTGGTGGTAATAAGGGTCGGTGATGATGCCCATCGCCTTGTCGAACACCTTCATATATTCGGTGCATTCTTCCGGCGTACTGCGTGGCATGGACATCCGGCTGTTGCCCAGACAGCGCATGATGTAGCCTTTTGTTGTCTTATCGAAGGACTCATACTCCGCAATATAGCCTGCACCCTCCCGAAAAAGGCCGCGCACCTGCGTCCCGTAAGGGTTGATGGCATAGTCGCGGCCCCGAACATTGAGGTAGTGGAGAGAAACCGCTTTTCCATACAGATAGCGGACGATGGCGGGTTTGTCGCCCCGGATGCGGGCGTTTTCCAGCAGGAGGCTGTAGGCCTTGTAGGCGATGCCGCAGTCCTCGCTGCTGGCGTAGTCGAACATCTTGTCAGCAAACTCCTGCAGGCTGGCAATTTCGGCACTCGTCAGCTCCGCAGGCGCACGCTGGAATACCAGCTCATTGAGGATAGCGTTGTTCTCCTTCATGTAGTCGAAGCACTTGATGGCGTTGGACTGGATGGTCTCCAGCAGCTCCTTCGCTTTCATATCCGGGGAGAATTTAGGCTGGGAGAGGGTGCGGACTGTCCTGAGATTTTCAATATAGCGCTCGAATCGTGCGTCCATCCACTCTCCCCTTTTTCCGTTTTTTCACGCTCTGCTGTTGGCAGAGTCTTGTTTCCCATGATAGTTTATTATACCGTCTTTTCAAGTTAGAATCAACTGATTTTTCCAACCTGTCCGTTTCTGACGCACAAAAAGACTGCCGTGCATCGTCTTTCTGCACGGCAGTCTTGTCAAATCGGATCTTCAGTTACGGTAGCAGCGGTCCTGGCCTACCAGCCAGTCCTCGCACAGGCGCTCGGCCTCTTCCCGGCTGCAGCTCACACAGCGGAACAGCCGCCCTTTCAGCGAGCAGTAAGAATAGCGAACTTTCGGCACTCCATTTGCATCCCGGAATGATTCCCATCGCTCCTGTCCCGGCATCAAATAGCTTTGTTCCATAGCTTTCGCGCTTCCTTTCCGGCTGCTCTGGCAGCACAACGTGTTCATTTTATCACGTTTTGGCCGGGAGGGCTATTCGCTCTTTCCACAAAAAGCGCTCTGCATTTTATGGGAGAATGCGCATTGACAAACCACGATTCAACAGCGTTTCTTTTTCTTCCAGACAAAATACCCGGCGTATAGGACAAATACCGCCAGCGCTGCCAGCGAGACTTCACTGGCCAGGGAATAACCGTCGGCCTGATAGACGAAGTCGATGGTGTTCTCCCCCGCCGGAGCCAGAACGGCCATCAGCCCCTCGTCCACCCGGATGACCTCAGTCTCTTTGCCGTTGACGTAGGCCGTGAATCCATCGTCGTGCGGTACGGAGAAGAAGACAAGGTTGTCCTTCTTCAGCGTGATCTCCGCATGGAAGCCGGAGTTGGTCATCTGGAAGGTGCTGCAGGCCGAGGCGCGGCGGTCGGCGCAGTCAGAGACGTAGGTGTCGTACCACAGGTCGTCCAGCTTTGCGTCAGGCAGCTTCTTGAGGTACTTGCCGTAGGTTTCGGCGTCCTCTTCGCTGAGCACCAGCGCCCGCATCAGGAGATTCGCGCGGGTATTTTTAATGGTCGTCTCGTAGGACTCCTCCGTAATATAGTAGTCGTAGGTAAAGCCCATGGGAACGTAGTTCTCGTTCTCATAGAGCATGAAGCCGTCTTTGGTATCGTAGTAGCTCCATCCGTCGTCCGCAGCGGCGAGGAAATCTTCCTGCTTTTCGGGCGTGGTAATGAGGTATTTCACGCTCAGCAGACCCCGCAGGGCGTAGTTGGAGATGTCCGGCTCACTGCGGACATCCCGCTTGACGCCCAGTGCCGGGTAGAAGCTGAGGATGCTGGGCGCGGCCGTGCTGCCGAAATATTGCAGGCTGCTCTTGTCGAGCCAGAGGCCAAGGTTGTCGTGGAGCTTGTAGGTATCCACGCGCCAGTCGCCCTCGGGCAGGTCATCTTTGAGCTTGATGGCAGAGGTGTACTGCTCCACAAGGTCGCTGTCGGTGTGCCACTGGCCGAACTTGCCGATGCCGATGTGTACCATGCTGAACACGCAGGCAAAGGCCAGCACCACTGCCGTCATCCGACGGGCAAAGGCCCTGCTCCCCCGCCAGCGGCGGCAGAGCAGGTGGTACAGGATAAGACCGCCGATGCCGAAGCTCAGGACGGCGACATACTGGCCGGGATTCTGCAGCACACCCAGCGACCATTCTTTGGTATCACTGTCCTGCACCGGCACCAGGGCAAACGCCAGCGTCGCGATCATCAGCCAGCCGATGCCCCGGACCGGGGCGTCCAGCTCGTCGGCAGAGATGTCGGGGCTTTCCAGCGCACTGGCCGTCATGGCGCAGAGGATGAGCACCGGCATGTAGTACCACCGGGCGTAGTAGCTGGAATTGAGGGCGTAGAAGGCGCTGTTGAGCACCGGCACCAGCGCAAAGATGGCGCAGGTGGCGACGATGCGCTTTTTGCTGTCGCCCTTCCGCGCCCGCCAGTAGGCCATCGCGCCGGCCAGACTGCACAGGGGCAGATAGGCCGACATACTCGTCCACTTGATGATGCCCTCCGACCAGATAGAGGTGATGTAGGGCGAATCGGGCGGTAAGATCCAGCTCAGCAGGATGGCCAGATACTGCTGCACCTTCGAGTAGGTCAGAAAGCCCCAGCCCGACGACAGGTCGATGGTGCGGGGGTTCTGCAAAATGCTGAGTACCGCCGGCCAGAGCAGGACGAAGCCCAGAGCCGCGCCCAGCAGGCTCTCAAACGCCAGCCGGACGAAGAGGCGGACATTCATCGGGAAATCTTTCGTCGTCAGCTTGCAGATGAAGTAGATGACGAGGAAGATGACCTGGCCGATGAAAAAGAAGTAGTTGTTGAGCAGGTTGACGCCCACCCAGAACGCGAAGAGGCCGTAGTGCTCTTCCTGCTCGTAGAGCGTTTCGTCCAGCGCCCAGAGCATCCACGGGAAGAGGGCCACCACGTCGATAAAGTGGTTGAAGAAGACATTGTAGATGCTGAAACCCGAGAAGGCATACAGGCAGGCACCCAGCACCGCGTGATCGGAGCGGCGGACGTAGCGGCAGAGGTAGCGGTAAGCGCCGCCGCCCGCCACGGCAAATTTCAGCACCAGCAGCGGCACCATGAGGTAGGGCAGCCAGTTCTGGGGGAAGATAAGGGACAGCCAGAAGAAGGGCGAACCGTACAGGTAGAATGAGTAGGCGTTCATCGCGCCGCTGCCCAGGTCGGTGGCCCAGGAGAAGGTGCTGCGGTCCGCGCCGGCCATACCGTCCGGGTAGCCTGCCCCCTTGATGAAGCCGTTCATGTAGCGGTAGAAGCTGATCTGCTGGCTGTTGAAATCGCCCGCGTAGTGGAAAAATCCACCGTCGATGATATAGAACGGCAGGAAGAATATCGCCGCCGTCAGCGCACAGAGCAGCATGGTGCGGAGCATCTGGTCCCGCCGCCCCGGCATATTGAGCAGCCGGGCATTTCCGGCCTGATTTTTTGAATCGTCCATTGTCTATCCTCTTTCCCCGCCCGGAGGGGCGGCACAGGCCCATCGCCCGCATCGTTCTCGCGTTCCAGTATAGCACGCGGCTGTGTGGAAAAAAAGAATTTTTGTGTTTTGCTTGACATTCGCCCGCCGGGCGGGTATAACCCTCTCAAAGACACTTCAAGGAGGCTGACATGAAGCTATACCCGTTCAGCGCCCTTCTGGCGCGGATGAAGTACATCACCCGGTGGAGTCTGATGCACTCCACCCGCCCGGAATCCCTCAGTGAGCACACCTGCGACACTGCCCTGCTGGCCCATACCCTCTGCCTCATCGCGCGGCGGTACACCGGCACGCCCTGCCGCCCCAAGACGGTGGCGGTGGCGGCGCTCTATCACGATGCACCCGAGATCATCACCGGCGATATGCCCACGCCTGTCAAGTACAGCAGCCCCGGCCTGCGGGACGCCTATAAGGCGCTGGAGGCCGAGAGTGTGGATTCCATGACCCGTCTGCTGCCGCCGGAGCTGGCCGAGGAGGTCAGCCCTTTCATCACCGGCAGCCTGCTGACCGCCGAGGAAAAGCGGCTCCTGAAAGCTGCTGACCGACTCTCGGCCCTCATCAAGTGCATGGAGGAGCAGCGCAGCGGCAACCACGAATTTGACGCCGCGCTTCGTCAGCAGCGGGAGGCACTGGAAGGGATGCACTGCCCCGAGGCCGACTGGTTCATGGCGCACTGCCTCCCCTGCTTCACCCAGAACCTCGACGAGCTGACCCGCAGCGAATGATCACGGGAAGGGGACTTCCCGCACGTCGTCCGGGTCCAGCCCGGCCTTGCGCTGCTCTTCGAACACTGCCGTGATGAGCTCGTCCAGGTCTTCCAGACGGGACAGGGTGCAGCAGTAGCGGCGGAGGGCGGCAGCGCCCTTGAGCCCCTTCATATCTGTCTCTTATACACATCTCCGAGCCCACGAGACATCTCAGGATCTC
>ERZ1026956.512-NODE-512-length-23056-cov-8.216165_pt1 | contig 23056 bp, 13 predicted proteins | sample MGYA00519301_ERZ1026956 | MGnify/ENA primary metagenome ERZ1026956 (study PRJEB26926, sample SAMN06164521) | human gut metagenome | biome: ENVO:00009003; feature: ENVO:2100002; material: ENVO:00002003 | host: Homo sapiens | place: USA | collected 2012 ...
CCTGCTTTCCTTTGCATAAAAAGAAGAAATTTTAGGCGAACAAGGCTCTCGTCAATTCTCTGCGTTCGTCTGCGTCCATCAGCCGGATGGCTTCAAGGATCTCCTTACCGGAGATTTTTGTGGCTACCGGCTTTTTATTTTGCTGGATCTGGGATGCTGCCGGGGTCAAATCTTGGGAATAGAAGTTGGCTTCGATTTTCTCGGTCAACTCCAGCCGGGGTTTGTCGAAACTCTACTTGTTCACACGGAAACTTTAGCAAAAAGAGAGAGGGCTGGACGGTGCCAGCCCTCTTGACAGAACCTAATATCAAAGGTTCAGAGATATTTTCAAAAAATTGAAATTCCGAATCGTTTTTACGGTTCAATGACATTGAAGGTTTTTTCAAACTTGGACGCATATGCCAGCAGGCGTTTCAGGACAGTGGGATCTCCGCTGATCTGTATCTGCCCGGCCTTTTGACCCTGCATCAGGGCAAAGAGCTGCAGACGCTTGCAGGTGACGGAAGCCTGCGCATCCGGATGGTTCTCGCCGGGGTAAGACAGCAGGATGCCATTCTTACGGGTTACATAGAACTGTTCATTCACATCTGTCACCGTCAGATTCAGAGTCAGATCATCGTTCTGGGCGGCATTGGCATCACTCATGATACCGATGTAATCCAGCAGCATGGCGATGGTCATCTCGCCCATTGTCGCGGTCAGTCCATTGGCTGAGCGCGCCAGTTTGGACAGGTTGCCTCTGCGGAGTTCTGCAGCGCCCATCAGGTAGGCGTTGCGCCACGCGCCGGACTCTGCCTGATAGCCAAGTTGTTCCAGTGCATCTGCACACAGATTGCGTGCTTTCTGATTGGACGGGTCGGCGTAGACTAGTTCTTTGGTGATCTGCGCCACCCATTGATACTCGCCCTTATCAAAATCCTTCTGCGCTTTGCGGAGGACTGCATCGGCACTGCCCAGATATTCTACCAGCTTCTTGGCGGTATCGCTGGGCGGGAGCGGATTCAGGTTGACCGGGTTTGCGTCATACCAGCCCAGATATTTCTGGTAAACGGCCTTGGAATTGTGCGCCAGCGTACCGTAGTACGGACGGGTATACCAGATCTTTTCCAGTTTTTTGGGCAGGGTCAGCATCGCCGAGATCTCATTTGAGGTATATCCCTGATTCATGTAATGCAGGGTCTGGTCGTGGATGAACTTGTAGATCGCTGCCGTGTTCAACAGATACTCATGGATCTCCTCACCCCAATGCGGCCAGTTGTGGCTCTGGAACACCACATCAGTCTTGCTGCAGAAGCGCTGATCTGCCTCGATGATATACTTCGCCCAGTCGTTGGCATCGCGCACCTCTGCGCCACGCAGGGTGTACAGATTATGCAACGTACCGGTGCAGTTTTCCGCCATCCAGAGGGCGCGGTATTTCGGGAAATAGGCGTTCATCTCAGCAGGGGCTTCGGTGCCGGGGGTCAGCTGGAATTCGATCTCTATCCCGTCGATGGTCAGCTTCGGAACATCTTCCCCGATTTCGTAGGTGGGAGCGATGAGGGACACCGTACCGGTGGCCTGTCCCATGCCGATGCCCACGCTCAGCGCACCCTTTTCGCCCTTGTCAAGCACCGTGCCGTACTGGAACTGTGCGCGCCGCGCCATGGCGATGCCCGCATAGACATTCTCGCTGATGGCGTGCTTCAGAAAGCCCGCCGGCGCAAGCACAGGGGTCTTGCCGGAAGCCAGCTGCTTTTTAAGCGAAAGCGTTGCATCCGCTACCTGCTCCCGGGTGATGATGCCCTCCACGCCGCCGAAGTGGTCCACATGAGAGTGGCTGTACAGCACCGCCTTGATGTCCAGCGGACCGAAGCGCTCCTCCATCAGCTCCCTGGCTGCCTTCATGTTTTCCTTGCACATTAGCACATCAAACACGATCCAACCGTGGTCGGTGCGAATAAAGGTCGTATTGGCCATATCAAAGCCGCGCACCTGATAGATGCCGTCACATACTTCAAACAGACCGGCTTTGGCGTTGAGTTGGGTATTCCGCCACAGACTGGGGTTTACAGTGTCCGGAGCATCCCGGTTCAAATCGCCGTAGCTTTGCAGATCCCATGCGGATCTGTTATCCTCACCATCGATGATCCTGCCTTCCGCATTGTCCAGCCAGCCGCGTTCTGCGTTGGCAAACTCCCGCCGATCGGAAAAATCCAGCTTTTCATACCATTCGGCGTTCTTTTCTGCCGTGATAGCCGTTGCCTCTTCGATCTCGCCCGGTTGGGTGGAGTCCTTGAAAATGTCTGTGATAAAGTTCAGACTGTTTTCATCGGTACTGCCTGCTGCGTGTGCGGTCAGGGATGCGCCGCAGGCTAACGCCGCAACCGCTGAAGTGGAAAGAAAGTTTCTGCGGGTCATCTTCATGGTGGTTTGCCTCCTTTATATCTGGGTTTATTTTACACAGACCGTGGGCGGCTGCCAGCCGCTCAGGGCATTCATCTTGCGAAAAAACCATTTGACCTTCTATGTTACAGAATACACAGAAAATGCCTGAAAGTCAACGACTTATGCGTTTTCGACATTGAAAACGTGAATATTGACAAAAATGTTCGATGCAAATTGGCGAAAACTCCGTTGAAATGAATTTTAATCAAGCTGTTCTTGTGCGCTGCACGGAGGTATGCTATACTAAACATATCCAACTGACAAAGGAGTATGGCGATGAATGATCTGCATGAGTGGTTTCAGAAAAATGACCTTTGCCCAGAAAACATCTTGTATCTTTACCGTAACGACCGCAAAACAGTCGTTCACCGCATGGATGGGGAAGAAGTTGCGCTGTATGCTCCGTTGCACAGCGTCTTGTCTGCTTTGCCGGAAGATATGTTTCTGAACATCAGTAAGGGAATCGTAGTGTGCCGCAGCCAGATTGTAGATATTAGCAATGACGGTATTTATACAATGTCAGATGGCCGCAGTTTTCAGGGACGTAGACGTGGTCTGAGCGACCATCGCCGCTTGCGCGCAGAAATCAGGCGGGTGGACGCACAGCTACGCCCAATGAGTATGAGCCTGCTGGAAAAATGCAGTCTGCTGGACGATATGCCGCTGGCATTCTGCATTATTGAGCTGGTGTTCAATGAGGACGGACGCGGGGTGGATTTTATTTTCCGCTACTGCAATGCCGAAATGGCAACGATCGAAGGCGTGCCGGTGGAAGAAATGCTTGGCCGTTCGTTTTACGAAGTGTTCCCCAATGGTGATAAGAAGTGGCTTGTATCGTATGCGGATGTGGCGTTGAACGGAACAAAGCACATCCTTCACGACTACAGCCCGGAGGTGGACAAATGCCTTACGATCCATTGCTACCAGCCGGAACCGGGGTATTGTGCCTGCGTATTGCAGGCAACAGATCCGTGACAGTGACACATTGAAAAGAACCACAAAAAACACATCAGGGAGCAGCTGTGACCTATGCTGCTCCCTGATGTGTTTTGAAATGTCCAAATCCCTGCCATGAATCGTAGTCGGGGCCTTATTTCTGACTGTATCCCAAAAGCCGCTGCACGAAAGGCCGGAGCGAGTGGATGAACTCTTCATCCGAAAGCTCTGTCTGATGTTCCAGCTTCCAGACACAGAGATGATGGAAAAATTTTCAAAAAAGTTGCAGATTGTGCAGGAAAAATTTCTTGTAGTCCGTTCTGTTAGGTGGTATCATTATAACGGTTTGCGCCGCTAACCCGGGGCAGTATCTCGCAGACAGGTCATTTTTGGCGGACGCTGTGGGGGAAAGCGCAGAACGAATGAAAACAGGCAGAAAGAACTTTTCTTTTTCATGAAACACAGGAGGTCAGGCTTTTCATGCTAGGTTTCAACAAGAAGACACAGGACGCCTCTCCGCAGGAGAATACCGGCGGAGAAAATAAGGTGTTCCACTTTATCAAGACCCACAAAAAGCGCTGCATCGCGGTGGTCGCAGCCGCAGCGGTGCTGGTGGCGGTCATCGTGCCGCGCAAGAGCCGCAGTGCGTCGGCAGACCTTGCCTACACGCAGGAGAAGCTGGGACGCCGCGACATCGTGAACGTCTACGACGGCAGCGGCACCATCAACGCCGCCGATTCCTACACCGTCAAGTCCCTCGTCACCGGCACGGTGCTCACCGCCGATTTTGAGCTGGGCGACAGCATCGAGAAGGGCGATATTCTTTACACCATCGACATTTCGGATGTGGAAAACAACCTCGCGAGCGCACAGCTCTCGGTGGAGCAGGCACAGCGCAATTACGATGACATTGCGGATATGCAGAACGTCCGCACCAGGATCAGCGGCGAGGTCAGCTCCTTTGCAGTCGCCGCAGGCGACGCCGTGCAGGCCGGTCAGGCTGTGGCCACCATCCGCGACACCTCCGTGATGCTGCTGGCCGTGGATTTCCCTGCCGCAGAGGCCCAGAGCTTTGTCGCCGGTCAGGCCGCACAGGTCATGCCGGACACCACTTTTGAGACGCTGAACGGCACCATCCGCTCCGTTTCCGGTGCAGACCCTGCCGGCGACGCCAGCCTGATGACCTGCACCGTCACCATCGCTGTTCCCAACGCGGGCAGCCTGACCACCGCACAGGCCGCTGTGGCACAGGTGAACGGCGTCAGCTCCCTCAACTCTGCACACTTTACTTACCAGCGTGAGGAGACTGTCGTGGCAGCTGCCTCTGGTACCGTGTCTGAACTCTGCGTCAAGGAGGGCAGCACCGTCCGTCAGGATGACGTCATCCTCCGCATTACCGGCAAAGATTTGGACAAGCAGACCAGGAACGCCGCTGACAGCCTGCGCGCTGCCGAGCTGCAGATGTCTTCTGCCGAGAAGACCATCAGCCACTATACCATCGACGCCCCGATCAGCGGCACCATCGTGGATAAGAAAGTCAAGGCCGGCGACAAGCTCAGCGCCAACGACACCGCCATGCAGAACCTCTGCACCATCTACGATATGAGCTATCTGGAAATGAAGCTCAACGTGGACGAGCTGAAGATCCGCTCCCTCGAGGTCGGCCAGGAGGTGGACATCACCGCCGACGCCGTCCCGGGTGAGACTTACAAGGGCGTCATCAGCAGTATCCTCGTGGCAGGCACTACCGCCAACGGCTCCACCAGCTACCCCGTCACCGTCCGCATCGACGACATGGGCGAGCTGCTGCCCGGAATGAACGCCACTGCGAAGATCACCACCGCCAGCGTCAAGAATGTTCTGGCCCTGCCCAACGCCGCCCTCGTCCGGGGCAGCTATGTGCTGGTGACCAAGGATTCGCCCAGCGCTGCCAATGCTGAGACATCCATGACCGCTCCCGACGGCTACGTCTACGTCAAGGTGACCACCGGCATCAGCGATGACGATTACATCGAAGTGAAGAGCGGCCTGCAGGAGGGCGATACCATCGCTTACGACAACTCCAGCGTCAGTGCGACCGACTTCTACAGCAACATGATGGCCTCCGCCGAAGGAGATGACGAATGAGCACGCTGATAGAATTTGATGGGGTCTGCAAGTATTACCAGATGGGTGATACCCTCGTAAAGGCCGCCGACCACGTCTCTTTCAAAATCAACAAAGGCGAGTTCGTGGCCATCGTCGGCCAGTCCGGTTCTGGTAAATCCACTTGTATGAACATCATCGGCTGTCTGGACGTGCCTACCGAAGGCACTTATCTGCTGGACGGCAGGGATGTCGGCAAGATGAGCCGCCGTGAGCTGGCAAACATCCGGAACGAGAAGCTGGGCTTCATCTTCCAGCAGTACAACCTGCTGCCGAAGCTGACGCTTCTGGAGAATGTGGAAGTTCCCCTTGTGTATGCGGGCATCCCCGCCGCACAGCGCCACGCGACGGCAAAGGCTGCCCTTGAGCGGGTGGGTCTGGGCAATAAGCTCAAAAACCTGCCCAACCAGCTTTCCGGCGGTCAGCAGCAGCGTGTGTCCATTGCCCGTGCGCTGGCTCGCGGCCCGGCGGTCATCCTGGCCGACGAGCCGACCGGTGCATTGGACTCCCATACCAGCCGCGAAGTTCTGGGAATGCTGCAGGATCTGCACAAGCAGGGCAATACGGTCGTCCTCATCACCCATGACAACTCCATTGCCGTGCAGGCCGAGCGCATCATCCGCCTCGAAGATGGCCGCGTCGTCTACGATGGCGATGCCCACGCACCCGAGGCAGTTGTTCAGCCGAACTTCATGATGGCAGAACCGAAAGCCGGAGAGGAGGGGACGCAGGCATGATAAAGGAGACCTTCAAACAGGCCGTCCAGAACGTCTTGAGCAACAAAGTCCGCACCTTCCTCACCATGCTGGGCATCATCATCGGCGTCATGGCCGTCATCGTCATCGTCGGTCTCGGCAACGGCATGACCAACATGATGCAGGACTTCTACTCCGACATGGGCAGCGATATTCTGAGCGTCAACGTCATGACCGCCAGCACCCGCTCAGTGGAAGTGAACGATGTGTACAGGATCATCAATGAAAAGCCCGAGTATTATAAGGGCCTTTCGCCTATTGCCAGTGTCGGCGACACGCTGCGGGTGGCGGGCGAGAAGTACCGCCGCACCTACATCAGCGGCGTCAACGAAGATTACATGACCATCAACAACTACAAGGTGGCCAAGGGCCGCGGCATCCAGTACACCGATTTGATAGACAACAAGAATGTCTGTGTCATCGGCGACTATGTGGACCGCAAGATCTTCGGCGGCAACGGTCTCGGCAGCACCCTCAAGGTAGGCGCCAGCGAGTACCGCATCGTGGGCGTGCTGGAAGGCCGCTCCAAACCTGCCTCTCAGTACGAGGGCGGCAACGACGACATTGTTCTTATCCCCTATACCACCCTGATGAGCGTCAACAACACCAGCAGTGTCAGCCAGTACTATGTGGTCCTGCAGGACGCGGACCACTCGAATGAGGCACAGGAGTTTTTGCAGTCGCGGCTCAAGAAGCTGGTCAGCAAGGACGACTATGTCTACGTCATGAGCCTGAGCGCGGCAATGTCGCAGATGTCCTCTATGATCAATATTATGGTGGGCGTCCTGACGGCCATTGCAGGCATCTCGCTGCTGGTCGGCGGCATCGGCATCATGAACATCATGCTGGTGTCCGTCACCGAACGCACCCGTGAGATCGGTATCCGCAAGGCACTGGGCGCACAGGAGAGCACCATCCTGACCCAGTTCGTCGTGGAGGCCGGCGTCACATCGGCGCTGGGCGGCTGCCTCGGCATCGTGCTGGGCTACGTCGTGTCGGCCATTATCAACCAGATCCTTCCGTATATCCTGACGGATATTACCCTGAATGTCACCCCCTCGGCGGACGCAGCAGCCATCGCCGTGGGCATCTCCTGCGGCATCGGTGTCCTGTTCGGCTTCCTGCCGGCCCGCCGTGCCGCCAGCCTGAACCCCATCGAAGCACTCAGATATGATTAAGGAGTTTACCATGAAAAAACGATTCCTCGCATTCCTGCTGGCTGTCTGCGTGGCTGTTTCCATGCTGGTGCTGCCCGCTTCTGCGGTCGGCTCCAACGCGGCAGTCCAGACGGCGACGGCACTGGGCGGTCTGACCGCCGAGCAGGCCGGTTCTCTGGGTGCGCCCCTCACTCGTGGGCAGGCGGCCCGCCTCCTCACCGCATTCTCTGCTTACCGCGATACCACCACGGCACAGGGCCGCACCGGCCGCCTCTACAGCGATGTAGACAGCGATTCTCCCTATGCGGTCTACATCCGCACTGCCGTCCAGAACGGCTGGATGACCGGCTACTCCGACGGCAGCTTCCGCCCGGACAACACCGTCACGCTGGAAGAAGCCTGCACCATGGCGCTGCGCCTGCTGGGCTATGATGTGGCAAAGCTGGGCGGTACCTTCCCCACAGCTCAGCTCAGCAAGGCCAGCGCACTGGGCCTGCGCAATGAGATCAATGCCCGTCAGGGCGAGACTCTGACCCTCGAGCAGGGTACCATGCTCTTCTACAACGCCCTCACCGCTATGAACGGCAGCGGTCAGGTCTACGCTTCCACCCTGGGCTTTGCCGTGAGCAACGGCCAGGTGGACATCTCTTCTGTCCTGCTGGACAACGTCAAGGGTCCCTTTGTGGCAGATGCTTCCACCGTCCTGCCTTTCGCCCCGGCGGCCATCTACCGCAACGACGAAGTCACCACCTCTGCGGCCCTCTCTCCCTATGATGTCTACTATTATAACGAGAGCGCCCGCACCGTCTGGCTCTACAACAAGCGCGCCGCAGGCCGCGTGACGGCTGTCTCGCCCTCGGCCAGCGCTCCGACCTCTGTGACCGTGGCCGGCGTCACCTACGCCATCGCTTCGCCCTCTGTGGCCTATCAGCTGTCCTCCCTGTCCGGCGGCGGCGTGGGCCAGGTGGTCACTCTGCTGCTGGGCATGAATGATGCAGCTGTCTCCGTCCTCACCGGCGACGCGGCAGACGCTGTGTTCTACGGCGTGGTCCAGTCCTCATCCCGCACCCTCGTGGAGACGAACAGCGCTGAGGTGCAGCAGGCTGTCTCGGTCATGTGTACCGACGGCACCGCCCGCACCGTCAATGTGGACAATAAGCTCAATTTCCCGGCCGGCAAGCTGGTGGAGATCAGCGTGGACGGTGACGGCGAAAGCGTCCAGTCCATCTCGCCCCGCTCGACCAGCGGCACCGTCAGCGCCGACGGCACCGCGCTGGGCGACACCCCGTTTGCAGACAACGTGCAGATCATTGATACGACGTCGGAGGGTGTGGCTGGGGCAGTTCGCCCCAGCCGCCTATCGGGGGTAACTCTGAGTGAAAGCGACGTCCGCTACTACACCACCAATTCCGCAGGCCAGATCGACCGGGTCATCCTCGACGATGTGACCGGTGACCTGTGGGAGTACGCTGCGCTGGATTCTGTCCGCCGCCTGACGGACGAAGCCGCCAAGAAGATCGACAAAAAGATCAGCGACAAGGCACAGGACGCCGCAAGAGAGGCCGCGGGCCTCCCCGCTGCGACCACCACCAAGGTAGACAAGACCGATGAGGAGACCTTCCAGGATGTGAAGAACATCCTTGTCCCCAGCACCAGCGATGTGCTCTACGGTCTCATCGACGGCAGTGTCGTCAGCTCTACCTGGAACACCCTTACCGGCAAGACGGACCAGCTGTTCAGCTATGTGCTCCGCCGCACCGGCGACAGCGTGGGCGGTACGCTGGGCGACTTCCTCAACTATCTGGGCGAGGGTGCGACCTACGTCTGCTACTCCGGCGGCAAGCAGGTGGCCTACAGCACCGCCACCAAGTACCCCGTTATCGCAGGAGGCATCGCCATCGGCCGTTCTGCTGACGGCAAGGCCATCAACCGGATGCTCCAGCTCTCGCCGGTAGTCATCGATAAGCTGGGCGCAGCTTCGGTCATGAGCGGCGACAAGCGCTATGAGACCGCCGACGATATGCAGGTGTATCTGTGGTCGAACGGCCAGTATTTCGCGACCTCGCTGCCCAAGATCAACACCGAGGATTATAAACTCATCGGCTGGTACGACAACTTCGGCTGCTCCGGCGGCAGGAAGATCCGTATCCTTGTGGCCGTCAAGACGAACTGAGCCTGAAATTTTCCAATCACAGAACAGCAGCCTCGCGGCAGATGAAGCGGGGCTGCTGTTTTATTCTCCTATTTGCCACACGCCCTATTTCGTGTTACAATAAAAACTAGAAAAATTGCGGAAAAAGGAGGTGCGGCAATGATACGCATTGCTCTGGTCGAGGACGAGGCAGAGGTGCGGGCGCAGCTTCAGGGGTATGTGCAGCGGCACACCCGGCAGTACGGCACCGAGTTCGCGGTGACAGAATTCGCCGACGGCATGGAGCTGCTGGATGATTACCGCCCGGTGTACGACATCCTGTTTCTGGACGTGGAGATGAAGCATCTGGACGGCATGGAGACGGCCCGGCGAGTGCGGGAGCTGGACAAGGATGTTATCATTGTTTTCATCACGAATATGGCGCAGTACGCCATCGGCGGGTACGCCGTGGGCGCGCTGGACTATGTGCTCAAGCCGGTGCCTTATTTTGCGTTTTCGCAGCAGCTGCGCAAGGCCGAAGAACAGCTGCGCCGCCGCGCACGGCATTATCTGGCCCTGCCGGTGGAGGGCGGGATGCGGCGGCTGGATTCGTCCCTCATCTATTATCTGGAAAGCGAGGGACACCGCGTCCATTTTTATACCGAAGAGGGCGATTTCGTGGCGGCAGGCACCCTGAAAGCCTTTGAGGAAAAGCTGGCCGAGCGGCCTTTTGCCCGCTGCAACAGCGGCTACCTTGTCAATCTGGCACAGGTGAAGAGCGTGCAGCAGGGGATGGTGCAGGTGGGACCCTACGAATTGCAGGTCAGCCGCCCCCGGCGGAAAGCCTTCCTCGCGGCGCTGGCCGACCACATCGGGGGTGAGGGTGCATGACGGCACTGCCCAACATCCCGCGCCTGTATACGGCGCTGGCCGAGTGTCTGGCCGTGGGCATCTACGCCCTGCCGCTGGGCATCCGCTTCGGCAAAACGGCCACCATCGCTGCCAGTGCGGCATGGGCGCTGGCCCTGAGTGCTTTTTTGCAGGCCACGGGCAGCGTTCCGCTGGCGTGGTGGATCCCCTGCATGGCGGCAGCTGTGGGGATACAGTATTTATACCTCTGGGTCACCCGCACCATCTCCCTGCTGGAAGCGGGCTATGTCTGCGCCCGGGCCTTCGTTCTGGCAGAGCTGGCGGCCAGCGCCGAGTGGCAGCTGCACTGCTTCCTCTGGCCTCAGCGCAGCGGGGCCGACGGCCTGTCACTGCTGCTTCTGGTGGTGGTCTATGGCGGCGTTTTCGGCTGCATCTGGGTGCTGGAGCATAAGCACAAAAGTCCCAAGGGCCATATCGTCATCAGCGGAAAAGCGGGCCTCGTGGCCGTCGTCATGGCGGCGATGGTCTTCGCGGTGAGCAACCTGCTGTTCTTGGGCGACCGCGAGGTGGACATGAGCGTCTACTACATCCGCACGCTGGTGGACATCTGCGGCGTGCTCATCCTGACGGTCCAGCACGAACAGCTGCGGGAGGCGGCGCTCCACAGTGAGCTTGCCGCCATGGACGAGGTGCTCCACCGCCAGTACGAGCAGTACAAGCGGAGCAAAGAGGGCATCCGGCTCATCAACAGCCGCTATCATGAACTGAAGATTCAAATCGCGGACATCCGCGCCGAGCGCGACCGGGCCAAGCAGGACGCGGCTCTGGCCCGGATGGAGAGCGGCCTCCGGCAGTATGAGGCCGAGAACAAGACTGGCAACCCGGTATTGGATACACTATTGACCGCCAAAAGCATGGACTGCCAGCAGCGCGGCATCAACATGACCAGCGTGGCCGACGGCAGCCAGCTGGTCTTTTTGAGCACGCGGGAGCTGTGTACCCTCGTGGGTGCGCCGCTGGACAACGCCATCGAGAGCGTGCTGGCCGAGCCCGACCCCGAAAAGCGTCTGCTGCGGGTGGCCATCTATAACCAGAGCGGCTGCGTGATGCTCCGCTTCGAGAACTACTGCGCCCAGCCTGTGGAGATGGGCGCGGACGGCCTGCCCGTCCACAACGCCCACGGCGGCTACGACCTGCAGGGCGTGCAGGCGGCCGCCCAGCGCCACGACGGCACCATGACCCTTCATTGGGCCGACGGCTGGTTCACCCTGCGGATCTTGCTGCCGGTCCCATCGTGAGAAACCTCTCCGTCATCGCGTAGCGATGACGGAGAGGTTTTGTTATTCTGCACAATAAAACCGTTCTCAAAATTGTGAATTAGCACAATAAAATTTGAAACCAAATTGAAACTTCTGCAAAACATGCCTCCAAAATGACAGATTGTGAAGATGTTTGTGAATTTTCTTTGAATCCATTTATAATAGTGGCAATGCTCCGGGAGCTGTACCCGGAAAATATGGATTCAGAATAAGGAGGAAGAAAATTATGTTGTCCATCAATATGGATGATGTAATGCAGGTAGTTTCGAACATTCAGAACTATCTGATTGCATTCGGCGTCGTCCTCGTACTCGCGCTCCTCGTGATGTTCGCGGTGCGGAAGATGCCCAAAGCGAAAAAGAAGATGATTCGTGCGCAGTCCGGCCTCGCCATTCTGCTGGCGCTGGCGATTGTCGTCAACCTCATCTGCACCGGCCCCATGTCCACCATGCTGGACCTGGTCTCCGGCGAAGGTTCCATCAGTGAGGAGACTTCCGCAGAGGCCACCGAGCTGGTCAATGAGATCACTCAGGAAGGCATCGTTCTGGCTCAGAACGACGACAACATCCTGCCTGTGACTTCTGGCTCCAAGCTGAACGTCTTCGGCTGGGCTTCCACCAGCCCCTGCTATGGCGGCACCGGTTCTGGCGCTCTGAATGACGCTTACCCTGTCACCGACCTGCTCACCGGTCTGCATGATGCAGGCATCGAGACCAACGACGAGCTGAGCAAGTTCTACACCGATTACTGCTCCACCCGCCCCAGCGTCGGCATGGCACAGCAGGACTGGACCCTGCCCGAGCCGAATGTCAGCCTGTACACCGACGAGATGATGGCAAACGCCAAGGCATACTCTGACACCGCTATGGTCGTCATCACCCGCGTCGGCGGCGAGGGCGCAGACCTTCCCACCGATATGTCTGCTGTCGTGGACGGCAGCTGGGTCCGCCGTGTGGCAGATTACCGTGGTTCTCAGCGCGGCGCCGGCTACTACAACGGCACTTACGATGACAGCCTGAACGAGGGCAATGACTGGGATAAGGGCGACCACTTCCTGCAGCTGTCCAACCGCGAGGAAGAGCTCATCGACCTCGTCACTTCCAACTTCGACAACGTCATCGTCGTTTACAACGGCGCAAACGCTTTCGAGATGGACTGGGTCAAGGATTACCCCCAGATCAAGGGCGTCCTGCTCTGCCCCGGCACCGGCCAGTCCGGCTTTGAGGGCTTTGGCCGCGTGGTCGCCGGTGAGGTCAATCCCTCCGGCCGTACCGCTGACACCTATGCTGCTGACCTGACCGCTTCTCCGTGGTGGAACAACTTCGGTGACTTCAAGTACACCAACGCCACCGAGCTGGATTCCGATTCCAGCTCTTTCGACCCCGCAGGCGCTACTGCATCCTTCGTCAACTACGCTGAGGGCATCTATGTCGGCTACAAGTTCTATGAGACTGCTGCCGATGAAGGCCTCATCGACTACGACAAGGAAGTTGTCTATCCCTTTGGCTACGGCCTGAGCTACACCACCTTCACCCAGAAGATGAGCGACATCACCAGCGACGGCAGCAGCCTGAAGTTCTCTGTCACCGTCACCAATACCGGCTCTGCTGCCGGCAAGGATGTCGTGGAGATCTATAATGATCCTCCGTACACCAACGGCGGCATTGAGAAGGCCTCCGCAAACCTGCTGGACTTCGCCAAGACCAGCGAGCTTGCCCCCGGCGAGAGCGAGACCATCGACTTCACCATCCCGGTCGAGGATCTGGCTTCCTACGATTACAAGAACAACGGCTGCTATGTGCTGGAGGCTGGCGATTACATCATCAGCACCAACTCTGACTCCCACAATGTTCTGGATTCCAAGACCTACACTGTTGCTTCCGACATCGTTTACAACGAGTCCAACAAGCGCGAGAGCGACGCTGTTGCAGCGACCAATCAGTTCGATTTCGCAGAGGGCGAAATCACCTATCTGTCCCGTGCGGACGGTTTTGCAAACTATGCTGAGGCCACTGCCGCTCCTGCTGATTACAACATGAGCGATGAGGTCAAGGCTGTCTTCGACAACGCACACACCTACACTGAGGTCAACTACGAGAAGGACGATGACCCCAACGCAGAGGACATCACCACCGGCGCAAAGAACGGCCTCAAGCTGGCTGACCTGCGCGGCGTGGATTACAACGATTCCAAGTGGGATGACCTGCTGGATGAGATGAGCATCGACGACCTGCAGCAGACCATCGGCTTCGGCGGCTATCAGACTGCAGCTGTGGACAGCATCGGCAAGGTGCGCACCAACGACTGTGACGGCCCTGCGTCCATCAACAACAACTTCACCGGCGTCGGCTCTGTCGGTTTCCCGGCTGCTACCCTCATCGGCATGACTTGGAGCAAAGATCTGGCACACGACTTCGGCGACAGCATCGGCAAGATGGCCAACGAGATGAACACGTCCGGCTGGTATGGCCCGGCAATGAACATCCACCGCACCGCTTTTGCAGGCCGTAACTTCGAGTACTACTCGGAGGACGGTGTCCTGTCCGGTGCTATGGCCGCAAACGCCATCGCAGGCGCACAGGAGCACGGCGTCTACGCTTACATGAAGCACTTCGCCCTGAACGATCAGGAAGGCAACCGTACTTCTATGCTGGCTACCTGGTCCAACGAGCAGGCTATCCGCGAGATCTACCTCAAGCCCTTCGAGATGTCTGTCAAGGATGCTGACTGCCACGCTGTCATGTCTTCCTTCAACTACATCGGCAGCCGCTGGGCTGGCGGCTGCAAGGAGCTGCTGCAGAACGTCCTGCGCGGTGAGTGGGGCTTCCTCGGCTTCGTCGAGACCGACTACTTCGGTGTCTACGGCTACATGACCGCTGATCAGGGCGTCCGCAACGGCAGCGATCTGATGCTCTGCACCACCGGCAATGACTTCAACAAGATGACTGTTCTGACCAACAGCAGCAAGCAGGCAATGCGCACCTCTGCCAAGAACATCCTCTACACCGTGGTCAACAGCCGCGCTTATGAGGCTGAGAACCTGAACCCCGGCATGGCAAAGTGGAAGGTCATCATGATCGGCGCTGACGTCGTGGCCGCGCTGCTCATCGTTGGCTTGGAGTACACCGCCATCAAGAACTACAAGAAGCGCAAGGAAGAAGAGGAAGAAGTCTAAACCGGACCCTCTCTCCATGCAGCACCTGAACTGAACCAACGGCAAAGGCCCGCTGCACCAGACAGCGGGCCTTTGCCCTGCTCAGGATAAAATGAGGAAAATGCGATGAAGCATACCGACATCATCCAGAAACTGAACTTAGAACAAAAATGCGCCCTGCTCTCGGGCGAGACTGTCTTTACCACCCGCGCTCTGCCGGGCAAGGGCATCCCGGCCATCACTCTTTCGGACGGCCCCAACGGTGTCCGCAAGCAGGCCGGCGCCGCCGACCATCTGGGCCTCAACCCCAGCGTTCCGGCAACCTGCTTCCCGACCTCTTCCGCCACTGCGTGCAGCTGGGATGAGAAGCTGGGCGAAGCCGTGGGCGAGGCACTGGGCGAGGAAGCCGCCGCACAGGAAGTGGCTGTCCTGCTCGGCCCCGGCCTGAACATCCAGCGCAGCCCCCTTTGCGGCCGCGACTTCGAGTATTTCTCGGAAGACCCCATCCTCGCGGGCAGGATGGCCGCTGCCTATGTGCGCGGCATCCAGAAAAACGGCATCTCTGCCTGCCCCAAGCACTTTGCGGTCAACAGTCAGGAGCTGCGCCGCATGGCCAGCGACTCGGTGCTCGATGAGCGCACCCTGCGGGAGCTGTATCTGACCGGTTTCGAGATCGTGGTGAAAGAGGCAAAGCCCAAGACCATCATGACCTCCTACAACCTCATCAACGGCACCTACGCCAACGAGAATGCCCACCTGCTGCAGGACATTCTGCGGAAGGACTGGGGCTTCGACGGGGCCGTCGTCACCGACTGGGGCGGCTCCAATGACCACGCCCTCGGCGTGAAGAACGGCTCCACCCTCGAAATGCCCTGCCCCGGCGGCGACTCCATCCGGGAGCTGATGAAGGCCGTACAGGACGGCAAAATTTCCGAGGCCGACGTGGACGCCCGCCTCGACGAGATGCTGGAACTGGTGTTCTCCACCCACGCTGCGGTGGAAAAAGCGCCCCGCACCTTCGACGCGGCCGCGCACCATAAGCTTGCCCGCCGCGCGGCCGCAGAGAGCATCGTCCTGCTCAGGAACGAGGGCGGCATCCTGCCGCTCAAGCCCAATGAGAAGCTGGCTGTCATCGGCGATTTTGCCGAGACGCCCCGCTATCAGGGCGCAGGCTCCAGCGCCGTCAACGCCCTGCAGGTGGACACCCTGCTGGACAGCATCAAGGCCGACGACAGCGGCATCACCTTCGTGGGCTATGCCTCCGGTTTCGAGCGTCAGGGTGCAGCTGACGCCGAGAAGCTGGAAGAGGCTGTGGCCCTCGCAAAGAAGGCGGACACCGTTCTGCTCTGCCTTGGCCTCGATGAGCTGCGGGAGAGCGAAGGCCTCGACCGCTCTGACATGAAGCTGGCCGAGAATCAGCAGCAGCTTCTGGCCGCTGTGGCTGCCGTCAACCCGAACGTCGTCGTTCTGCTGAGCGCCGGTGCGCCGGTAGAGACGCCGTGGGTCGGCCAGTGCAGGGCGCTGGTCTACGGCGCACTGGGCGGACAGGCAGGCGCAGGCGCGGCCGCAGACATCCTCACCGGCAAGCTCTGCCCTTGCGGCAAGCTGTCCCAGACCTGGGCGCAGGCTTACGACGATACCCCCGCCAAGGCGAACTTCGGCGGCGAGGGCCGGAACGTGGAGTACCGCGAGGGCCTGTATGTGGGCTACCGGTACTATCAGACCGCCGGTGTGCCGGTGGCGTTCCCCTTCGGCTACGGCCTGAGCTACACCACCTTCGAGTACAGTGATTTGAAGGCAGACGAGAAGGGTGTGACCCTCACCGTCACCAACACCGGCAGCTGTGCCGGTGCCGAGATCGTCCAGCTCTACGTTGCAAAGCAGGACGCAAAAGTCTTCCGCCCGGCGCAGGAGCTGAAGGGCTTTGCAAAGGTCTTCCTCGCCCCCGGCGAGAGCAGGATGGTGAGCATCGCTCTGGACGACAAGGCGTTCCGCTACTGGAACGTCAAGACTGACCGCTGGGAAGTCGAAGGCGGAAGCTATCAGCTCCGCGTGGGTGCATCCAGCGCGGACATCCGCCTGACGGCGGAAGTCTCCGTCAAGGGGACCAACGCTCCCGACCCCTACGAGGGTCTCGACCTGCTCCACTACGTCTCCGGTCAGATCACCTATGTGACTGACGCCGAGTTCGAGGCTCTGCTGGGCCACCCTGTGCCGGAGGATGTCGTCCGCATCGACCGGAACATGACGCTGGGCGAGATGGACCATGGCCGCAGTCCGCTGGGCTGGGTGGCACAGAAGGTGCTGCGCTACCGTCTGGACAGCAGCTTTGCAAAAGGCACCCCCGACCTGAACACCGTGTTCCAGTATAATATGCCGCTGCGCGCGCTGGCCAAGATGACCAACGGCATGGTGAGCATGGGCATGGTAGACGGCCTCGTCTGGGAGCTGAAAGGCTTCTGGCTCGTGGGCATCCTCCGGGTCATCTATGAGTTCGTCAAGAATCTCATCCTGAACAGCCAGATGGAAAACCGACTCAAAAACAGCTGAAAGGAATAAGGTCATGAATTTCTGGAATAACTTTGCCGCAAAACATCCGGCCGCGGCCAAATGGGTGCGGGAGGGTGGACTGTTCGTCATCGTGTCCAACCTCATCACCGTGTTCAAATATCTGCTTCTGCAGTTCCTGCCCAAGGCGTTTGCAAGCCTGCCGGTGGTGGACTTCGGCTGGCCGGGCATCGACATCACTCTGTTCGGCGAGACCTTCAAGTGGAACATCCTCGGCTACGACGCCGCCCACGGCGGCCTGCCCTACTTCTGCGCCTACATGGTGGCCATGGTCATCGGCGAGTGCATCAATTTCCCCATCCAGCGCAATTTTGTCTTCCGCAGCAAGGGCAACCTCGCCAAGCAGATCGGCTGGTATCTGCTGGCTTTCTGCCTCATCACCTGCATCGTCAACTCCATCAACTGCATCTGGGTGGCTGTGGCCGGTCTGTTGGTGCCTGATTTCATCTACAACATCGGCACCACGGTGCTCAACGGCGGCATCTCGATGGTCATCTTCTTCTTCGTGAACAAGATCATCTTCCCCGAAGGCGAAGCCGCAAAATAATCTGTCATCTTCTTTATTTTCATCATTTTCTTCATCCGAACCAACAGGCCGTCCTCCTCCAGAGGACGGCCTGTTGGCATATTGAGCGGTTTTGGACGCTGCAAAGAACGAAATTTCGGTCATAGGGTAAGAATCTGCCCAAGGGTCTTGCACTTTGATGCTTTACTGTGGTAAAATCATGCCATGCTTTTATCATAGAGGAAAAAGCACCAAAGGGGGAACGTGTATGAGTGAGATATGTATCATCGTCACCATCGTCGTCTATCTTGCGGCCATGCTGCTGGTGGGTTTCGCCTATAGCAAGACCAACAACGACAGCGCCGACTTCTACCTCGGCGGCCGGAAGATGGGGCCGCTGGTCACGGCTATGAGCGCCGAGGCCAGCGATATGTCCAGCTGGCTGCTGATGGGTATGCCGGGTCTGGCCTATCTGACAGGCATTGCCTCGCCGGGCTGGACGGCCATCGGCCTTGCGCTGGGTACCTGGCTCAACTGGCTCATCGTGGCCCGGCGGCTCCGCCGCTATTCGGCCAACCTCGACGCCATCACGGTACCGCAGTTCTTGTCGCTTCGCTTCCATGACCAGCGCAACCTGCTGAACGCTCTGGGCGCGGTCATCATCATCGTCTTCTTCGTGCCGTATACGGCCTCGGGCTTTGCGGCCTGCGGCAAGCTGTTCCACAGTCTCTTCGGCGTAGATTACATGGCGGCAATGCTGGTGTCGGCCCTCGTCATCGTGGGCTATACCATTCTGGGCGGCTTCCGCGCTGTCACCACCACCGACCTCATCCAGTCGGTGGTCATGTCGCTGGCCCTCATCGCGGTGCTGGGCTACGGCATCGTTGTGGCAGGCGGCTGGGGCGCTGTTGTCGAGAACGCCCAGAGCCTTTCCGGCTACCTGACCATGACGGCCAGCCACGACGCTGTGACCGGCGGGGCCACGTCCTACAGCCTGCTGGACATCGTCTCCACCATGGCGTGGGGTCTCGGCTACTTCGGTATGCCCCACATCCTGCTCCGCTTCATGGCCATCGAGGACGAGAAGAAGCTGGTGCTCAGCCGCCGCATCGCCACCGTCTGGGTGGTCATCGCCATGACGGCGTCCATCGTCATCGGCATGGTGGGCCTCGGCATGACCAGGGTCGGTGCGCTGGAATTCCTCAGCGGCTCGTCCAGTGAGACCCTTATCGTCCACATCGCCAGCCTCATCAGCCAGCACGGTGTGCTGGCGGCAGTCCTCGCCGGACTCATCCTTGCAGGCATCCTGGCGGCTACTATGTCCACGGCGGACAGCCAGATGCTGGCCGCGGCGTCCAGCGTGTCCCAGAACATTTTGCAGGAGTTCGGCCACCTCAAACTGAGCGAGAAGCAGAGCCTCTTCGCAGCCCGCCTGACCATCATCTGTGTCAGCGTGGTGGGCGTGGTGCTGGCCCGCGACCCGGATTCCAGCGTTTTTGGCATCGTCAGCTTTGCGTGGGCCGGTTTCGGCGGCTCCTTCGGCGCTGTCGTCCTCTGCGCCCTGTTCTGGAAGCGCTGCAACTGGCAGGGTGCGCTGGCCGGTATGCTCTGCGGCGGCCTGATGGTCTTCGTCTGGAAGTACCTCGTCAGCCCGCTGGGCGGAGTCTTCGGCATCTATGAGCTTCTGCCCGCCTTCCTCGTCTCGCTGGCCGTCTGCGCGGTGGTCAGCCTCATGACCCCGGCTCCCACGAAAGATATTCTGGCCGAGTTCGACGCGGCAAAATAACCGGTAAAAACAAGAGGAGGGCCTGTGCTGAAACCCGGCACAGGCTCTCCTTTTATGCTTGTGTGACGCTTCCGTGCTCCACCCGGTATACCTTGTCAAACTGTTTCATGAACGCCCCCGAGACGTCGTGGGTGATGGCCACCACCATGCAGGGGAGAGCGAGCAGATTTTCCATGACCTGTCCGCTGGTGTCGGGGTCGAGGCTGGCAGTAATTTCATCGGCAATGATGAGGTCGTACCGGCGAAGTGCCAGCCGTGCGATGCCGATGCGCTGGCGCTGCCCGCCCGAGAGATTCTTGCCGTTCTCGCTGATGAGGGTGTCGAGGCCGTCGGGCAGGGTGCTCACCCAGTCGGAAAGGCCCGCCGTCTCCACGGCGTGGGTCAGCTGCTCTTCGGGGAAATCCTCACCCAGGCAGATGTTGCTGCGGAGGGTGTCGTTGAAGAGATAGGTGGTCTGGGCAATGTAGCCCACCCGCTGGTAGAGGCTCTGACGGTCGATGCCGCGCAACTGCTGGCCGTTGAAGAGGATGCTGCCGGTATAGTCTGGGTAGTACTGGAACAGCAGCTTTGCCAGTGTAGACTTGCCGCAGCCGCTCTCGCCCACGAGAACGGCCTTTTCCTGCCCAGAAACGGTCAGCCGGACACCGCTCAGCACCGGCGCGGTAGCACCCGGATAAGTAAAGCCGGTGTCTTGGCACTCGATGTGCTCAAGCCTGCCGATGGGCTGACCTTTGGGCGTTTCTTCCGGGCCGGACATGGCGTCTTCTAACCGCTGGCGGATGCCTTTGGAGGACCTGACCTTGGCCCAGCACTGAGCGATCTGGCTGCAGGGCGTGATGACGAAATTCGCCATGCTGGCGGCGGTGGAGACGGTGCCGATCGTCAGACGGCCATCAAAGGCGAGGAACAGGCCCACCAGCATGACGATGGGGAAGATGAGGTTGCTGATGAGAGAGGTGTTGACCACCATGGCATTGAGGCTCTGCTGATAGCCCAGCTCGCTGGTGCGGGCCTGCCGAGCCGCGTCCCGGTGGCGGGCGGCGTAGGCGTCCTCCCGCAGAAAGCCCCGGATGACCTCAAACCCGCCCAGAAGCTCTTTGAGCTGTTGGGTGTAGCCCGCCATCTGGAGCGAGAAGGCGTCGCGGGCGGCTTTGAGCCGCTCATTCATCTTCCGGGGCAGGACCAGTGGCGGAACGGTCACAAGCAGGATGGCCGCCAGCATCACCGGGCTGATGTAAAGGTACATCCCCAGCGCACAGAGCATGATGCCGCCCCAGAATGCGATGTTGAAGAGGGACATATAATAGTCGTCGTAGAGGGTGCGCAGGTCGGTAGTCAGCAGGGAGAGATAGGCTGCGTCGCCCTCCCGCTGATATTGGGACACCGGGCGGCGCAGCACCCGCTCCATGACCTGTCCCCGTACCTGCTCCACGGCACCGCAGGCGAGTTTTGTAAAGGAGCGGCGGCTCAGCCGTTCGAAAAACCAGCTGGTGAAGGTGATGAGGAACACCAGCCCCATATAGCCCAGCGCCTCCTGCTTGCTCTTGGAGTCGATGAGCCACTTGAGCTGGAAGCTTTTCAGCGGTGCGAAAAAGGACACCACCGCCGTAAAGAGCACAAAGACTATGAGCTTCGCCCAGTGGTGCTTGAAGTAGTCGTTGACCGTCTGATTATTCATAAGCAATACCCCTTATATGTCCCGAAAGGCTTCCTGCCGCGGTGCAGAATTTGGACTAAGTATAACATGGTTCCGCAAAAAAAAAATAGGTTTCGCCATTTTTTCGGGACATAAAAATCCCCCTGCCCGGTGTGGGCAGGGGGGCTTGAAGCTCTTTATGTAAGAGGTGCTGTCAGCTTACAGCTGGGGGCCGGCGGAGACCAGAGCCTTGCCGTGCTCGTTGCCCTCGTACTTTGCGAAGTTCTTGATGAAGCGGCCAGCCAGATCCTTGGCCTTCTCTTCCCACTGAGCGGCATCTGCGTAGGTGTCGCGGGGGTCGAGGATAGCGGGGTCAACACCGGGCAGAGCGGTGGGGACCTCGAAATCGAAGTAGGGGATCTTCTTGGTGGGAGCCTCGTTGATGGCGCCGCTCAGGATAGCGTCGATGATGCCGCGGGTATCCTTGATGGAGATGCGCTTGCCGGTGCCGTTCCAGCCGGTGTTGACCAGATAAGCCTTTGCGCCGCTCTTCTGCATCTTCTTGACCAGCTCCTCAGCGTACTTGGTGGGGTGCAGCTCGAGGAAGGCCTGACCGAAGCAGGCGGAGAAGGTGGGGGTGGGCTCGGTGATGCCGCGCTCGGTGCCGGCCAGCTTTGCGGTGAAGCCGGACAGGAAGTAGTACTGGGTCTGCTCCGGAGTCAGGATGGAGACCGGGGGAAGGACGCCGAATGCATCAGCAGACAGGAAGATGACATTCTTGGCTGCGGGTGCAGAAGAGATGGGGCGGACGATGTTCTGGATGTGGTCGATGGGGTAGGAGACGCGGGTGTTCTCGGTCACGCTCTTGTCGGCGAAATCAATGTGGCCCTCAGCGTCCAGAGTGACGTTCTCCAGCAGAGCGTTGCGCTTGATGGCGTTGTAGATGTCGGGCTCAGAGTCCTTGTCCAGGTTGATGACCTTTGCGTAGCAGCCGCCCTCGAAGTTGAAGACGCCGTTGTCGTCCCAGCCGTGCTCGTCATCGCCGATGAGCAGACGCTTCGGGTCGGTGGACAGGGTGGTCTTGCCGGTGCCGGACAGACCGAAGAAGATGGCGGTGTTCTTGCCTTCCTTATCGGTGTTGGCGGAGCAGTGCATGGAAGCCATGCCCTTCAGCGGCAGGAAGTAGTTCATCATGGAGAACATGCCCTTCTTCATCTCGCCGCCGTACCAGGTGTTGACGATCACCTGCTCGCGGGTGGTGAGGTTGAAGGCCACGGCGGTCTCGGAGTTGAGGCCGAGTTCCTTATAATTCTCCACCTTCGCCTTGGAGGCATTGTAGACGACGAAGTCCGGCTTGAAGTTCTTCAGCTCTTCCTCGGTCGGCTTGATGAACATGTTGGTCACGAAATGAGCCTGCCAAGCCACTTCCATAATGAAGCGGATTTTCAGACGCGAGTTCTCATTAGCTCCGCAAAAGGTATCCACGACGAACAGGCGCTTGTTCGACAGTTCCTTGTCGGCCAGCTCCTTGAGCGCCTTCCAGCTCTTCTCGCTAATGGGCTTGTTGTCGTTCTTGTACTCGTCCGAAGTCCACCAGATCGTATCTTTGGTGGTATCGTCCAGCACCTGTCTCTTATACACATCTGACGCTGCCGACGATAAGGCTC
>ERZ1026956.518-NODE-518-length-22889-cov-6.422265_pt1 | contig 22889 bp, 9 predicted proteins | sample MGYA00519301_ERZ1026956 | MGnify/ENA primary metagenome ERZ1026956 (study PRJEB26926, sample SAMN06164521) | human gut metagenome | biome: ENVO:00009003; feature: ENVO:2100002; material: ENVO:00002003 | host: Homo sapiens | place: USA | collected 2012 ...
GGCAGCGTCAGATGTGTATAAGAGACAGACCTGCATCTGCGCCTTGAACTTCGGGATAAAACGCAGCGCCATGGAGAGAACGAGCGACAGCGCCGGGATGATGCGTCCAAAGAGATACACAAACTTGTCCGAGGTCATGACCTCGTTGTAGCTCGAAAACCACAATACGACGCTTGCCAGCATGACGGCCGCAGCCACGCCGTAAAACATGGATTCCATTGTCAGCGGGTTACCGGAGGGCAGATAGGTCAAAATCGTCGCGCCCTCATGGTTAAAGGCCGGATTGACCAGCGCGGCAAGCGCCGCCATGGGCAGAAGTCCCATGACGGCAAACCGCACCGCTTTCCGGCCTTTCAGGTAAATATCGTAGGTCAGCGCGCCGGTCAGGGAAATTGCCAGATAGACCGGGTGCATCAGGCACATGGAGAACAGGAGAACGAGCGCGAAATATAGAAAATTGATCGTCGGATGGTAGCCGGAAAAGGCGTCTTTGTTTCTCATTCGCTTCCAGTCGCGTAGCCGCCGCCCACATCATCTCCGAGGTCACAGGTATAGACCCACTCAATCACGTCGCCGTTTTGCAACTGATACCGGCTGCATCCATAGTTGGGGACCCAGTCGTTGACCTTGTACATCCAGCCGGACACCTCGCCGCAGTCAAATTCGTAGAGGTTGCCAATGCCCTCGATATAGGCGGAGTTATAGATCGGCGTCATGGAAAACTCCATGTGGAGCTTGTTGTCCTTGCAGACCTGCTGGAGCACGTCAAAGACACTCTGCCCCTGCTTGAAGCTGACCTCCACGGGCTTTAGCAGCCAGCCGTCCTCCGGCACAAGCTCCACCTTTTCCTTGTCGCACAGATCCATGTGCTCCAGGATCGACGCGCAGGAGATGGAGATCGTGCAGGTGTACTCCGCGCCGCCAATTTCTACGTCCTGCGGCTCGACCGGCTGCGGCTTGCCCTCCGGGACGGGGTCGGTCAGGTATTGGTCCTGCCCCTCCTTCGGTTCCAGTTTGCCATAGCCGGTTCCCGCAGCGCAGCCGCAAAGGAGCAGAAGCGCCAGAAAAAGCGCGGCCAGTCTGTAAAACTGCTTCATTGCATCACATCCGTCATGTCATAGAGTGTGGTTTTGCCTGTTTCGGCACGGTGGATGGCGGCCAGCGCATAAAATGCCTGCTCGGTCGCCATTTCGTCGCTGTTGCCGTTTAAACTGTGGCGGTAGCTTCCGTCCTCGCAGGCGAAGCGTTCCAGCACCTGCGGCAGCGTCTGCCCGTTCTTGACGAAGCGCTCATCGTCCAGCGAAATGCCAAGCTCCGTGAGCGCGACGATCACCTGACAGACTGACTCGCTGTTTTCTTCGTCCCATGAGAGATATGCGCCGTCCGGCTCCTGCAAGGCTGACAGCGCCGCAAGGCCGCGCTGAACAGCGTCCTCCACGTCCTGCCGATCGCGGTATTTGGCAAGCGCCTGAAGCGCCATGGCTGTCACATCTGCATCCGGCGTGCCGCCCGTGAGCGCCCAGCCGCCGTCCGGGATCTCCCGCCGCAGGAGCTCTCCGACGTAAAGCTCCCGCGTCGCCTGCGTTTCCGCCTCCGGCGCTTCCGGGATCTCATAACCGCCGCTGTCCAGCGCCAGCAGCGCAAAGATCGCGCCGTTGACGCCCTGCCGCACCGTTTCGTCGAAGTCTCCCAGCGGCAGCAGCAGGTTGAATCCGGCAGCATCGGCGGGGTTCTTCCCAATAGCCGTAAGCGCAAGGATCACGCGGGAATACTCCGTGTTTTTCTTCCGACTCAGAACGCCATCGACGGATACAATGTAATCCTCGACGTTTTTGAAATAGGTGTCAAAGTATTTCTGCGGCACCTTGAGGCCGGATCGTGCCAGTCCAAACACGAGCCAGTCTCCGCCAACCGCAGCGCACGTTGGCTCCGGTATCTGCGCTTGCAGATACCGGGCCGTTTTTTCAATCGGGGTTTCTTCCTTGCCGCAGGCCGCAAGCGAAACGAGCATCGCAAGCAGCAGAAGCAGCGCCGATAATCGTTTGATGTGAGTTCCTTTCATACGCGCCGCCTCACGGGTTCTTGACCGTCTCGGATCGGCAAAGCGGCGCATTTGTCATACCGTTCAGCAAAAACAGCTTGATCGCCGCGCCATCGGGCAGTGCCATTTCGCCCGTTTCCGTCAGAATCCCTGTACCCACCAGCTTGCCGTCTGCGGTATACACTGCCGCGATCAGCTTTGCGCCCGTGGGGAAGGTTCCGGAGATGGTCAGCTTGCCGCTCTGTGCGCTGAAGCTCCAGTTCAGGCTCTCTCCGATCTTTCCGGTCGATGTGCTGCTTCCCACGGTAATATCAAACGAAATTTCTTTGGTTGTGGTACCCACACCGGGTTTCATCGTGTTGTCCTGCGTATTTTGCTGATTGTGGTACATCGTCTGACCCTTGCAGTAGACCAGCGTGACGGATTTGTCTTCCGCTGTCAGAGATTTATCCGTATCCTTCATCTTCATCAGCTTTGTCACGTCGCGCGTCACGCCGTTTGCATACGTTGCGGTCACCTTGAGTCCTGTGGTATCAAATTTATCGCCCGCCTCATAGTGCGTCTTTGTCGGGGGCGATTCTACCGTCAGCGTCTCGACCGCGCTGCCGTAGGCCATGAGATACCCGGAGTCGTTTTTGAAGTAGAGCGTGCCGTTTTCATCGACGATCGGGCTGCAAATACAATACTGTGCCTGTTCGCCTGCCGGTGTAAAGAGCGCATAGGCAGTCGTGTAGGTTCGCTCGGTTTTACCCTCCCCGACACGTTCGAGCGTCGTATAGTCTGCTTTTGTCTGTCCCTCTTTATCGCGCAGGACGCGGAGTGTGCCGGGCGTGTAGTTATCCAGGAAGTAAATGTAGTTGTAATTGTCGTAGCCTGTGGTGAGAAGGCCGCTCGTCTGCGGATAGCCCTGCGTGTCCGCACGGTACGCAATGGACATCGCGCCGCTGAGGTCAATTACTGTAATGCTATGGCCGGAGTATTCCGTGAACTGTCCGCTGCCGCTGACGCCGATATAGGCGCGGCCGTTTGCAACGACAGGCGTAGACGTGCTCATGCCGCCAATGGGCAGCTCCGCGCGGTCTGTCAGCTTCCATGCGCCGTCCGTATCCTTCTGTACCCGCACACGGTAGAAATAGCTGCCCTTGGAATCAAAGTAGAAGGCATTTGTAGCTTTATCGTAGCAGATGGTGCTTCGGATATCGCCTGCAAAGCCTGTCATGGAATCCAGCAGCTTGCCGCTCATCGGGTCCAGCAGCAGGACGTTGGCTGTCTTGCTTGTATAGCCGCTTTTGCCATCATCTGTACCGACAAGCACATAGTCCCTGCACACATACGCACCGGCCCAATAGAAGCCGCCCTTCTGCACATACCGCCACGTCGGGGCCTTCGCTTCCTTTGCTTCGCCGGGGTCTTCATCGGTCAGAGAGATGCAGACAAAGCTGGCGTTCTTTATCTCGCTGTTCCAGAAGCCTGTATAGGCATAACCGCCTGATACGGTGATCGGGCAATTTGGCTGTCCGCCGAGCGGATCTGTGTAAAGCCAGAGAGATTCCAACGTATCTGCGCTGAATGCCTGAATCCGTCCATTGGAAAGCCCGACAAGGATCATGCCCTCGGCATACGTCGAATTATTGATCGCAAAGCTGGACGTACCTGCCATCGTACCCTCGCGCAGAACTGCGCCGGTGTCCTTGTCGATCTTTAGAATTCTTGTTCCGGCATAAGCGATCAGATTACCGCCGACCAGAATCGGGTTGCCGACTGCACCTTCACTGTAGCCATCGCCGACTTTGCTTGCCCAATAGAGTGTGCCGCTCTCCGCCGCAAACGGGATTTTTGCCCTCGTTACGCCATTATTTGTGTTGGCTGTGCCGGTCATATTGCCGTTTGCGTCATACGCCGTGCCGCGGAAATCCGCCCATCCGGACGGAATGTTCGGATCAATGTCCAGATTCGTGTCTGCGGTTTTCAGCTGCAGAGAAATGACGGTATTGTCGGCAACAGGATATGACTGTTCCGGCTCAAAGCGTTCCGTCTTATCTGTCTGCTGCATCGTGCCAAAATGCAGGGTCATGCTCCCGTTGTCGCCGGCTTCCAGCTGGATCGCTCCGCTTCGCCCGGCAAAGCCGTATTTTGTCAGACTATAGAGATAGGTGAACCCCGTCGAGAACGCATATCTGCCTTCGCTGTCCGGCCAGAGACGCACACCGCTGGCTTTTTCATAGATGTAAAGCATCGCCCCCTCCGGCGCAAGAGAAAACTTCACCGCGGTACCTGCCGCCTTGTTGACGGTAACGGTATAGTCGGTCGCGTCGTTAAGGTTCGCCTGATCCTTTACTGTGATCGTGATACTCTGCGTATCAGCCGCTCCGCTGAGTGCGACGGAAACCGCTTCGCCCGCCTGCACACTTTCATTGTTGACCAGCAGCGCGTAGCCGCTGTCCGTTTCGCCGTACCGGGGGCCGTTTCTTGTTCCAAGCGTCAGCTCCAGCGCTGTCGCCATCTCCGGAACCGTAATGATATATGCCTTCTGCGAGGAAAGGAAGCCGGTTCCGTTTTCTCCATAATGGAGGATCACCGGACTGCCGCCGTAGGTGATCGTCATACTGTTCAAGGACAGCCCGCGCTTCAGCGTCACAACATAGTCCGCAGAATAGGTAATGTTTTTTGTGCCGCTGGCAGTACCTGCTTTGGATGCTGTGAACGTCAGCGTATTTCCATAGACGTTTCCAAACAGGATCGCATCGGTAAGCTCTTTTCCCTCTGCGCTTGTTCTCGCAACGTCCTGCACAGTTTGCCATGTGCCGTCCGTGTTCGTATCTGTGATAGAGCAGTAGCGAAGCGTACATGCTGCGCCGTCTGCCGGATCTGCCCAGACCGCAAGCCGTCCCTGATTGTCCGGAACGACCGCCGTATAACTGTGCGTTTCTGGCGTAAACTTCTGTCCAAAATCAAGCGCTTCGATTGGAAGCGACGATCTCAGGCCGACATAGAGCGCACTCAGGCTCGGAATCTGCGCCTGCGGAATGGAGACGGTGAATTCTGCATTCTCATCATTCAGCGTAAACGTTTCTTCCGCATGATAATAGGTGTCCTTCGTCGCATAGTAGGTATATTCTTCACCGTTTACCAGCGTATAAATGTATTTGTTCCCAGCTTCTCGGCGCGACTGTAGGATCTCTCCGTTTCCGTTTTTCATGACGATGTCCATGTTCCCATCCGCCAGCGTCACCGTCACCTTTTTCCCTTCGCCGCGCTGGACGATGAGCGTATATTCCGTCCGATAGCGCCCGCTTGTCACGAGAACAGGGATATTTTGCGTTTCCTTCGTCTGATCGACCGGCACAGAAACATATGCGTCTGTCAGCTGCGTCCCGTTCACATACACGGAATAGGACTGCACCGTCGGCGTCGGATAGATCTTGAGGCTTTCTTCCGTGTTGAGTACCTTATAGGTATAGGTAAACGTCTGATTGGAAAAGCGCTCGCTTGCCGCCGGTTTATTTCCGGACGCGCCCTCCATCCGTAGCGCAGACAGCGTCGGCTTTCGGCCCAGCCGCAGCGTGAGCTCCTCATGCAGCATATAGCTGCCGGACTCGGCGCTCACCCGGAACAAGATCTCATTTCCGTTTGCGCCGCGCGTCAGCACACCATATAGCGGCTCCCGCTTCGATCCATCTGTAACGCGGCTGCTGATCTCGGTACCTGCCGTATTTGTATAAATCGCAGAAATGGCAGCGCCGTCTGGAACAGAATCGGTCAGCGTCACATACGGATATAACGGGCCGGTGAAGGTGTCGAGGATAGCGGCTGCAAAAGCGTGCGCACCATCGTCCGCCAGCACAAGCGGTTTATAATTTGTTTCCTTATAGCCGCTGACCTCCGAAATCGCGAAGGCTTCTTCGTTGATCCATTCTGCAGTTGGGATCGACGGAAGGCCGCTGATCGTCAGCGCCGTTCTATTGACTGTCAGTTCGCCCGTGACCGACTTGTTATCCCTGCGAATGCAAAACGTATAATTGCCGTTCGGCAGGCGCAGTTTTCCGCTTGTCTCGGCATAAAACTGCTTTCCAAATGAGTTTGCCGCCGAAATGGTATAATCGGTGCCGGTAAACTGTGAAAACGAGACCTCGTATGTCGTCTGCTGCCCCGCTTCATAGTCCGTGATTGCCTTTGTGATTTCTTCGGCATAGCTTTTTGCTGTGTCGCTGTCAATACCGAGGTAATTGTCATACGCTTTCTGGTAAGCCGCCGACGCAGCGCTTCGCACGTCGGCGGGCTTATCCAGATACCCGGCCATGACCTGCATCAGCGTTTGCAGCCCTGCCGTTATTGCGCTCTGCTCCGATTCGGTGAAACGGAAGTACGTCACGGAGGCTGCCGCATGGTCAAGCGTCACACCGGACGGCACACTGCTATACCGATAGTTACCGGTAACATTCTCGATGGTGGTAACAAAGCCATCGCCGCCGTCCATCCCAAAGCGATATTGGCTGGCGTTCAGCGCCTGCCATATTGTCTGCCCGTCCTGATAGGAGATCTTCACGGGCGCAATCAGCAGCTTTCCTTCCGCCTCGGCAGAGAAATAAAAGAAGTTCTCTCCGTCTGCGGACTGCGCGGCAGGAAGAGCTTCCGCCGCGGCGTCTTCCACCTCTGCGTCTTCCGCAGGCGCGGCGTCCACGGTATTCTCCGCTTCGACCGGCTCTGCGTCCGCTGCCAGCACGCTGAGCGGCAGGCAGGACAGGAGCATCGCCAGCAGGAGCAATGCTGCGGTCATTCGTTTCAGTTTCATCAAGATTCCTCCCATCAGTACAGGCAATCCAGCCATTTCAGCCGCAGTTTTTTCGGCCAGTTTGTGTGGGTTTTCAGGTTTTCCAGCGTTGCGTCGTGGAACACACGCATTTCGGCAAGCTGTTCCGGCATGATCGCACGGCTGGAGAACAGCGCTTGTGCGTTATACATGGTCATATCGTGCAGCTTCGCGGCGTACTCCTCTCCAAGCTGCTCCTTTGCCGTTTCACAAAGCTCCAGCATGGAACCCGTGCCGCGCTTGAAGCCCATTGCTGCCAGCAATGCCGCGCAGTCTGTAAACAGGCAGGCGGCTGCGGCGGACTGGTCTTCCTGCGTGAATGCTTCGTTTCGCTTTTTGAGGATGACCTCGTGACGGATGATGATAGCCGCAAGCAGCAGAAGCAGCAGCGCGGCAACAAGGATGATCCAAAACGCAGGCTTGTGGAGAAGCCCGGTGCGCTGGCCGCCGTCCGGGGCGTTGTCCTCCGAGTTGTCTGGCTCTGCATCGTCCTGCTCCAGCTCCTGACCCTCTGTTACGCGCGGGCCGTCGCCGTTTCCTTCCTTGCCTGCGCCGACCGGCTTGATGCCGCTCTCGGTCTGCTCGGCAGAGAGGTCTTCGAGGCCAGGCGTCAGCGCCAGCGGCAGCCAGCCAATGCCGTCCTGATACACCTCCACCCATGCGCCCGCGGCGCTTGCATCTACGCTTGTCGGTTCATTCTCAGTGGTTTTTACTGTATACCCCTCGACATAGCGGGCAGGGATGCCGTAATAGCGGAGGGCCAGGGCCGCGACGGTCGCGTATTGGTACGTCGTGCCGTCCGCGGTATCCGCCAGCGGCAGCGCGATATCACCGCTTCCGTCGAAGCAGCTCTCCAAAAAGGCCAGCGCAGCCGTCTGCGCCTGCTCTTTCGTCAGGCTGTCTGCCGGGCCGTAGCTTTCGCAGCATTGATCCAGCACCGCGCCGAGCTGCGCGCGGAACTCCGCAGGTACGGTCAGCGCGTAGGAATATGCAAATTCGCGGTACGCGCTTTCCATCTGTAAGTACGATCTCACGCCGTCCGATGTGTCATTCTGCAAAAAGTCCAGCAGCTCCGGCAGCAGGGTCTGTGCGTCCGAAACGGTCTCATAAGAATATCCGCGCTCACCGCGCAGACCGTTTGTTTCAAGCGTAGAGGGCTGAATTTTGTTTTTCGTCAAGCCTGCGCGTTCCGGCAGCACCGTACACGGCTCATAGCGATACAGGCTGCACCCGGCAAGGTTCTGGACACTGACGCTGCCGGACTGATAATTGCCCATCAGCCGCGCAGCCGTTGCCAACTGGCTCTGCGGATAGAAGCCGGACTGATGCAGCCAGTAAAAGAGGTCTTTTTCCTCTGCGGCGGTTTCCGCGTCCAGCGCAGACCATACGCCGTTTTCGTAGCTGTCACCGACGAAGCCGCGCAGATAGAGCGTCTGCGCCGTATCCGCCGTGACAGACAGAATCGTATCTGTGCTTTCTGTCTTTGTAACCGGCTCGGACAGATTGCCCTCCGGCAGGACTTCTCCCGCTTTTTCGTAGCGCCAGTAGTGCAAAGCGTTCTTCGCATTTTCCGAAAGGGACTGCATCGTGCCTGTTTGCAGAGAAATTGCGGCTACGCCCGCCACGATCACACCCACGAGCAGGAAGCTCGCTGCAGAGACAGCGTTTTTATGTTTCTGCCACGAAAGGAGCAGGATGCTGATTCCGGCAGCAAAGAGCAGCAGGATATCTGGCTGCACAAAGGCTGCCGCTACACTCAGGGCTGCCATCAAAACCGCTGTCAATGTCGGTACGCGCGAGAGCGCGACACTCACCATCGCAAGCAGAATACCTGCCACGATCCCGGCCAGCCAAAGGCCGGTGTCGTCCGTTTCGGCAAGCGGCAGGAGGATGCCTTTTTCCGCTGCCCAAAGGTCACGCAGCGTATTCCATGCCGCGCCGAAGCCGTTCAGGAGCGGATTCCGCGCGAACAGGACAACGAGCAGCAAAGCCGCCAGCAGAATGGGGAACAGCAGCTTCGTTTTTCTGAAATGTCGGATAACCGCAGCAGCGATGCAGGTCAGAATACCTGCCCCAAGCAGCCAGAGCATTGCAGAAAAGCCGCTTACCGTGTAGAAAATCGCGGCAAGCGCGAGGAAAATCAGGAAAGCAGACAGCAGTTCCAGCAGCGTTTGACCGCGTGTGGACTGCGTCTCGCGGCAGATTCCGGCACGCAGGCCGGTATTTCTTTTGTTCTTCATAGCCTGCCCTCCTTACAGTTCCAGCTCGGAGAGCTGCGCAGCGTAGTCGCTCTCGTTGAACTGCTCGCCGCAGACAAGCGCAGTCAAGCGGCCAATCGAGGAAAGCTGCTCCGTTTCCGCCTGCTGTTCGCCGGAAACGTAAATCAGGTGAGACCAGCTTCCGGCGGGGACCTCTTGGAGAAGCAGCGACGCGCCGCTGACGCCTGTTGCCGCTTTTGCCGTGAACAGACGCGGAAGCAGACCGATGAGGTCGTCCATGTCCCGAATCTGCTGGAACACGCAGCGGCCGGTATCTCTTTCGTTCCAAGCGACCGTAAACTGCACAGACTGAGAGAGAAGGTTCCGGCAGACGGAAACGACGATCTCGGCTTCCGCGTCGGTGCGGGCGGCAGTGGGGGTTTCCTCTGTGCGCTCCCAGAAAACCGCCGCAGAGCGCGTGATCGGCAGCGACGGGTCTTTTACAATAAGCTTGCCATATTTGTGACTGAGCTTCCAGTGGACTTGCCGCTGGCTGTCGCCGGGAACGTAATCGCGGATTTGGAACATCTCGGACAGGTCATAGCCGGGACGCTCGTTGGAATAATCCTCGGTATCGTCGATGTGCGCCGCAGCGGGAGACAGCATCAGCGTCTGCAGGAACGTATCCGGCTGCACGACGCAGGCCCCGTGCGCGTCAGGCTGCGTTTTCACGCCGATGAGGCCGAAGCAGTCATACAGACGGGCAGATTCCACGGCCAGGCGAATGCGTCCGCACCACGGGCTTTGCAGAGAAATCTTCATTGTCCGCCTGCCCTTCGGCCAGATGCCGCTGCTCACATTTACGGTCTGCGGCTCACCGTTCAGCTGGTTCTCCAAGCGCACACGGCAGGAAATCTGGCAAATTGGGAAAACAGTCGGGTTCTGCACGGTCAGCTCTGCCGTGCCGCCCTCGCCCTTGCGGAGATTCACAGGCAGCCTGACCGTCAGCTTCAGCTTTTTCGCCGCATACAGGTTCATTGGCAGGCACAAAAGCGGCAGCAGCACCATGCAGGCGGCAAGGCCAAGCGCGATGGGGCTGGCTGTCTGGACGGTGAGAGCAAGAAGCCCCAGCGTCAGCAGCAGCCAGACGAATTTTCGTACTATTTTCATTTTTTCAGCACCGGCATATCCGTTGTCTTGAGGATCTCGGCCAGAACGGATTCCGGCTTTTCCTCCATCATGCGGGCCTTGCTGTTGAGCATCAGTCTATGGGCACAGACATCCGGGAAGATTGCCGCGACGTCCTCCGGCATGACGAAGTCACGTCCATTGAGATACGCATACGCCTTTGCCATCCGGCAGACCGCCAGCGCACCGCGCGGGCTGACGCCGAGCGCAGCCTGCGGATGGCTGCGGGTCTTCTCCACCAATGTGGTCACATAGTCCAGAACGGCGTCGCGCATATCGACTTTTCGCACGTCCTGAACCAGTCCCAGCAGTTCTTCCTTGTTGACCACGGCATAGGCCCGGTCAAGGGGGTTATCCACATGGCGGTCGCGGAGAATATTGACGCTGCTCTTGTGGTCGGGGTAGCCCATGCTGACACGAATCAGAAAACGGTCAAGCTGGGAGTTCGGCAGCATCGTCGTACCGGCAGAACCAACCGGGTTCTGCGTGGCAAGGACGATGAAGGGATTCGGCAAATCATACGTCTTGCCGTCCACTGTGACCTTGTGCTCCTCCATGGCCTCCAGCAGCGCGGACTGCGTCTTGCTGGAGGTACGGTTAATTTCGTCCGCCAGCAGCAGATTCGTCATGATCGCGCCGGGCTTGTAGACGAACTCGTCCGCTTTTTTATCATAGACCGAGAAGCCGATGATGTCTGACGGCACGGTGTCCGACGTGAACTGCACACGGCGCGTCTCCAAGCCCAGAACCTTTGCAAAGGCCATGGCTGTCGTGGTCTTGCCGACGCCCGGCACGTCCTCCATGAGAACGTGGCCCTGCGCCAGAATGGCCATTAAAATCTTCTCGACAATCTCATTCTTGCCGACGATAACGGACTCGATCTCCTGTAAAATCTCGTTGATTTTTGTATTCATAGCAAGCTGCTCCTATTCGTTATTTTTTATGTCGTTATCCTTCTCCGCCGGTGTCTCCGCTGCCGTCGTCTCCGCTGTCAGAGCCGCCGCCTCCGGGATCGCCGCCAGCGCCGCTGCCGGAATCATCTCCGCCGTCGCCGTCTCCGCCGGGATTTCCGCCGCTTCCGCCGCCGGAATCATCGCCGCCCGGATTCGGGTCCGGGGTGGGGTCAGGGTCGGTCGGCGGCGTGTAGGTCTGGTCTATTGCGCCGCAGGTCGTGCAGACGCCCTCGCTGAACGTATGGTAGTCCGCAAACTCGCCCAGTGCGCCGAATTTCTCCAACAGCAGGCCGCAGTCCGAGCAGTACCCCACCAGATGTTTGCAGGTAGACTGCGCCGCATCCGGCACCAGTGTGCCGTCACAGTCAAAGCCGTGGATCTGGCCGCAGACACTGCACTGCCAATCGTCGCCATACGGGTCATAGTGATGCACGTCGTAGGTGTCCATCAGCTTTTCGTGGCAGATCTGGCATTCCTGATAGTGGTGCTTATGATCCTCATCAACGATCCACACGTTCTGCGGCTTGTGCCCGGCTGCGGGAGATTCTTCTTCCTTCTGCGCATTGCAGATCTCACACTTGAAGGTCTTCACGCCCGCTTCGGTGCAGGTGGCTGTGTCGGTCAGCTCTTTCCATTCGTGCGGGGACCGCTCGGTAAAGCCGCAGTTTTTGCACTTGGCGGTATGCGTATCTGTGCCTTCGTCCGCGGTATATTCCAGCTTATGTGCGCCCGGTATACCAATCGTCTCGCCGCAGTCCTTGCAGACCTGTACGCACGTTCCGCCGCCCTGATCCTGATATTCCTTATGCTCATGCGGGCAGCCCTCGACCATGCCGCAGCTGTGGCAGACGTACTTCGTTGTGCCGTCCTCCGCGGTGACCGTCTCATAGCTGTGATGAACGGACCAGCTGCCGTTGAGACAGGTGATGCAGTAGCCCACGGTATTGCCGTAGCCGCTTTCGCCCGTACCGACATCCCAACCGTAGGCCAGCGTGTAGCGAAGCGTCAGCGTATCGCCGTCCTTCAGATAATAGCCCGACATGGGCGTACCGGGATAATACGTCGCGCCGCCGATGGAATACATCCAGCCGGAACCCATTGTGTAGTCAAATTCACCGATGCCGGTGCTTGTGCCGGACAGCGGGATACCGTTGCGGTAGATGCAGCGCCAGAGGATCGCTTCGTTGCTGCCCGCGCCGAAGCGGCTGTCGATCCCGGCAAGGATCTCATCCGACGTGTTGCCGAACTGGTTCCAGCTGCCGCTGAGCGCATTTGCCCGGCTGCCGAGGCCGGAACCGTCGTCCATCGTTTGCAGATAAAAGCCGCTATCAAGTGTGCCGCTGTTGGCGCAGCGGCTAGCCGGCCAGTGGAAGCTGTTTGCCGCCGTGCCGAACGGGTCGCCCGCGTCATAGTCCCAGATGGCCTTGGCGATCACATAGGAAACGGGCTCCTTGGACAGCACATCATAGCTGATGGGCCCGCGGACGCCGAGACCCAGGATGCTCATGTCGATATAGATGCTGGCCGTGCCGATCTTCTGGCCCTCTTCGGTGCGTTTGCCGATAAGTTTCAGGGTCAGTTCGCCATAGTTGCCCTTTTCGTCCTCGGCGTAGATATACAGCGTATGCTCGTTCCGGTCGCCCTCGTCCAGATTCTCCGGGATGAGCAGATACTGCTGCACATAGCCGGAGGTGCTTTCAAACTGCACGTCTTTGCCGTCCAGCTGAACGGTCAGCTTTGTCTCCGTACCGGTGGCAAGAATGTGGCTGACGCGGTTGCCCGCAGCGTCCTCTGTCCAGGCTTCAACAGTCAGGTTGACCTCCTGCCCGTTGGTGACGGTAGCACCGTCGCGCAGGTTCGTTTCGATCTGCACCTTGTTTTCGCCTCTGTGCTTGTAGGGAACGTTGAATACAAACGTATAGCTGTCGCCGCCTGAACTGGCAGCCGTGACCGTGAAGGTGTTGTCGCCGGTTTTGTCCTCATTCAGAAGCAGCGTCACGCTGCCGCTGGGGGCCGGGAGCGTGATCGTTTTGAAGCTGCCGCTCTGGTAGCACCTTACAGACTGGATGGTCACGTCCGACGCTTCCTCACCGCGGATGGCGAACGTATACGAAAGCAGGCCGTCCGTCAGCTGGTCGTCGTAGACCGGGTCGGCGTTGACGGTTTTCTTATTCTCACACGTCAGCACACAGGGCTTCTGTGCGCCGTCCTCCACGACTGTGTAGGACATTTCCATGCGCACGTCGCTCTGGTAGCGAATCGTGACCGTGAAATTCACTGTGCGCTCCTTGACCTTCGCGGTCACGAGGACGGTATACGTCGCGCCATTCTCGGCAGATTCGAGCCTTGCAGAGCCGCTGTCCATGCTCATGGCCGCCCCGTTGAAGCTGGCGCTTGTGATCTGTGCGTCCTGTGCGCTCCTGCCAGTCAGACCGAGCTTGTACAGAAGCTCACTGTTATTGATCTGGTTATGTTTGATGGTCAGCGCCGCGCGCTTATCCGCGTCGCAGAGAACGGTCTGCGCCGTGACGGATTTTTCGTACCATGTAAATTGCAGCTGGAGGTCGAGGCCGTCCTCATATGTCACGACGAACGTATAGCTGATCGTCTGCCCCAGCACCTCGGCGGTCACGGCGAGATAGTAGGTCTCCGTGTCCTTGCCGTCCGCTACGGCCATCTGGATCTCGCCGGATTCCGAAAGCGTCCCGCGCTCACCGTCCGTCGTCCAGTATTCCGCTGTGCGGATCGTCGCGTCGTCCGCGCTTTCGCCAAGGAATTGCAGCGCGTATGCAAAATTTCCGTCTGTCAGCGTGTCGCTCTTGACCGTGCGATTGACCGAGCCGTTGGCCGGGCAGGTGGCCTGACCGTTGGGCTGCCATGTAAGCTGCAAATCGAGGTCAATGCCGCTTTCCAGCCGCAGCACGAACGAAAAGTCAACGTTCGTCTCCACGGTTTCACCCTTCTGGTTCTTCTGTACGGCATGGGCCTGCACGGTCAGGATATAGTTCTGAAACTCTGCACCGTCCGGCAGCGTCATGTCCAGCACACCGCGCGTTTCCGCTTTCTGCGATACGCCGTTGCCCACGGCAACCCGCACATCGGTGATCTTTGCATCTTCCGCGTCAAGGCCGGTGAGGTTCAGCTCATAGCGCAGTCTGCCGCGGTCAAGCTGGGCAAGCAATACACGCTTGCCGACAGACTCTCCGGGCGCACAGACCATGGAGCTTGCCTGTGAGCCGTATTTGTACCACGTCAGCAGTGCGCCGAGGTCGAGTTCCGTTTCCGGCAGATCCTCGTCTGTCTCGCCGGTGTTTCCAGCTTCTTCACCTTCATCGCCCTTATTGGAATCGGTATTCGTACCGATGGCAGCGTCGGCCAGAACCTCCTGCTGGGGCCTGCCTTGCGGCTGCTGCTCCGGCTGGGTATCCTGTCCCTGCTCCGTCTGGTTTTCCGTTTCCTCCGGGTCTGGCTGCTCCTGCTCGCCGGTCAGCTCGCTGTCGGTGCTGCCGCCCGAACCGGCTGCGCCGGTGCTTTCGGCTTCGCCGTTTCCGGCGTGGCCGGGCGCTTGTCCTGCTTGCAGGACGGTGATCTCCTGCGGCGCGGCTTGCAGGATGGGATTGTCCGGCTCGGCCGACCGCATGCCCATGAGCGGCAGACAGATACTCAGCAGCAGCGCGCAGATCAGTACGCCGCAGCCCGCCTGCTGCACCCACGGGAACCTTTCAAAGAATTTTTTCATGTGTGTTCGCCCTCCGGGAAAAGGGCTTCCCCCTTAAAAAAGTCTGCATTTTGTGCAGCTTATTCGTACTTTTAAGAAGTTCCCTTAAACGCACGAATAAGCCGCACGGTACCCCACGCTTTCGCGTGGGGTACCGCCCAGCTTGGGGTGGTTATCCAATATTCAATTTAGAATGTTGGACTGCGTGTTTCATTTTGCGATTTTTTCCATGAAGCGCATGAGGATGGTCGCGACCTGTGCGCGGGTGGCGGAGCCCTGCGGATTGAGCTTGCCGTTCGAGCCCTGAAGGAGCCCTTCGGCGACTGCCCACTGCATGGCCTCTGCCGCGTATCCGCTGACCTTGTCCGCATCGGAGAAGGCGGTCAGGGCGGCGGATTTGCTCACGTCATAGCCCTTCTGCTTCGCGTAGCGGTACAGGATGGCCGCCAGCTGCTCACGCGTGACCTCGCCGACCATGTTCGTGCCGTCGGAAATGCCGTTGTCCATCGCCCACTTCTGGCCTGCCGCATACCACGGAGTGCCGTTCGTGTTGACGCCCTCGACACGGGCAAGGATCGTAACGATCATGCCGCGCGTGGTGGTGGCGTTCGGACTGAAGCCGTTCCTGGAGGTGCCGTTCATCAGGCCCTTTTCATGGACATAATTCACAGCTTCCTCGTACCAGCTTCCAGCCGGAACATCAGTGAACGAGGAACCCGTGGTGGGCTTGTCGTCCTTCGGCTTGCTCGGCGTGACGGGGAGAACCGGCGTATCGCTGCCTTCCGTCAGCAGGTGATAGATTCTTTCCGCCTCGGCCAGCTTGTCCAGCAGCTCCTGCGGGAAGGTCTTCATCTGATCCGCCGACAGTCTGGATACAGCTGCCTTCGCCGCATTGATCGCGTCGCCGCTATTGATGGTCACGGTACCGATGGCGTTGATCTTCTCGACAGCGTCGCTCCAGATCAGCGTATCGGCAGCCTCAATCAGCTCGTCCATCTTTCTGGTTTCCGCGACGGAGAGGCTCTCATACAGGTCAGAATTCTTCTTGATCTCCTCGTATGTACGCTGGGCGCTGCGGATCTCCTCCACATCGTCGAGCGTCGCCTCAGCCGGTCTGGGAAGCGACTTGACCGTCGCCTTGAACTCCTTGAGCTTGCGGTAGCTCTGTACCTTCTCAAGCAGCTTTTCCAGATTCTCGACAGCATCTTTATTGACCTTAGCCTGCTGCTCGGATTGCAGCTGCTTGTACGCAGCCTCTGCCGCAGCGATCTGCTTTTCGTACTTTTCGTAGTTGGTAAAGTCGATGGTGTCGGCCTGCGGGAGCTGCTTCAGCTGATCTTCGACCACCTTGTAGCTGCCGCTGGCAGAGAGCACTCTGACCACATACCACGTGCCGTCGTTCGACTGCGTGTTGCCGGCCTGATTGTTCATGGTGGGCCAGCCCTTGATGCCGCAGCCGATGTAAATCGTGTCGCCCGCGACGACGGGGATGGACTCGGTGCGCTTGTAGAAGCTGCTGCCCTCGGTGTTGGACGTGACCTTTTCGTTCAGGAACGTCTTCACGAGGAAGTTCTTGTTCGCCGCCGTCGGGGTCACCGTCAGGTTCGAGCTGTCGCCGTCGATGACGAGCGTGTAGGTATAGGTGCCGCCGCGCTTACCGGGTTCAAACGTGGTGGTCAGGCGCGGGTTGCCATCGCCGTCGAACGTCAGCGATTTGAGCGTCGTGTCAGAGTTGCTCCACGTGCCGCCGACATCTTCGCCAAGACCCACGGAGGTGTACTTGATGCTGATGATATCGCCGTCCGCCAGCTTGCCGTTTTTCACGGAGAAGCTGGCAAAGCCCTCGTTGGTGAACCAGTCGTTGAGCGTACCCATCCAGCCGGACTGCTGGCCGCCGGTGAATTCGGCAAGGCTGTAGTCGCCGTCGGTAATGGTGGAAAGATAGGTGATGTCGAAATCATACGTCCCGTCGCCATTGCCGCCGGTGCCGAGCCAGGTGCAGTTCGCTTCCGTGAGTGCGCGGAGCAGAACGGTCATCATGGTGTCGTTTTCGCCAAGCGGGTAATTCTTCCGTTCGAGCCAGTACTGATCCTCAGGTCTGTAGAAGTGTTCGAGCGCGGCTTTGTTCTCGCCCTCGGCGCTGCTGCCGTCGTTCGTGTAGTTCTGGACGCTGACGGTCACAGTACCGACCTGCACGCCGGGCGTAAAGGCATTGCCGTTCGTGACGTCGTTGACCTTCCTCCAATACTCGCCTGTTCCGTATTCCCAGCCCTTGATCTCGGCGCCAGTATTAACGTCGTTGGCAGCGTTGGCCATGTTCTTGAGCGCTTCTCTGCGCTCCGCAGCGACCTGCTCGACCGTCTTCGCGCTGTCGATTGCAGCCAGACCCTTGTTGTACGCGTCAAGGATCGCCTTGTACTGGTTGTGATCTTCGCCGTAGCCGTCGAGCGCGGTCTTGAGCGCGGTTTTCGCGCTGTCCTTTGCAGCAGCGATCTCGCTCTCGGAGCCGCCGACGGGAACCCATGTGACAGTCGCTGTCACATTGTCATACGGCATGGTGAAGTACTTGAAGCTCCGGAGGATACGGTTGGCCTTGATATCCGTGCCGTAATCCGAGTAGTCGAAGGTGTCGAGGCTGCGGTCTTCGATGGTCTCCTCGGAGACGCCGGAGAACGTGATGCCGCGAAGTTCGTACTCGTTGTCATTGACATAGAAGTGCGGAACCTCAGTGGTGTTCGTTCCCTTGACCCAGTGATCCTCAATGCGCCACGCCGCACCGGTGTCAGTGATGGCGTAGTCGTTGTCCGGAACGAGATACGGGAAGTTTGTCTGCACGCTCTCATCCGTCAGCGGACGGCCATTCTTGTTGTCCTTGCGCGCGCCGCGAATCTGGAAGTAGGTGGCGTAGGTCGGGTTGGAGCAGAAGTACACGCCGCTTCCGACGGGCACAGTCGTTACCGGCTTGTAGTTGACCTTCGTCTGGCCCGCGTCCACCGTGTTGTAGGTAAACAGACCCGCCATCATCGTGCCGCCGGTGGTGCCGTTCGTGCCGTCTTCGACGCGGTGCTCCTGGAGCCACGAGATCATGTCACGCAGTCCCTGCTGGTCATCCTCCGGCACAGCAGACAGATCGTACTCGACCGTCAGCGTGTACTGCTTCGCGCCGCCCTCGGCAAGTCCATCCCGCGCGGCAAGAATTGCCTCGTACCGTGTCTTTTCCTTCACGCTCAGCTCGTCGCGCTGATACTGCGTCATCGCGTTGTAGTACGCTTCGAGCTGGTCGATGAGCGCTACCGCCGAGCTGTCGAGCTTCGACAGATCTTCGGGGAATTTCGCCATCTGCGCCCGGAAATCCGCAAGATTCTTTGCGTTCGTTTCCGCCGCTTTGGTCTGGATCGCCTCGATCTTCGTCTTGGCGGTCAACTGAGCGGAGTATGTGGAAGACGCATCCTCTGCCTTGTCGATGCCGTCCATGCCGGTTTTGTAGAGCGATTCGATCTCTGCCCAGTCGCTGTCCGTGAAGCATTCCTTCGGATAGTCCGGATTCTCATACGTTTTCTTGAGCTCTGTCCGCAGATCGTTCTTGATCTTCGTGAGGTCTGCCTGCGATTCATCGACCTCGGCGTAGATCAGGATCGCGCCGCCGTTGACGAACGCGCTGTTTTCGCTGTCAAGACTATAGGCGTTGACCAGCTGCCAGCCCGGCTGATAGACGGTCATGGTAAGCGTGCCGTCGGCGCCGGTCCTGAGCTTCGTGTCGGTCAGAATGTCTGCGCCTGTAACCGAATCCAGCGAATCTGTGATCGTGCTGCGGAAGATATGCGCGCCTGCGACGGGCTTTGCCTCGTCATCCGTCATGTAGGCGGGCATAGCTGCCTTCGAGGTGGCTGTCAGCGTGAACGGCACGCCGACGACCGCCTTGTAAGCGCCGTTGGTCTTGTCCTGCGGAAGATCCGTCGTCAGCGTCTGATACCGCATCTGATCCGGCACACGTTCAAGCGCCATCGGCCAGATATCCTCGCTGATGTTGACCATGCCCGGCATTTCCACGCGCACGATGGTTACTTCGTCGCCGTCGTGGAGCAGGAACTTGCTATACTCATTAAATCCAGCGTAGTCGATACCGCCCGCCCGGCAGAAGAAGCACATCGTGCCGTTGACGTAGACCATCAGCTTGCTCATGGAGTTGACACGCCAGACATTCTCGTCCTTATAGGTGCTGGTCATCACATCCGCGACCGTCGTACCGGCATTCACCGTGCGGGTATAGGTGCGCATGTTGAGCTTCTTGCTGATGGACGTTGCCTTTTTGGCCGCTAATTCGTCGGTCAGCGAGACGCGCACGGTGATCGTCTTTGCCTTCGGAACAAGGCTGAAATACGCACTGCGGAGACGGTTGAACGCGTCTGCCTGTATCCCTACTTCGCTTACACCCATTGTGGAGGTGAATGTTCCGTGTTCCTTCGCGGTGTTCAGCGCATTGGCGCGCGCTGTCACATAGGCCTGCCAGCTATCGCTGGTGTAGTCGTCCGCGCTCAGCGTGTCGTAATAGCCTGCGTAGAGCGAGATACCGGCAAGCGCGTTGTCAGTGACCGCTTGCAGCAGGCTGTGAACACGGGTGTCCAGACCGGCTTTGGCTCCTTTCAGCGCCTCAACCAGCGCGTCCACATCCGCCTGCGGATGCTTTGCGGAACTGTTTTCATCCGTTGCTATGACGTTCCCTTTCTCGTCCTTCGTAAACAGGGAATCAAGCAGCTTTTGCGCCTCATCGCGCTTGCGGGCGAACGCTGTCCAACTGCTGACAGAGTAAGCCTTTTCATCTTCGTCCGCGTACTGATTCAGCGTCTCATAAAGTCCTGTCGGGTTGACTTGAGACGTTGGGATCAGCTGTGCCGTTGCTTTAAGCAGCTTCTCTGTTGCTTCGTCAACTGTTGATTGTACCGTACTTGTCTTTGCTGTCTCTGCGGCGCTTCGCGCGGCAAGATAAATGGACCAGAAACTATTTAACTGCTCATAGCCTGTTCCCAGTGTCTTTGCAAAAACACTTGCGGTCGTTTTGCCGTTATAGCGATCGTTCTCGTGAAAAACCGTAGTATCTGTATATTGGTCATTCACTTTTTCTACGGACGGCCCGGCCTTCAGTGCTTTTTCCAGATCAGCCGTACTTACTGTTGCGCCCTTTTCCCATTCGATGAGCACATAATAGGAAGTTTCATACTTATCAAGATCGAAAACAAGCGCAAACAGGATATCCGCTGTTTTTGAAAGCTGAACGCCTTCGTTCAAGCTAATAGTTTCCTTAGAGTCCGCATAGGCCTGTACTGACTCCCGGAAAAACACGCTTTCTTTATTGGCTGTTCTAAAGCCTTCATAATCATATAGCATGTCTCCCATGCCATCAGAGCGCAGGCTTTGCAATGCCCATAGGCCACCATCTTGTGCTACTTCAATGGTGTCAATCGCTGCATCAATGTGCTTAAGATAGACGTTATATGAGTTACCCTCACCAGTTATATCCATACTGGACTGCCCAATAAGCGTTCCTTGATTGAGGTCTCCAATATTGATAGTTTCCTTTTTTTCCGCCGCAAAAGCGGCAGGCGATAGGCAACTCACAATCATCACCAGCAAAAGGACAAGCGAAATACATCTTCGCATACTCATGCTAAGGAGAGCAGGAGCGGCAAAAGCCGCCCCTGCTGGGTTGATGTTCTTCTTCATCCTTGTCTGCCGTTATCCAACAAGCACGGTGATGTAAGGTGCTTCCGTTCCGCTCTGTGTAATGATCTGGTAGCTCTTACCTGCCACAACATTGAGCGCGTAGCCCGAGGACGCCGTTACTTTAACACCATTGACATACACGTTTTCTTCCGCCGACGTGATTCTGAAACTGCCTGCTGCGACAGAAACAGCTTTATTGTTTTCTGTCGGAATCGGTTGGTTCAAACGTTTGACCACCAAATCAGTGGTCGCTTTACCAGCACCAGTACCGGTGCTGGCTGCAACACCGCAGACCTCGGTGGAAATCTCACCGAAGATACCGTTCATCTGTGCCATGCCGGTGTAGATACGCACATATCGAATCGAGTCCAGATTGGCCGGCGTGCCGTCGGGGTTGACCGCCCACGCGATGTCGATCGGGTCGCCGCCGCTCGTGCCCGCAACCTTGGTATCATAGTCGCTGCTGCTGGTGAAGGTCTGATACGGGTTGTAGGCGATGGTGCCGCCGAGCGTCTTGTTCGGATGCACGTCGCAGTAGCCGAAGCCGATCTGATCCGTCTTGCCCGTGCCGGGGTAGTTGTTCAGGAGCGTGCCGGTAAAGGTCAGAGTATTGGTGATGTTGTCGCTGTTCAGCGTTCTGCTGACGAAGGAGAACTCATCGACTTTGGCCATCGCCGCGCGGGAGCCGGAGGCCGTAAAGTAGTTCGCGTTCAGCGGGAACCAGCTGTGGTTGTGGAAAGTGTTCTTCGTGACCTTGCCTTCTGTGCCATTCAGCGTGTAAGTAACATCCGCCAGTGTGCTGGTTGCACCAGCCGTGGTAATGCCCTTGTCCTCAGACGGGTTGGGGTTCGTGTAGGTGATGGTTGCGTTCTTGGTGCTCTTGGTGTAATACATCGAGCCCGCGATATCAAACCAATCCGTACCATTCTCGGAAACCTGAATGCAGCCCGCCTCGGAGTTGTTCCAGAATGCGTTGCCGTAGACAATGAAGTCCGCGCCGTAGGGATTCGTAGCGAGATCCCACACATAATCCGAGAATTTGTAGACTGCGTAGCCGCCGAAGAAGCCGAGGGAAACGCCAGTCGAGGAGTTGGCCTTGACCGCGCCGGTGCTGTCATAGGCGTCGCCCCAGCCGCCGGTCGTCACGCCTTCGTTGACGAACTGTGCGGGAGCCGGAAGGTAGGCGTACAGCGTTGCGCCCGGAGCGGTCGTGCCGCCGCTGGGCTGTGCGCAGTTGAACGTTGCCGAACCGATATTGCCCGTGCCGGTGACGGTCACGGTGGAAGCCGAGGTCGTGGGCAGAACGACGACACCGTAATTCGTCGTGGTGCTCTCGACGTAGTTGCCGTCCTCGTCGGTCACATAGCTGCCATCGGCGTTCTGGGCATAGGCCCAATGGAACGAGCCGCCGTTGCTGACGGTGATACTGGCGACCTTTGTGCGGTTGCTGACGATCATCGAGAAGCTGTACGGATAGTAGTCAGTTTCGGATGCGCTCAGGATGTCGTTGCCATCGAAGTACATGCCTTCGACGTCGAGGTCGACCGATACGCCAAGGCCATCGCCGATGGCGTAATCAGTTTCGAGCGAGTTGGTAGCTGCAAATGCGCTTGCGCCCAAAGCGAAGAGCATCACAACTGACTGCCAAAAGGATTGCTGTGAACTTTTTCATAGTTCTTCCTCCTATCTTGTATTTCCCCGGTTTCTTTTTGCCCACGCAGCCGGGATGTCCTACGCGGAACGCACATTCTGTTCCCGCTTCTCCCGTGCGCTCTGAGAAGCGGCTTTATCTAACGGCTCAATGGCCGCTAAATACATGCTGACACACTACAGATCCAGTATCGTTTCCTGTGCTCCCACGCGCCCATGTGGTGACCACGTTTTCCGCTTCCTTGGCGCGCTCGTTTCGTCGCGGCGCTTCGCCGGAAGCAGTATTCTTTCCTGCTGCAGCTATTCAGTTGTCGGCGCGTATCGCCTTATTGAGACGGGCGAAGGCCCGCTGGTTTCTTGAAAGGGGGTTCCCCGGCTCTGTGTTCCCGCGCAGAGCCGGGGCCTTGCGTCTGTGACGCACAAGAAAGCGAATCTCAGGGGGATGAGACGCACATCTATCTGCAAATCTGTCCGTTTCAGATTGGCATACAATCGTTCTTGGCTCTCCCTCCGGGAGAGCTGTCGCCGCAGGGGACTGAGAGGGTCTGCTGCCTGTTACCCTCTCCGTCCTCGCTGCGCTCGGCCACCTCTCCCAAAGGGAGAGGCAAGG
>ERZ1026956.527-NODE-527-length-22668-cov-7.721753_pt1 | contig 22668 bp, 18 predicted proteins | sample MGYA00519301_ERZ1026956 | MGnify/ENA primary metagenome ERZ1026956 (study PRJEB26926, sample SAMN06164521) | human gut metagenome | biome: ENVO:00009003; feature: ENVO:2100002; material: ENVO:00002003 | host: Homo sapiens | place: USA | collected 2012 ...
GATCCTGAGATGTCTCGTGGGCTCGGAGATGTGTATAAGAGACAGGTCTAGGGGCGGTAGCCCCAGTAATATAGCCCCTTCCCATGGGGAAGGGGCTTGGGGTTAGGGATAGAGAATTTGCTCTATTTTTCATAAAAACAGACTTTTTCTACAATCTGAATATAAATAGTTTTTTGCGATTTTCAGCGTTTCCAAAGCTGATTCAAATAACAAATTTAAGGGATTATAATGAGTTTAGCCGATAAATATTTTATAGAAAACTGCCGTGACATAATCGAACACGGCTCATGGGATACAAACAGCGAGGTCAGACCCCGTTGGGAAGACGGCACACCCGCACATACCGTAAAAAAGTTCTGCGTGGTAAACCGTTATAATCTGCAGGAGGAATTTCCTGTAATGACGCTCCGCCGTATCTACTACCGTTCCGCAATAGAAGAAATATTGTGGATATATCAGAAAAAAAGCAATAGAGTTGCGGATCTTTCCACTCATATATGGGATTCGTGGGCTGATGAAAACGGCACGATAGGCAAGGCTTACGGCTGGCAGCTCGGACAGAAGAGCATCTATCCCGAGGGCGAGTTCGACCAGGTGGACAGAGTGCTGTACGATCTTTCGCACAACCCTGCGAGCCGCCGTATAATGACCAATATGTACAATCATAAGGATCTGCATGAAATGGGACTTGCGCCGTGCGCCTACAGTATGACCTTCAACGTGACGGGAGATACGCTGAACGCTATTCTCAATCAGCGTTCACAGGATATGCTCACTGCGAACAACTGGAACGTGTGTCAGTATGCCGCACTTCTGATAATGTTCGCAAAAGCGTCTGGACTTAAGGCAGGCGAGCTTGTACACGTCATAGCGGACGCACATATCTATGACAGACATATCGACGCAGTAAAACGCATTATAGAAAAAGAGCCTTATCCCGCACCCGAAATGGTTGTAGAGGATATAACCGATTTCTATAAATTCACTAAAAACAGCTTTACGCTGAAAAACTATAAATATCACGATTTCGACGAAAAAATCGAAGTAGCGATATAACCATAATGCCCCGCATTGCTTTTGCGGGGCTATGAGTGTTTATACAGGAGGTGAGGCACACAGGTGACATATATCGTACTTGACCTGGAATGGAGCCAGCCGGTATGCAGAGAAAAAATGCGTATAGCAGGCACAAGAGTTCTACAGGTGGAAATCATACAGATAGGCGCAGTTGCCGTGACGGACGGTATCGTAAGCGAGGATTTCTTTTCGGAATATGTAAGACCGAGATATTATACCGAGCTTAAAGGCAGGATAAAGAAGCTGACGGGTATTACAAAAAATGACCTTAAGAACGCCCACGATCTTACAGTGGTGCTTAAGAGCTTCAGAGAATGGCTCGAAAAATTCGGGAAGGACGTTATTATAGTAACGTGGGGACCCGATGACATACCTACGCTTGTAAAGCAGTGCGAGTTCTACGAAAGGGACACCGGCTGGCTTCCCGAATGGTTCAACCTTCAGCCTTTGATGACAAGGCAGTACGGGATAGACAGAGCGCAGATAACACTTCAATCTGCCGTAGAGATAACCGGTGTACAGCAGGAGCTTGACTACCACAGCGCAATAAACGATGCGTACTATACCGCACTGGTTCTTACTAAGATAAACGACATACCGAGCGAAATAGAGCTGCAGAAAAAGATAGATTATGTTCACAGCAATCCATTTCTGAGCCTCAGACAGACCTCGGAAGGTACGGTAAAGACCGCCCGTATGAACGCAGTGCCGAGATTATCCGAGCTTAACCGCTATATCTGTCCTGTCTGCGGTAAACCCGCAACGCTGAAAAGCAGGCTTATATGGCTAAGCCCGATGAACTATATGGCTGTAGTGCATTGCAACAAGCACTCCGTAAAGGTCACGGTAAGGTTTGAGAAGAAAGCGGATGGCGAATACAGATGGGTAAAGAAATACACGCTGTCCGAAGAAAAGGACGAGGAGCTTTATTCATCGCTATTAAAGGAAAAATATCCTGCACTGCAGGAAAAAAGCAATAGAAAAATTCCTGCCGTTAAAACCGGCAGAAAGCGTATAAAAGTCAAAACGGAAAGGAAAAACATAAACAATGGCTAAGTTCAAGGCGGCTGCGGTATTCAGCAGCAATATGGTGCTTCAGAGAGAGAAGAACGTAAGAGTATTCGGCACGGGCAAAAACGGCGAAAGCGTAATAGTTTCGATATGCGGAAACAAAGCGGTAACAGAGGTAGCCGATGAAAAGTGGTGTGTTACACTTCCTGCGATGAAAGCAGGCGGCCCTTATGAGATGAAGATAAGCAACGGCGAAGAAACTATCGTATTCGGTAACGTTATGATAGGCGAGGTATGGCTCGCAGGCGGTCAGAGCAATATGGAGCTTGAGCTTCAGAATTGCATGGGTGGCAAGGATTTTCTTGCTAACGATAAGACCGAAAACGTCCGCTATTACTACACGCAGAAGAACTGCAATATGGACGAAAAGTTCTTCCGTGACGAAGAAAATACAGGCTGGAGTTGTTTTGACAGCGAAAGCGCAAGAGCGTGGAGCGCAGTAGCGTATTTCTACGCAAAGGAGCTTGCCGCAAGGCTTGGCGTTACTGTCGGAATAATCGGCTGTAACTGGGGCGGTACAAGCGCAAGCTATTGGATGAGCCGTGAATCTCTCGAAAAGGATACAGACCTCAAGGCATACCTTGACGATTTCGACAATGCGGTAGCAGGCAGGTCAAGAGAGGAAATGGACAAGGAATATCTTGACTATGTGAAATATGAGGAAGAGTGGCAGAAGAAGTCGGTAGAGTTCTACAGCGCACATCCCGACGGAACGTGGGACGAGTGTCAGGCTTACTGCGGTGTAAGCAAGTATCCCGGCCCTATGACGCCATTAAATCCCTTCCACGCAACAGCGCTTTATGACAGTATGGTAAAGCGTGTATGCCCGTATACTATCAAGGGCGTTATCTATTATCAGGGCGAAACGGACGACAACAGACCGAAAACTTATTTCAAGCTGTTCAAGGCGCTTATTCAGCTCTGGAGAGACGACTGGGGCGATGACGAGCTTCCGTTTATGTTTGTACAGCTCCCGATGCACCGCTATAAAGTCGACCCCGACTGGAAGCACTGGTGCCTTATAAGAGAGGCGCAGATGCGTACCTTCAAGACGGTAAAGAATACGGGTATTGCGGTTATTCTCGATTGCGGAGAATTCAATGAGATACACCCCAAGAACAAGGTACCGGTAGGTCACAGGCTTTACCTGCAGGCTATGCACCACGTTTACGGCGATAATGAAACGGAGGCATTCGGCCCTATTTACAAGGACATGACCGTAACAGGCGACAGAGCTGTTATCAGCTTTGACCACGCAGAGAGCGGCTTTGATATAAAGGGCGACAACGGCATAACAGGCTTTGAGGTTGCAGGCACAGATAAGGAATACAAGCCTGCCTGCGCAGTTATAGACGAGGACGGAACGATAAGCGTCTACGCAGATGAAGTAAAGAAGCCTGCATATGTACGTTACCTCTGGACAAATTACGGCGATGTAACGCTGTACGGCAAGAACGGCATCCCCGTTGCCCCGTTCAGAACAAGTATGAATGACGAAAAGTAAGAACAAGAACCGAAAGGCGATATTATGGAACTTAAACGCAGCAGCGGAGTATTACTTCATATAACAAGCCTCCCTGCAAACGAGGGCATAGGAACACTCGGAAAACCTGCCTTTGAGTTTGTGAACTGGCTGAAAGCGGCAGGGCAGAAATACTGGCAGGTACTCCCGATACACCCGACAGGCTATGCCGATTCACCCTATCAGTCACCGTCGGCATTCGCAGGAAACCCACTGCTTATAGACCTGTGGGAGCTTGTAGAGCTGGGACTTCTTGCACCCGATGACATAAAGGGCAGAGAATACGGCGAGGACCCGTCCACAGTAGATTATGAAAAGGTGATCGCACAGAAAAAGGAGCTTCTCCACAAGGCGTTTTTCTCGTTCAAGGAGGACGTTTCCTATCTTGCCTTTATTCAGGAGCAGAGCTGGTGGCTTGAGGACTATGCGCTTTTTATGGCGATAAAGCAGCATAACGAACTGCGTTCGTGGATGACATGGGACAAGGAGTTACGCTTCAGAAAGCCCGAAGTGCTTGCCGCATTCAAGGAAGAGCATATAGAGGACATCAAATTTCACCGTTTCGTACAGTATATGTTCTTTACCCAGTGGAACAAGCTGAAAGCATATGCCAACAAGAACGGCATATCCATAATAGGCGACATTCCGATATATGCCGCAATGGACAGTGCGGACGTGTGGGTAAACCCGAAATTGTTCACGATAGATATTTCGCTAAGACCCACTCTTGTTGCAGGAGTACCGCCCGATTATTTCTCACCCACAGGACAGCTGTGGGGAAATCCGCTGTATGACTGGGACGCTATGGAGCGTGACGGCTATAACTGGTGGCTGTCAAGAATAGACCACGCAATGAAGCTGTATGATATGGTGAGAATAGACCACTTCCGTGCGTTTGACACTTATTATGCTATTCCTGCCGATGCAACAACAGCCGAATACGGCGAGTGGAAAAAAGGCCCCGGTATGAAGCTGTTCAACACGGTCAGGGAAAAGCTGGGCGATGTCAATATCATAGCGGAGGATCTGGGCGATATATTCGACAGCGTAAAAAAGCTTCTCAGCGATACAGGCTTCCCCGGTATGAGAGTTTTACAGTTCGGCTTCAACAGCGAAGGCAAGGACAGTATTCACCTGTGCCATAACTATGTAAATAACTGTGTAGCGTATACAGGCACACACGATAACGATACTATAATGGGCTGGCTTAAATCGGCAGATGCGAAAGCCGCAAAGATGGCAAAGAGCTACATAAACGCAAATTTTCTGGAGCATAAGAACGTCAGCTTCATAAGAAGCGTCTATGCAAGCCCTGCCGCACTTGCGATAATTCCGATGCAGGACATTCTCGGCATAGACGGCAGAGGACGTATGAACGTTCCCTCGACTGTCGGAGGAAACTGGACGTGGAGAATGAAAAAGCCCGCAAATAAAAAATCCGCACGTCTTATGAATAAGCTCGCAACAGCTTATCTCAGAAAGCCGTCGGTAACAGCAAATGCAAAGGACAAATAAAAATGTCATTATCCGATATATTTGATAAGATAGCCGCAGGCAGAGAGCCTGCACCGCAGGGCGCTGTCGAATATCTCATAGTGGGGCTTGGCAATCCCGGCACTCAGTATGAGAACACAAGGCACAACGCAGGCTTTATGGCGGCGGATACCCTTGCGGAAAAGCTTGGCGTACAGATAAAAAAGCTGAAGTTCAAATCCCTTATAGCCGATTGTGCGATAGAAGGCAGGCACTGCATTATAATGAAACCGTCAACCTTTATGAACAACAGCGGCGAGGCGGTAGGCGAGGCTATGAACTTCTATAAGATACCCCCTCAGAATATACTTGTGATGTACGATGATATTTCGCTTGATGTCGGCAGAACAAGGATACGCAGAAAAGGCAGTGACGGCGGTCATAACGGTATAAAGAGCATAATTCTGCACACAAACAGCGACGCTTTCCCCCGTATAAAGATAGGCGTAGGCGCAAAGCCGCATCCTGATTTTCCGCTTGCCGACTGGGTATTATCAGGCTTTAAGAAGGAAGACGGCGAAAATCTCGAAAAATCGCTCGACAATGCCGCCGAAGCCGCAAGGCTCATAGTTGCGGGCAAAATAGACATGGCAATGAATAAATACAGTTCGTAAGAATAACCCTTAAAACTACAGAAAGACAGACAATATGGAACTTCTTAAAAATATGGCTGACACGCTGACCGAGTACAAAAAGTCAGTCGCACATATTTTAAGCGATGAACCCGTGCCCTTACTGGTCACGGGGCTTTCGCATATACACAAGGCACACTTCTTAGCGTCCTTATGCTATGAAAAGATTCCCTCGCCGACACTTGTCATAACCGAGAGCGAGGCATCTGCGGCAAAGCTCACAGAGGATATAAACACAATGTGCGGCGATACTGCCGCATATCAGTTTCCTGCGTCGGATCTGACCCTTGCCGATACTGAGGCACAGTCGCAGGAGTACGAGTATAAGCGTATCGAAACGCTGTCTGCGGCGCTTTCGGGCAAGGCAAGGCTGATAATATCCTCGTCTGAAGCGGCGGTACAGCTTACCGTTCCGAAAGACGTACTGGAAAAGCACACCGTTACGCTTAAAGCAGGCGATGAGATAAAGCTCGACGAGCTTGCAAAGATGCTTGTCAGTGCAGGCTATACACGCTGTGATATGATAGAGGGCAAGGGACAGTTCTCGTTCAGAGGCTCGCTTGCCGACATTTACCCTGTCAACAGTGATTATCCCGTCAGGATAGAGCTGTGGGGCGATGAGATCGACACGGTGGCGTCATTCGACATTGATACGCAAAGAAGAATAGATACGGTAAAGAGTGTCAGCATAACACCCTGCGGAGAAACGATTTTCGAGGAGGGTGTTCTTTCGGGGACGCTGCAGACGCTTCTTGAAAAGACCGAAAAGAACAAAAAGAAGAACGATGAAGCGGCAAAGCGTATAAGACGTGATATAGCAAGACTGCGTGACGGTATTTCCGTATGCTGTCTTAACCGTTATTTTCCGCTTTGCTATAAAGAGCCGGGCAGTATTTTTGATTATGCGTCCACTCTTATAGTCAGCGAATCCTTTACTGCGTCAGATGCGGCAAAGGGAGCTATCTCGGCTCACCTTGAGGATCTTAAGCTGCTTACAGAGGACGGAGTTCTGTGCAAGGGACTTGACAGGTACCTGATGAGCAAAGCGGAATATCAGGACACGGTAAAGAATAATGTGCGGCTTTATATGGATACGTTCATAAGAGGCGGAGGAATCGACCTCAGCGATATTCTGAAGGTGGATTCGATACAGCTTTCCGCATGGAGCGGAGAGTATAAAATGCTTTTCGAGGAGCTTGACAATTACAGCAGGAACGGCTATTCCTGCGTGATTTTCGGCGGTACGGACAAAGCGGCAAAGATACTTGCGGAGGATCTGCACGATAAAGGCTACAAGGCTGATTATGCCAAAAACCCGAAGAAATTCTATCTCGGCAGAATTACGGTAGTCGAGGGAATATTATCGGCAGGCTTTGAATATCCGGAAGAAAAAATAGCCGTACTCACCCGTACAAGCGCTTCATCGTCAAAAACCTCCGCACCTAAGAAGAAATTCAAAAAGGGCGCACAGATACGTTCGCTCAGCGATATTTCTCAGGGCGATCTTGTAGTACACGGCTCATACGGCATAGGTGTATTCGAGGGCGTTCAGAAGCTCACAGCAGACAAGGTTTCAAAGGATTATATAAAGATAAAATACGCAGGTACGGATGTGCTTTATGTTCCCGTTACCCAGCTTGACCTCATTTCACGTTATATAGGAAGCGGAGATGCGGATACGGTAAGGCTGAACAAGCTTGGCACAGATACCTGGAAAAAGGCAAAGACAAAGGCAAAAGCGGCAACGCAGGAGATGGCAAAGGAGCTTATCGAACTGTATTCTCGCCGTATGAAAGCGAAGGGCTTTGCATTCTCCCCCGATACCGAGCAGCAGCATATATTCGAGGATCATTTCAGCTATGTTGAAACGGACGATCAACTCCGCTGTATAGAGGAAATAAAGCACGATATGATGCGTACCGCCCCTATGGAGAGGCTTCTCTGCGGAGATGTAGGCTTCGGAAAGACGGAGGTTGCACTCCGTGCCGCATTCAAGTGTATAGGTGACGGTAAGCAGTGCGCTATACTTGTGCCGACTACCGTTCTTGCGTGGCAGCACTACCAGACGGTTTTAAAACGTATGGAGGGCTTTGATATAAGAGTTGAGCTGTTGTCACGTTTCCGCACGGCAAAGGAACAGAAGATAATTCTGAAGAAGCTGGAAGAAGGCGAGCTTGACCTTGTAGTAGGCACGCACAGGCTTGTGCAGGACGATGTTAAGTTCAAGGATTTAGGACTTGTTATTATAGACGAAGAACAGCGTTTCGGCGTAAACGATAAGGAAAAGCTGAAAGAAGCGTTCACAAACGTAGATGTTCTGACGTTATCTGCAACCCCCATTCCCAGAACGCTAAATATGGCGATGTCGGGAATAAGAGATATGAGCGTCATTGAAACGCCGCCCGGCGACCGTCACCCTATAACCACCTACGTTGTCGAGCACGACAGAGGCGTTATAGCGCAGGCGATAAATAAGGAGCTTCGCCGCAACGGACAGGTTTACTATGTCCACAACCGCATTGAAAGCATATATTCCTGCGCCGCAGATATTCATTCTATGGTACCCGAAGCGAATATCGGAATTGCACACGGAAGAATGAGCGAGGAAGAGCTTCTCGATGTATGGAGAAGGCTTATCGAGGGCGAGATAGATGTGCTTGTCTGCACAACGCTTATCGAAACCGGTGTAGATGTACCCAACTGCAACACGCTTATCATTGAGAATGCGGATTGTATGGGACTTGCCCAGCTCCACCAGCTCAGAGGCCGTGTCGGACGTACAAATCGCCGTGCATACGCATATTTCACTTTCAGACGGGGCAAGGTGCTCAGCGAGATTGCCACCAAGCGACTTGACGCAATAAGAGAGTTTACACGCTTCGGTTCGGGATTCAGGATAGCTATGAAAGACCTTGAAATAAGAGGTGCAGGCTCGGTTCTCGGTCAGAGCCAGTCGGGACATCTTGCGTCTGTCGGCTATGATATGTATATAAAACTGCTCAACGAGGCGATTTTAGAACAGCAGGGCAAAGCCCCCGAAATTACTCCGGAGTGCCTTATTGATATAAGAATTGATGCGTTTATTCCCGAAAAGTATATCTCTAATCAGGCACAGCGTGTTGACTGCTACAGAAAGATAGCGATGATAGAAAATGACGAGGACGCTTATGATGTGACCGATGAGCTTATTGACCGTTACGGCGATGTGCCGAGAGCAGTCGAGGGGCTTATCGAAGTTGCAAAGCTGAGAAGGATTGCTCAGAAGATGCACCTGACCGAAATAATCCAGAGCGGCGACATTATGATATTCTATCCCGAAAAGACCGATAAAAAAACGATGGAACGTGTTTCGGCGGTAGGAGGAAAATTCGGCAAGGATATGATGCTGAACATTGCCACCGACAAGCCTAACTTCCGTGTAAACGGCACGGATAAACACGGCGGACCGCTTGCACTGCTTGCGGATACACTTGCGGCAATGCAGTCGGTTGATAAAGACAGCGATAAAGAGAATGTGACCGAAGAAGGTGAGAATAATGGCTGAGAAGAAAAGCGTTAAGCGTAAAGTTATAACAGCCGTTGTAATTGTCGGAGTATTTGTACTGCTGATAGGCTCGTTCTTTTTGAGGGATATTTGTCTGAGAGCAGGTATCACCGAGTGCGAAAAGCGTGAGATACTTCAGGTAAAGTCGAAATATTCAGCGATACTTGACAGCGTTGTAAGCGCAGGCAACGATATTGCCGACTACAAGATTACAGCCGCTCACGGCGGACTTTTTGAAAAGTCGGTCATAAACGCTGATGAAAACGGCGAGCCGCTTTATGATAAGCTCACGGAGGAGCTTGATGTATTGTGCCATACTTACTGTTACGGTATAGAAAAGCAGGATAATGCAGTGCATTTCAGCTTCAACACAGACAACACAAAACAGCTTATCTATTCTGCAAAGGATATATCCGACAATGAAACTTCATCGCTCGGCGATAACTGGTACTACTATGAGAAAGTAATGACAGCCGATAACGGCTGATACAAAGAACAAAAGAGAAGGACACAAAAATGAAAAACATAATTCTTATCGGAATGCCCGGCGCAGGCAAAAGCACTGTCGGCGTACTGCTTGCAAAGTCTATGGGGTATGATTTTGTGGATGCTGACCTTGTTATTCAAAAACAGCAGGGAACAAAGCTCCAGAACATAATCGACGAGCGTGGACTTGACGGCTTCAAGCAGGCGGAAGAACAGGCACTGCTGTCAATAAACGATAAAAAAGCGATAATCGCAACAGGCGGCTCTGCGGTATTTTCGACCGCAGGAATGGCACATCTCAAAGAAAACGGCATCTGCGTATATCTCAGAGTTGACGAGCAGGAGCTTATCCGCCGTCTTACGAATATAAAGACGAGAGGTATAGCCTGCCGTCCGGGTGAAACGGTAGCGGAAATAATTGCCGAGCGTGAGGTGTACTACAACCGCTACGCAGATATAACGATAGATTGCCTTAACACTACGGCAGAGCAGGTGGTAGGGATGATTATGGACAGGATAAAGTAATTCCGATTTTACGTTACAAAAAGGAGGAACTATGTCAAAGTTTGATTACCTGATAGTCGGAGCAGGGCTTTTCGGCTCGGTTTTTGCCTATGAAGCAACACAGCGTGGCAAGAAGTGCCTTGTTATCGACAAGCGAAATCACATTGCAGGCAACATTTACACCGAGAATATCGAGGGGATAAACGTCCACAAATACGGCGCACATATATTCCACACGTCAGACAAAGCAATATGGGAATATGTGAACCGCTTTGCCGATTTCAACAACTTCATCAATTCCCCGATAGCGTCCTACAAGGACGAGCTTTACAATCTGCCGTTCAATATGAACACCTTCAGCAAAATGTGGGGAATAAAGACACCCGCCGAAGCAAAGGCGATAATTGCCGGTCAGATAGCAAATCTTAACATAGGCGAGCCGCAGAACCTCGAGGAACAGGCACTGAAGCTGGTCGGAACGGACGTTTACGAAAAGCTGATAAAGGGCTACACGCAAAAGCAGTGGGGCAGACCCTGCACCGAGCTTCCTGCGTTCATAATAAAGCGTCTGCCGCTCAGATTCACCTATGACAACAACTATTTCAATGACCGCTATCAGGGCATAGCGATAGGCGGATATACTCAGATAATAGAAAAAATGCTCGCAGGCTCAGACGTTAAGACAGATACCGACTATTTTGAATTTATCAAGGAAAACCCCGATATAGCCGAAAAGACCGTTTTCACAGGACAGATAGACGAATTTTTCGGTTACAGATACGGCGCACTCGGTTACCGCTCGGTACGGTTTGAAAACGAGATACTTGACACCGATAACTATCAGGGTGATGCGGTAGTTAACTTCACCGACAGAGAAGTGCCTTACACAAGAATTATCGAGCATAAGCACTTTGAATTCGGCAAGCAGGAAAAGACGGTTATCAGCCGTGAATATTCAGCCGAATGGCAGCCGGGCATTGAGCCTTACTATCCGATAAACGACGAAGCAAACAATGCTCTTTACGAAAAGTACAAGGCCCTCGCCGCTACCCGTCCCGATGTAATCTTCGGCGGCAGGCTCGGACAGTATAAGTACTACGATATGGATAAGGTAATCGCCGCAGCGCTCACTGCTGTAGATGATGAGTTTGGCAAGCGATAAGCCGACAGAATAAAAGCCGATAGACCGTGAACTTATTTCACAGCCTATCGGTTTTTTTCAACAAACGATAATAATTAGAGCCTCTCGTGTGAGAAGCTCTTATGTAATATTCAGTTTTAAAACTCTCTTTCAAGTTCAATGCAGTCGGCAGGCGTTGTGAAAACATCTATAGTGTTGCCGTCATCATCAAAAAACTCTACCTCAAAGAATTTCCCGTCATATTCAAGCACAATAGTGCCTCTTGTTCCGATAGCCAGACCTTCAAATTCTTTTGTAAGGCGTACAACATCTAATTCTTTCATAAGTTAATCCTTCTTTCCCGGATATACCGTAACAATTTTATATGTTGTTCTTCCATTATCTCTTTGAATAACCACAACAACATTTGCCTTAACTTTTGCACCACTTTTACTTATAAGTTCTGTATTATAAGTGTGTTTGGTGCCGTATTGTGAGGTTGTTGTTTTATCTGGAGTTTTGCCCTGAATAGCAGATACAACGTTCTTGTGAAAAAGCTTTGCATCCTTTTGCGTGTATCCCAAAACATCCTTCATAAACTTAGCCTTCGAACCACCTTGGGGATGATTAGGATTAAGCAGATAATCAACAGTCTTTTTATGGCTATACCTGACATCACCAGTCTTTGAAACTGGTGTATTGCTACCTTTAGTATTTGTGTAATTACCTGAATAACCTGTCCCCATTATGCCGACCTCCTTCTTTTAGTAGAAATCCAGTCGGGATAATATACAAAATTGGTTCTTTCTTTGAACTGTCCGAAGATAGATTCAGGCATTCCACCGAAAATAAGCACCACTTCCGGAGAAAGCTCATCAAGCATAGCTGATAATCCTTCGACAAAATATTGCTTGTTTACTCTGCTTTTTATACATCCGTATGTGCCGATTGATACAATGCTGTTTTTAGGAACACCTAAAAATGCAAATTTTTCAGGCAATTCAACAGTAGTATAACTGCGTTCATCACCCCAGCGAACATTGGGAATTACATACACGCCATGCGACTGCAAATAACAACCAACGGCACGGTTCATATATGTATTTGCGATTTGTAAGCAAAGCGGCATATCTCTATAAAGAGAACAGTCGGGCGATATTACAGCTGTAAATTTTTTGAGTTCGGAAAGATAATCTTTCGTACTTACCAGCACATCGGAAAATCTTTTATCATGTTCATAAAAATGCACTGCACTTTCAGAATAGCTGCTTGCGTTCATTTTGGTGAACGGAACAAGATATTTTGGAATGATAAGTTCTTTCGGTTTTTCAATGCAAGGAATTTCCAGATTACCTGAAAAAAACGCATCAGCAACGAGTTCGGAGCTAAATCCGTCGTCAATTATATTTTTCATATTACCTCTGCTTTCTGGTGATAAATCACCGTCTTAAAAGTTTTTGTGTAAAATACCAGTAGACAAAGAAAGCAGGTTGTGTTATAATAAACTTGCTACAGTTGTGTTTATAACACAGCCAAAACGTGTTGATATGCTGCGCCAACAGCTTATTAGCACGTTTTTTCTTTGCCTTATAAATAATCCATTGGAATCACCGTCCTTTATTGCATGTAAAAATCATATTTTGCTTAACTGAAGTTTTGCAGCATCATAAGACACGCCACATTTTTCGCTGACCTCAGAACGTGACATTCCTTTTACAAGGTCAGAGTCTATCATTAGTTCACCGGCTAAGCATTTTGCTTGCCATTCCGGGTCACAGTAAGGAGGAACGTCAACATTACCGAAAGAACGTGCCAATCTGAAACCACAAACACATAAGGTGATGAAATGTGCAAATTCGTGTGCAATGGTCATTCTATCACGACCTACGCCATTACACGCACCCTCATATACATCTGAACGTATTTTGATTGTTTTTGAAATAATGTCAGTAACAGCGTGCTCGTTTTCTTCTAACTCATCAGCCTCAACAATTTCAAAATGTGCATCTTCATCAAACTTATGTAATATTTCAAGCACTTCTACTATTGGAAAATAGAGTTCGTTTGTTAAATCCAGCATTTCTCTTATTTTTTTCGCAAGTCGTCTTAATTCCATCCTAGACTTTGCTTCTACATATATTTTGCTAATAATTCATTCCTCCTTATTATGATTGAGAAATTTTAATATCTGTTCTGCAAGTTCATCGTCCATATCATCGAATTTTCTTGCAAACTGCAATGCTAAATCACGCTTAAATGCATTATTTGTGCTTAATTCGATTTCGATACTGGTCAAACTTTTATCACGGGCTTCTGACAGAATTTCTTGTTCCTCTTCCGTCAAATCGTAAATTGAAGCCAGCTTGCTGATTAAATCAGAAGGGATATTTCGCTTTCCGCATTCAATCGCAGATAAGTACGAAGAAGTCATATTGAGCTTTTCTGCCATTGTTTTAAGGATTTCGCCACGGTCTATGCGTAACTTTCTTAATGCCTTACCAAATTCCGTAATCACTCGTATCAACTCCTTTCGTTTATTAGTATAACACATCGAGATGAACATGTCAACAGTTTTTGTTGATTTTTATATACTAAGCCTGATTACTCAGGCTTGCGAGGGCTATTCCTCATCGTCATTGGTTTCCTCGTCAACAGTATCTTCGCTTACAGTTTATTCCTCGTCCTCATCATAAAGGGACTGCTTCGCAATTTTCTATTTTTTCGTACCCCAACTATTGACAAAGAGCCAATTTTTTTAAAAAAATTTTCCCCAAGTGTTGCGAATACGAAAATCAATAAAAAAACGGTCATATCTCCGATTTAAGGAGAATGACCGTTTTTAATTTATTTGTTAGCTATAAAAGTGAAGCTTTGCAATTACTTCTTGTCAGCGATAGCTGCCTGAGCTGCTGCAAGTCTTGCGATCGGTACACGGAAGGGTGAGCATGAAACGTATGTCAGACCGATCTTGTGGCAGAACTCAACAGATGAGGGATCACCGCCGTGTTCGCCGCAGATACCGATGTGCATATCGGGACGTGTAGCCTTACCGAGCTTGATAGCCATTTCCATCAGCTTGCCAACGCCTGTCTGGTCGAGCTTAGCGAAGGGATCGTTCTCGAAGATCTTAGCGTCATAGTAAGCGTTAAGGAACTTGCCTGCGTCATCACGAGAGAAGCCGTATGTCATCTGTGTAAGGTCGTTTGTACCGAAGCAGAAGAACTCAGCTTCCTTAGCGATCTCGTCAGCTGTAAGAGCAGCTCTGGGGATCTCGATCATTGTACCAACTTCATACTTGAGGTCAGCGCCGGCTTCCTTGATAACAGCGTCAGCTGTTTCAACAACGAAGTTCTTAACGTACTTGAGCTCCTTAACATCGCCAACCAGAGGAATCATGATCTCAGGAACGATTGTCCAGTCGGGGTGATTCTTCTTAACGTTTAATGCAGCCTTGATAACAGCCTTAGTCTGCATCTTAGCGATTTCAGGATATGTTACTGCAAGACGGCATCCTCTGTGACCCATCATGGGGTTGAACTCGTGGAGAGATGCGATGATGTTCTTGATTGTTTCAACAGACTTGCCCTGAGCCTTAGCAAGAGCCTCGATGTCAGCTTCTTCTGTAGGAACGAATTCGTGCAGAGGAGGATCAAGGAATCTGATTGTTACGGGGCAACCTTCAAGTGCTTCGTAAAGAGCCTCGAAGTCAGCCTGCTGCATAGGCTCGATCTTAGCGAGTGCAGCTTCTCTTTCTTCAACTGTATCTGAGCAGATCATCTCACGGAAAGCGGCGATTCTGTCAGCTTCGAAGAACATATGCTCAGTACGGCAAAGACCGATACCTTCAGCGCCAAGCTCTCTTGCCTTCTTAGCGTCAGCGGGAGTATCAGCGTTTGTTCTTACCTTAAGAACTCTGTACTTGTCAGCCCAAGCCATGATTCTGCCGAATTCGCCTGCGATCTGAGCGTCAACAGTAGCGATAGCACCGTCATAGATGTTACCTGTTGTACCGTCGATAGAGATTACATCGCCTTCAACGAATGTCTTGCCGCCAAGCTCAAACTTCTTGTTAGCTTCATCCATGTTGATTGCAGAGCAACCGGAAACGCAGCACTCACCCATACCACGAGCAACAACGGCTGCGTGTGATGTCATACCGCCACGAACTGTCAGGATACCCTGAGCAGCCTTCATACCTGTAATATCCTCAGGTGATGTTTCAAGACGAACCAGAACTACCTTTTCGCCCTTATCGGCCCACTCTACAGCGTCTTCAGCTGTGAATACGATCTTACCGCAAGCAGCTCCGGGAGAAGCGCCGAGACCCTTACCGATAGGTGTAGCGGCCTTGAGTGCCTTTGCGTCGAACTGGGGGTGAAGAAGTGTATCAAGGTTACGGGGATCGATCATAGCAACAGCTTCTTCTTCTGTTCTCATGCCTTCGTCAACGAGGTCACAAGCGATCTTCAGAGCAGCCTGAGCTGTTCTCTTACCGTTTCTTGTCTGGAGCATATAGAGCTTACCGTGTTCAACTGTGAACTCCATATCCTGCATATCTCTGTAGTGGTCTTCAAGAGTCTTGCAAACTTCTGTGAACTCCTTGAAAGCCTCAGGGAACTTCTGTTCCATTTCCTGAATGTGCATAGGTGTACGAACACCTGCAACAACGTCTTCGCCCTGTGCGTTTGTTAAGAACTCACCGAACAGACCCTTAGCGCCTGTAGCAGGGTCACGAGTGAATGCAACACCTGTACCGCAGTCGTCACCCATGTTACCGAATGCCATAGACTGTACGTTTACGGCTGTACCCCATGAGTAAGGAATATCGTTGTCACGTCTGTATACGTTAGCTCTGGGGTTGTCCCATGAACGGAATACTGCCTTGATAGCGCCCATCAGCTGTTCCTTAGGATCAGAGGGGAAATCTTCACCGATCTTAGCCTTGTATTCAGCCTTGAACTGACCTGCAAGCTCCTTTAAGTCGTTAGCATCAAGCTCAACGTCCTGTGTAACGCCCTTTTCAGCCTTCATCTTGTCGATAAGCTCTTCGAAGTACTTCTTGCCGACTTCCATAACTACGTCGGAGTACATCTGGATAAATCTTCTGTAGCAGTCCCAAGCCCATCTTTCGTTGTTTGACTTTTCAGCCATTACTGCAACAACGTCCTCGTTAAGACCGAGGTTAAGAATAGTATCCATCATACCGGGCATAGAAGCTCTTGCACCTGAACGTACAGATACGAGCAGGGGATTTTCCTTATCACCGAACTTCTTGCCTGTGATGCCTTCCATCTTTACGATGTATTCGTTGATTTCAGCCATGATCTCGTCGTTGATCTTACGGCCGTCTTCGTAGTACTTTGTACAAGCCTCTGTTGAAATTGTGAAGCCCTGGGGTACGGGAAGACCGATGTTGGTCATTTCTGCAAGGTTTGCGCCCTTACCGCCGAGAAGCTCTCTCATTGTAGCATTACCCTCTGAGAAGAGGTAGCAATACTTATGTGCCATTGGGGGTTCCTCCTAAATTATTATTCCGGCCGTTTGTCTGAATTTTCCTTTTCTGCGGAAACCGGCAGAATTACAGACTTCTCAGCCATACAATAAGTATTATAACAGATTTGATTCTACTTTTCCAGTGTTTTTTAAAATTTTTTTGTTTTTATGTACCGAAAATGAAGAAAAATTTTTGTAAAATGTGACTAAAGCGTGTTTGGCTGTCTGGTAAAGAGGTATATCGGCATCGAATCGTGCTATACGATAACAAAAAAAGCAACAGAAAAAGCTGCGGCGAAACATACATTTCGTCACAGCTTTAAATTCAAATCCGATCTCAGTATTTCCGTACGTTCTGTACAGCCATCATTACGAGCACCGCAACAGTATTATAAAGTGTGATAACACTGGGCGTAAGCAGGGTCATTTCTCTTAGCAGCACCATTACAAGCACCAGAAGAAGTCCGAGTGCGGACGAACCGAGCATAATCGCCTTTGACAGCGAGAAATCACGGACAAGATTCTTTGCCGCCATAATAGCTCTTGCAAACGAGGTGAATGTACCCGAGCAGGAAAGTCCGCCGTTTCCTCTTGAGGTGTACTTAGTGCTTTCGCTGTATTCCTCGTGTGCTTCGTGAGGAAGCACCTTTACGAGCGACGGGTCAAGCTCGAATATATCCGCAAGGCTTTCTGCCGTTACAAGAGAATCGGTAGTATGAACAAGCACAGTTATGCCTTTTGACTGAAGTGCCTTCAGCGTTGACTGTATTTCGGGATTTGCCGTCATACCCACAACGAACATTGCGACTATATCACCGCTTACCGCAAGATATACAGGCTCAAGACCTTCCGGACAGTATTTGCGTTCATTCTTCTTGTTCGGCAGATCTATGTTGTGCATTTCCATAAGCGCCCTGCCGCCGAGCATAACACGCTTTGTTCCTATCCAGCCCGTAACGCCGCAGTTATCCTCGTAAATGCAGTTATCGACCTTCTTGAGAAGCTCCTTGTTGCCAAGAGTCATATCATAGAACGGGTATGACAGTATACCGTCTGTGTGTATCGCAAGGCTTGCCGCCATAAGTATAGCCTCGTCAACGCTGGTCTTGATGATTGAGTTCTTCTTCTGCCAGCGCTTCAGCTTTTTTATCTGTACGCTTCCTGCGGGGAAGAGTGTCTTTGCGTCTGTCATTACCGTGTTTACATCGGAAAATTCGATTGCCGCATCATATCCCAGCAGTGCCGCATTGCATTCGCTGAGCTTTTTTGAGGCACGGGAAAGAGGTCTGTTCACAACGAACAAAAGCGAGAACGGAGTTACTGCCAATATGGTGGCAATAGCCGCAGAAATCGCCCAGTAGAGCGGATTTTCGGCTCCCGATGTGGCAAATTCACTGCCAAACGGATTTATGAACGCCAGTATTCCTGCCACAAGTCCCGCAACAAGCGAGGCTATTATCAGCTTTATCGACATTCTGTCCGCCTCGTCGTCGCAGTAGCTCGATTTCAGAAAGTCCGTCAGAAATTCGGTTTTACGCATTGCCGCAATCACAGGAATCTTTTCGCCTGCCGCTCTTGTGAGTGCGGAGGCACGTTCCTCACCGTCGATTACCTGCGCATAATATTTCTGGCTGTCGCCCGATATGAATTTGAAGTTACGCTTTGCACGGGAAATCATATATATCTTTCCGATTGTGTTGAACATAAGACCGACCAGTGCGGTTGAAAGATATATGAACGAGTGACCGAGCTTGAACGTCTGTACGTCAACAAGCGAGATAACTCCGCCGATCAGCGACAGTACCGATGTAAAAGCGCATACCGAGTCGCAGTCGGCTTTTCCGGTCACCAGTTTTACAGCGCCGTTGCTTATTGCTGTCGAGCATATCGCAATGCCGAGTACGCCAAGCACAAGATAAATGTATATCAGCGAGTTTACATCGCCGGACGTTCCGTTTATGAAATTGAACGCAGAGCCGAGTCCCAGCTTTGCGAACAGGCTGAAGTCGTTCATTACGGCGATAATGACGCTTATCATCGTTATGACCGTAAGCATACCGAGCCTTATCTTAAGCCCCTTGTGGCTTGCACAGAGATCCGCCCATATCTGGCCTGTGCTGTCATAGTCCTCGAATTCTTCCTCAGGCTCTGCCTGTTCTTCGGTTTCGGGCACCTCGTCCTCAAGCACAAAGTCCTTCAGCTTGTGCTTCTTTGCCGCCGCAAGCTCAGCCTGCTTTTCCTCCTCCACAGCGGGATTTTCTGTCGGAATGGCGCCGGTTGCCTCGATTATCTGCTTCTGATAGTCTATGTTCAGCGGATGCGGAAGCGTAGTCCTGTCGCCGTTTATTGTGTTGAGCGTTATCGTGCGGTATGCCTTGACATTTTCCTTGCGTTGCTGCGCAAGATTCCTGTTCAGCTTCTCTATAAGATTATCGGTAGATTTCTTTCCGTGATATTCCTTTACGGGAGCGTCGTCGCTTTTCGTATCCGAAACCGCTTTTTCCAAAACATCTGCGGTATTGCTTATTTTTTCGGCAAGAGAGGTCTTCTGCGGTGCTATGGCTTTCAGATCGTCGCCCGCTATGCCCTGCGTGTTGCCTGCGTACATACCGCTCAGCTCCGCAACGGAAACAAGCTCCTTTTCCTTTACCTGCTCGTTTACCTTTTCCTTGACCTCAAGAGGATTTACAAGAGCCAGCATATCGTCGGGGTCGGAGTTCTCACGCTCCTTTTCAAGCATCATTCTGCGTTTTTCCTCGTCGCTGACGATCTCCTTGCGGATCTCGTGAACAGGCTCGGGAGCTTTTTCGGTTTCTGCCGGCTTTGCCTGCACGGTTTTTTCGTTTTCCGCCAAAGCTTTTGCTTTATGCTCGTCAATATCAATCTCACTGCTTGCGTCCGCTATCATAAAATTATCGGTTTCGCCAAGCACTTTATCGACATCGCTCTGTTCGCCGGTTATTTTGTCTATATCGGAGTTATCCGTACTGCCGTTATCTTTCCTGCTCTCATAAGACGTTACTTTTGATACTTCCTTAGAGCCGTCCTGCGCTTCGTTTATATATTCTGCGTCAACATTTTCCGTGTCGCCGTCCTTTTCACGCAGATATACGCCGTCCTCGCTTCCGTCAAGTCCTTCTATTATTGCGGTTGCGCTTATGTCATGATGACGTGGTGGCGTATCATCTCCGTATGATCTGCCGGTATTGTCCGAGTCGCCGCTTTTCTTTGCGTCAAGCTCTGCCAGAATATCGTCTATTGAATAATCAGCCATATCATGAGCGTCCTTTCGTTTCTTATTTTCCGGTCGTGCCTTTATCTGTATTTGACCGCCTCGTACATCAGTATGCCTGCGCAGACCGAAGCGTTGAGCGAATTTACCTCGCCGAACATGGGGAGCGACAGCACAACGTCACAGTTTTCTCTTACGAGTTTTCCAAGTCCGAAGCCTTCGCTTCCGATAACGAGTGCCAACGCTCCGGACAAATCTGCCTTGTCTATGGGAGTTCCGTCCGCCTCCGCACCGTACACCCAGACTCCGTGCTTTTTGAGCGTTTTTATGGTATCAACAAGATTTGACACCCTTGCTATCTTTATCCATGCCGCCGCACCTGCCGATGTTTTGAAAACGGTAGGATTGACGGTAGCACTGCGTCTTTTCGGAATAATCACTCCGTCTGCACCCGCCGCCTCGGCTGTACGGATTATCGCACCCAGATTATGCGGATCCTGTATCTCGTCACAGATTATTATAAAAGGCGGCTTGCCCTTGCTTTCGGCATTTGCGAGAATATCCTCGACCGTGCAGTATGAAACTGCCGATAATGCCGCCGCAACGCCGCCGTGCTTGTCGCCGCACAAGGCTTTCAGCTTATCCTCGCCTGCGTCCTTTACGACTATGCCCTGCTTTTTGGCAAGTGCGATGATCTGATTCATCCCCTGCGCACCTTTAAGCACAAAGACGGTGTCTATCGGCTTTTCGGCTTTGAGAGCCTCCGTGACCGCATTTTTACCGTATATAATTTCTTCGTTTGAAGCTGTTCCCATTATGATACCTCTGTAATTTTCTTGTATCTGCATACAGATATGCAGATTAAGTATAACATAAACCGACTTCTTTTGCAAGCAAAATAAAGGCTCGAAGCAACCTTTCACGAATTTTTCACAACGTTTATTGAAAAAATTGCTTAATTATTTTTTATTGTGATGAAGATAATATTATTGTCGGATATTTTCCGACAGCCGAAAGGAGAAGAATAATGGATTTTAAACGTGATGAATCGTTGCAGAAAAGGAAAAACACGGGTTACAGCGACACCGCAAGGATAATGAGAAGGGCGCTCGGAGTAACGGCGATGAGAGGCTCGGATTTCGATCCCGACGGAAGCTATACCGGCGTATGCGACAATATTTACGAAAAACCCGTGCAGGATGCCGACGATTTATAATTAACGCTTGAAATAAGCCTTCCGTTGTGGTATGATATTTCTGTTCATCACTAAATTTATTATCACAACGGAAGGTGTTTTTTTGTTACATACTGAGCAGGACAAAAAGCAGATAAAGATAATTACGCTCGGTGAGCTTAATCGCCGTGCGGAAGATATTGATACGTTCATCGGAACCTCCGAAAAGCAGTACTCGGATAAAATAGCGGCGGCGGCAGACAGCATAGCGCAGTGCCACAAACAAAAGCCGCTGGTGCTTTTGTCGGGGCCGTCCGGTTCGGGCAAAACCACAACGGCATATCGCATAGCGGATGCGCTTGTGAAAAAGGGTATTAAGGCGATAGTCATATCTATGGATGATTATTTCGTGCCGGGAGTTATACCGCCCGATGAAAACGGCAGGGTAGACTTTGAAGCGCCTGCAAGGGTCGATTGCGAGCTTCTGAAAAAAGATCTGCGTACTCTGGCGGCAGGCGGCGAGGTAAGACTGCCTAAATTCAATTTTGCCGATAATTCAAGACAGCACGGCAACGCAATACGATGCGACGGCAACACGGTAGTTATAATAGAGGGCATCCATGCGCTCAATCCCGATGTTACGGGCAAGATGCACGACAGCGCAACGTTTATCTATGTCAGCGTCCGTACAAGAATAGCCGATGAAAAGGGCGGACTTCTCCACCCGTCAAAGATACGCCTTATTCGCAGGCTCTCCCGTGACAAGCTGTTCAGAGGAAGGGATTATCACAGGACGATAGAACAGTTCCCCAGCGTACAGCGTGGCGAAAGCCTTTATATAATGCCGTATAAGCACCTTGCGGATTTCGATATAGATACATTCTTCCCGTATGAGCTTTCGGTATACCGAAGCGTGCTTGCGAAGCTCTGCGACAACGATTTTGACGAATGTATAAGACAGGTCAACCGCTACAGCGAGTTACCCAGATTCCTGTCGCTGATAAAAGAGGTTCCGCCGGAGGCAGTCCCCGAAAATTCGCTTATAAAGGAATTTATAGGCTGATATAAGGCTTTGCAAAGAGCCGTCCGAACGTATCGGATGGCACAGACTGTTGATAAACCTATATTCTTATAATAATACGGGGTTTGGGGCGTAGCCCCAAGCGGGGTGAGGGCGGCAGCCCCACATTCAGCCCCTTCCCGAGGGGAAGGGGTTTGGGGTTTTGGCAAGGATGCCGAGATAGAACGCCCAAAGGCTTTGCAGGACGCAAAGCCCACAA
>ERZ1026956.543-NODE-543-length-22159-cov-7.529995_pt1 | contig 22159 bp, 16 predicted proteins | sample MGYA00519301_ERZ1026956 | MGnify/ENA primary metagenome ERZ1026956 (study PRJEB26926, sample SAMN06164521) | human gut metagenome | biome: ENVO:00009003; feature: ENVO:2100002; material: ENVO:00002003 | host: Homo sapiens | place: USA | collected 2012 ...
TTAACGCTACACGTCCGCAGGTTAGTACATATATCTCAGGTTAGTAGCGTTTTTTTGAAGAGTCAATGTTAGAGCAGTTGCACTGATGCACTCACGAAATTATTAATACCTTGTCGGTATGGAAACGGTTTTATGTGGTGTTGGCGATATATTTCACTGTGTGGGGCTTAATAATAATCGGTTTATCGACAATCTAAAGCGGTACATTTTTGGTGTAGCGCTTTTTGGGGAAGGCTGTTGGTTTTACACGGGATGTGATTTAAACTATTTATTGAACATACATCTTTTGAGAGCGGCAATTATCTTCTGATATTCATCGGTCGCACGGGTCATAAGCTCTGCGGCCTTTTCTATATTGCCTGAACGCAGTTCTTCTGTGACAAGGGAGAACGCAGAGTACATTTTAGCGAACCCGAGGTTTGCCGAGATGCCTTTCATTGTGTGGGCGGCCTTGAAGGCGGTTTCGGTATCACGGTTTTCAATCGCACGCAGAAGCCTTATGTAATGCAGGTCGAGCATAAATTCCTTTACCGCATTATATATTATCTTTTCATCGCAGCCAAGACGGGAAAGCAGATCGTCATAGCTTTCGCCTGCAAGAAGGTAGCATTCTCTCAGTGTGAGATCCTTTTTGCCGGTGTATCCGGAAATTACGCTTTTCAGCTTTGACGAGTCTACGGGCTTCGACAGATGCTCGTTCATTCCTGCACTGCGTGACTTTTCCTTGTCATCGGTGAAAGCGTTTGCCGTAAGTGCGATTATAGGAACGGTGGCAACATCCGCGCGTTCCATTGAGCGTATTGCCTTTGCTGCGGTGATGCCGTCTGTTCCCGGCATCATTATATCCATCAGCACTGCGTCTATGCTGTATTCTTCGGATAGCTCGAAAATCTCGATTGCTTCTTTGCCGTTCCACGCTTTTATTACGGTGGCACCCTCGTTTGTGAGGAGGAATTCGGTTATTTCCATATTCAGCCTGTTATCCTCTGCGAGCAGTATTGTAAGTCCTTCGAGCGAGATTTCTCCGACGGTGACTTTGCTCCTGTCGGTGCATTCGCACGAATTATCCGTTTCAAACGGCAGGCTTACTGTGAAGCAGGTGCCGATGTTCTTGCGGCTTACGCAATCGATCTTGCCGTTCATATTTTCGGTAAGCCTTTTGGCGATAGCAAGACCGAGTCCCGTACCCTGATAGAAGGTTCTGGCGTGATCGTTTTCCTGCATAAACGGCTCGAACATTACCTTCATAAAGTTTTCGCCCATACCTATGCCGTTGTCCTTACACGTTATATTTATAACAACCGTATCGGGAATTTTTTCGTCAAACTCGGATTCGCTGACGGAAACCTTTACATAGCCTCCGTTTTTGCCGTATTTTATGGCATTGCCTATGATATTCATCAGGATACGCTTGACGTGCAGAGGGCTTCCTATCAGCCTGTTGTGAAGGTTTTCGCAATGCTCGAAGGTAAGCGTGATGTTCTTTCGCTGAAGGTTATGCCCGTTAAGGACGGCAATCTCGTCAAACATCTCATAAAGGTCGAAGGGAATATGCTCAAGGTAGGTTTCGCCCGATTCGAGCTTACCCATATCCAGTACATCGTTTACAAGCTCAAGCAGATAGCCTGACGCAGTACGGATATTTTCTCTGCACTCTGCCTGCCTTTCGGCATCGTCGGCGTTCTTGTCGGCAATCTCTGTCATTCCCATTATGACGTTTATCGGTGTTCTTATATCGTGGCTCATTCTGCGTAAAAAGTCGCTTTTGGCGGCATTCGCACGTCTTGCTTCTTCGGCAGACTTCAGCAGCTTTTCGTTGTATTTTTCCTCTGTAATATGACTTTCACGCAGGTGCCTTATGCTTATTATCCTGTAAATAAGACTTGCGGCAAGGAAGAATATTATATAAATCGATGTGAAAATAGAGGTGGCTGTCCAGCTGCCGATATAGACCTCCTTTGCGGGATAGTAAACGTAGACGTAGTAGCTTCTGCATTTATCCATACCGCCGTAATAAGCGCCGTAAGGATCGGTTATCCTTACGAAATCTGCGTCATTGGTGCTTTTTTCTGCAAAGCTGTTTATCACGGGGCATTCGGAAACTGTTTTACCCTTGTATAAATTGTTGTTTGTGGCTATAACCTTACTGCCGTCTGTCAGTATGATATGACCGTTCATTGCAAGGTTGAAGCCGGAAAACAGAGAATCGAGAGTCAGCTGACCGTTATCGATAGTTTCTTTTGATTGCTTCAGATAGGCGAATACGATTCCCTTTTTATCTTTTCTGGTGACCGCCGAAAAGTCGTAGCAGTAATCGCTTTCGCCGTCTGCGTCATACGGCAACGAGAAAAGTCTGTCCGAATAGGTCTTTGAGGTATCGACCGCAACGCTTGTCAGCTTTTTCTGCTTTATGTAATCCTGCCACACGTTATAGCCTGTATCATCGGTGTAATACTCGTTTTCTGGTGTGCCGTTTTCGTCAAGCACGATCACTCCGGTGATGCTGAGATCTGCCACGAATTCTTTGAGTCTTTCGATGGAGCAATCGTTGAAATTTGCAATGTCACGGCTTATTTCCTGCGTCTTGTCGATTATCCTGAAAAGGCTCTTTGCAAGGTCGGACGCAGCTATTTCTTCATAGCGGATACACTGACTTCTGATATATTCTATTGTGCGGTCGGTCACGTTTTTTGCATTCGTTGTATTAATATATGAAAAAACGGAGAAAATCCCTGCCGCCAGAATTATTCCTATGACGGTTATAATAAAGATCGGCTTGCGAAAGTGCTTTTTGTGCTCTAATTTATTCAAGGGTTATACCTCCGAGTGCGGTATTTGGGTCAAGTCCGTATTTTACGGCAATCTTCGCCAGTGTGCCGTCATTTTTCATATCATAGAGCGTTGCTCTCAGCTTTTCGGGAAGTGCGGAGTCGTTGTCCTTTGCAAAGGCGACGCCCAGCTTTGACAGCAGAAGGCTTTCGTCAAGCAACCTGTATTTATCGTCCGACTCGTTTATGAAAACACGGAGCATATACTCGTGGCCTGCGACAGCATCGACATAGTTCTTACGCAGGGCGGCAAAAATGTATTCGGTTCTGACAAAGCAGTAAAGTCCGCTTACCTGCGGAATATCGTTGCTCTTTTGTGAGAGCATTTCTTCGGGCTTGGAGCTTGACTGCACGGCAACTCTTTTTCCGCTGAGATCGGACAGAGCGTAGATATTGCTGTCGGCTCTGACGGCTACAGCTTGTCTGCTGTTCATATAAGGTCCTACCCATCGGTACTTGTCTTCTCTGCCGTTCATCGAAAAGCATCCCCACAGGCAATCGACCTTGCCGTCAGCGAGCATTTCATCCTTTTCATTCCAGACAATGTTTTTAAACTGTGCCTTGTAGCCCATTCTGAGAAATGCCTCGCTTGCAATCTCCACGTCTATGCCTGCAGGATTGCCGTTTTTGTCGCTGAAGTTGTACGGCTCGTATTCGTCACTGCCTATAATTATCTCAGGCGGAGCGTCTGACGATACAGCGCTTTTATCGGAGCAGCCGCTTAATATGAGAGCCGAGCTTAAAACGGCGGCTGCGGCGCATTTTATGAATATTCTTGCCGGTGTCTTGAAATCAAATCTTTTCATAACTGAAAAACGGTCTGCCAACAGACCGCCTAACCCTTCTTGTTTTATAGAATACGCTTAAGATAAACTTCTATCGACAGTTATCTTATAATACTATGGAAATTTTATCAGAAATCAGAGAATATGTCAAGACAAATTTGTAATAATATTACGGAAAATGTAAATAAAAGTCATAGAGAGATGTCGGAAATCTATACTGATTACAAAAGAAAATGCTTTTACACAGCCGTTTCAGACTATGTAAAAGCATTATTCGTTGTGATATAAGACTGTGGGCTGTGTAAAGGCACTCCGAAACTGCCCTTACGTCTTACTGTGCGGATGATTCGGACTTGTTGCCTGCCTCTACTTGTGCAGTATCCTTACCGTCTGCCTTATCTTCTGTCTTTTCCTTGCCCCAGCTGTCGAACATATCAATTACCTTGTCGTATGTTTCATAGCATACAGAGGGTAACTTGCCCTTGCCGCCGTAAGCCTTTTCTGCAAGACCGAAGCCCTTTATAAAAGCGTCCTTGAGAGAATCGGCGTACTTGCTGTCGTTGCCTGCGAGATTCTTTGCAAATTCGAACATACGCTTGGCGGTAGCTTCTGCTCCCCAGTAATCAGCGCTGTTTTCCTTGTCGGTCACATCTTCGCTTTCGAACTTCTTTCCTGTTGCTTCTTCAATCTGGCTCTTAAGCGCATCGGAAAGCTCTATCTGCTTTGTGTTTTTATTTGTTGTGCTTGATGCCTGGTGAGAGATTATAGTTTCGACTACGCTTGCAAGGTGGTCTGCCTTTGACTGTGCGACAGTTCTGAACTGTGATCTGTCTGCGTTGTCGACCTCTTTTTTCTGTGCCGATTTCTTTGTATATGCGGGTGTGAAGGTGTCCTCGCTCTTTACATATTTGTCTGCGTTATCGGCAGTGAGGGTGCTTTTTGCCTTCTCTGTTGATGTCTGTACGCTTGTCTTTGGTGCTGTCTGAGCTGTGACAGCCGCTTGTTCTGCTACCTTTGCTATTTCCATATCAGTTAGTCCTTTCCTGATTATTAATCTAATTATGAAACCGTATTGTAAGCTGTAACCGACATACAATATTCCTTATAATTTATATCGGCAGGAAAAAAGAAAAATTAAGTTTTTCAAAAAATTTGCGAAACAGTATTGACAAATCGGGTTGAAGTGGTTATACTGTTAATATAACACATAAACAGTTGGCAATTTCCGTGCAAAATTTACCGGATGTTGCTTAATTGCGGCTTTTGTGTTATACTTGAATAAATGCGACAGACGGCAAGGACGGCGTTTATCGCAGAATACAGGAAGGAAACGAATACTGATATGTCGCTCGAAGTAAACGGAATATCCAAGCAATACGGTAATTTCACGGCACTTCATCCGCTCAGCTTTACACTTAGCGAGCCGGGTGTATATGCCTTGCTCGGAACAAACGGCGCAGGCAAGACCACCGCTATAAGAATAATACTCGGTATGCTCAGCCGCAACAGCGGCGAGGTGCTGTGGAACGGTAAGGCGTTATCGCCTGTTACCGAAAAAGTCGGATACCTGGCGGAAGAACGCGGGCTTTATCCGAAATACAAGATAAGCGAACAGCTGACCTATTTTGCAAAGCTGAGAGGTATGCGCAGTGCGGATATTGAAAAGTCGCTTGCGTACTGGTTCAAGCGGCTTGAGCTTAGCGGCTATGAGGATAAGAAAGCGGAGCAGCTTTCAAAGGGTAATCAGCAGAAGGTACAGCTTGTAGCGGCACTTGTCGCAGATCCGGAGCTTATCATACTTGATGAGCCGCTGAGCGGACTTGATCCTGTGAACGCCGATCTTTTCAAGAGCGTTATAAACGAGCAGATAGAGAAGAAAAAGTATATAATCATGTCCTGCCACCAGATGCCCGTAATAGAAGAATTCTGCAAGGATATTACGATACTTCATCACGGTACGGCGGTATTGCAGGGCGACCTTAACAAGATAAAGAAAAGCTACGGCAGAGTGAACCTGTCGGTAAAGTGTGACGGCGATGTACTGCCGCTTGCCGCACAGTGCGGTCTTGCACCCGAAACGATAACTCCCGATAAGCTCACGTTTAAAATACAGTCGGAGGAGCAGGCAAAATCGCTTCTTAAAATGATTGTTGACAGCGGAATGCCGCTTGTGCGTTATGAGCTTCGTGAGCCGAGCCTGCATGAAATATTTGTTGAGAACATAGAAAGAGCCGACAAAGAGGCAGGAAGGAGTGACGAGGCGTGAAAACAGGTACATACGGTTGGAAAAGCGTATTTGCTTTTACTTTCAGACAGACGGCAAAGTCAAAGGCGTTCAAGGTAAGCTCGGTAATCATCATTGTGCTTGTTTTTGCAATTGCACTTCTTGCGGGAGTTCTCCCTGCGCTTATCGGAAGCCGGTCAACCTCTGATGACGGCGATATAACGGGTGACGGGGAAGCGCTTGTCGGCACGGTATATTTTGCCGATACTACGGGAATAACAACGGGCAAGGATTATGAGGGCTTTTTATCCGGACTTGGTGTAAAAATCAATGATTGCGGCAAGGACGCAGATATTCAGTCGCTTACCGAAAGGGTTAAGGGTGAAAACAAGTCCCTGCTTATAGTTATCAGGGAAAACAAAATCGGGTATGATATTTACGCATCACGTCCGGATGATGAATCGGTGTCATCGGGTACGGCGAACAGCTTCGGTGAAACCTTTAAAAGCGTTTTTGACAGCGTAAGATTGTCAAGGGCAGGGCTTACCGATGAGCAGATTGCGGCTGCCAACAAGACGGTTTCTGTATACCAGTCGGTTGCGGGAGAGCCTACCGAAAATGACTTCGGCTTTGTGGTGAAAATGGTACTGCCTATGCTGTCCTCTATCGTACTGTTTATGCTTATCTTTATTTACGGTCAGATGGTCGCACAGTCGATAGCACAGGAAAAGACATCGAAGGTAATGGAGCTTCTGCTGACATCTGTAAGACCGCTTGCGATAATTATCGGCAAGATACTTGCTATGGGCTCGCTTGCGCTGATACAGTTTATGATGATCATTGTATCGGGCGTACTCGGAATTGTTGTTTCGACGCCTTTGTCATCATCAATCATAGGCTCGTCTGAAGAAACGGGAGCTGTTACAAGTCAGCTTATGAATGAAGTCGGAAATGCACTCGGCGGATTCTCGCCTGTTGTAATTTTGCTTATTATAGTCGTGTTCATAGTGGGATTTATATTCTTTGCGCTTATCGCAGGGCTTATAGGCGCTACGGTCAGCAGAATGGAGGACCTTAATGCCGCAATGCAGCCTATGTCGATAATAGGTGTACTCGGCTTCTATCTTGCTTATTTCCCGTCCACGATGGGCGGAGAGGCAAACACGATGGCGCTTGTATCATACTATCTGCCGATTTCCTCGCCGTTCTCGATCCCCTCGGCACTGCTGACAGGGGCGATAGATATTCCTCAGGCGCTTCTTGCCGTACTGGTCCTGTGCGTGTTCGTGGTGCTTATGGCACTGCTGGTTGCCCGTGTGTATGAGCAGATAATACTGCACACAGGCAACAGACTTAAGTTAGGCGATATTTTAGGACTGGTAAAGAGCAAGTGATTTCCCGAAAGAAAAGTAAAATATGTATAGCGTGAAAAATCTGATAAAAGTAATGTCATATTTTGCCACCGCCGTGATTTTTATTACGGCGGTATCGCTGTTTGCTATGCAGGACGATGACGGCAGGGCTTATGCGGCTGATGCGGTAGCGTCAATAAGGGTGACACCGGTGCAATCCGTTCTTGATATTTCGGACAGGCGCACTGTCTACCGTTATGACGACAGTACGGGTAAATACAGTAAGATAAGCTATTATGACGTTTACGATTATGATAAAATAAAGCTGACGGTAGACTACGGCGGTTACAGCAGAAGCTATACAGGAAGCGAGATTACCGCACTGACCGCTACGCTCGGAGCTCCGCTTGTCATTTCGGACGGGCAGAGTGAAAGTGTGTGGGGGAACGGTCGTCACACCGTAACATATACGCTCGGCACGAAAAGCGCAAAAGCGGTTTTCACGGTAGCGGCAACAAGGATAAAGTCGCTGTCGGTCACTCCGATGTATACTATCAATGCAATCTGTAACGTTAAGGGTGATTACAGGGTGGTCGCTGACGAGAACGGCAACATATCGCAACGCTTTGAATATGACCTCGCAGGATATGACTACAACGTAAAAATAATCTACACGGACGGTACGACGGTCAGCTGTACCGCCGCCGATTTAAAGCAGATAACGGGGTATGAGCCTAAGTTTTCGCAAGGGAATAAGGCACTCTCTGTGGGCGCTAACACGGGTTATTGCACTGTAGGCGGAGTTACGGCAAAGTTTTCGTTCAATGTTATCGCAAACCCGGTAAAGAGCGTATCGCTGTATATGACCGGAGGTGCGGATTCGCTTACAGCGGGAAATGACGGATATTATGCGAAGAAAAGCGACGGCAGTACATATTTCAGATTTATTTACAATGAAACGAAAATCAGGGCGAAGGTCGTTTATACAAACGGAAGTACGGCGGATTATCCTATAGGCGAGCTTTGCGCCAAGCTGCACGGACGGCTTGAAATAAGCGATACGCAAAACGCTCGGCCGTGGGCGGCGGGTACTGTCACACTGCCTGCAAAAATAAACGGTATAAGTACGTCGCTTGTTTTGAAAATCGGCGGTATATTGCCGGTGGATAAGCTGTCGTGTGCTCAAAGAACGAGTAATACGGTTACGCTTTCGTGGGGTGTGAATAATTTCGCAACGGGATATATAATTGAACGCTATTCTGACGGGAAATGGATAAAAATTGCAGATATTGCCTCAAATACGACTGTATCCTGTAAAACCGGTTCGCTGAGCGCAGGTATGGCATATCGTTTCCGCATAAAAGCGTATAACAGCTCGTCAGTCAGCTCATACACCTATACAAGTGTTGAAACGCTTCCTGCGGATGTCGGCAATTTCAGATGTACCGCAAGAACAACAAGCTCAATAACGCTTTCTTGGAACAGGAACACCACTGCGACGGGCTACAAGCTGGAGCAGTACAAGGGCGGAAAATGGGTGCAGGTGGCACAGATAAACAGCAACAGCGCAACCTCTTACAAGGTAACTGGGCTGACAGCCGCAACAGCGTATAGCTTCCGCATTAGAGCATACAAAACATCGGGAAATGTTACAGCGCACAGCGGATATACCAAATATAATACGCTGACTTCCCCGACAAATGTCTCATCGTTCAAAGCGTCAAAGCGTACAAGCAGTACGGTGACGCTCGGCTGGAGCAAGAACTCCACTGCGACAGGCTATAAACTGGAGCAATATAAGGGCGGAAAATGGGTGCAGGTGGCTGCTGTGTCGGGCAATAAAAATGTGCGCTGCACAGTGTCAAAATTGAGCCGCAACACAGCCTATAGATTCAGGATAAGGGCATATAAAGTAATAAACGGGAAAACATCCAACGGCGGATATACTTATATCAATGTAAGAACAACCAAATAAAAGCCGATAACGGCATAATGAAAGGATTTTTGAGATGGAAATTATTGTAGCGGTAGATGAAAACTACGGGATAGGCAAGGACGGCGACCTGCTCGCACATCTTTCGCCGGATCTGAAAAGGCTGAAGGCTATGACGGTCGGAAACATAATAGTTATGGGAAGCAAGACCTATATGAGCTTTCCGAAGCGACCCCTTCCGGACAGGGAGAACCTTATAATCACGCACCATCCGGAAAACTATCCCGGAATTAAGTGCTTTACCGGTGTGGGCGAGTTTTTAGAGTATTCGAAAACGGCGGATAAGCCGATATTCGTGCTTGGCGGAGGAAGCATATATGAACAGCTTCTGCCTTATTGCGAAAAAGCGCATATAACAAAAATCCTTCACAGCTTTGAGGCGGATACGTTCTTCCCTGATCTTGATAATAATCCGGAATGGGAGAAGGAAAACGAAGAGGAGATCGTCACCGGAGAGAAATACCCGTTTAAGTATGTGACGTATGTCCGCAGAAAAAAATAAATCTTTTTGCAGGAAGCTGTGATTTTGTGTCACAAGCACCGCTTTCTCTATATCTTGTTGCTGTTGCTTCAAGAAGTACAATATGTTGAAAAGTAACAATAAATATCATCTTCAGCCCTTGTTTCAAGGGCTGTTTTTTGTGCAAAATATACTAAATTCAAAAACTGCATTTAGATACTTTTTTGGAGCAAATGATAAAATTTCCACTTGAAATTTCTTGCTGTGGGCTGTATAATATAAATGTACACTTTTTGACACTTTGGTGGGGCTTTGGACACTTATTTTTCATTGAAATTCAACTTTTCTGAAAAAATGTGCGGGGTCGCACCTCTTCGGCGTATCTTTTTGTGAAAGGAGGGACAGGCTCGTGATAGGCGAATTCAAATCTACACTTGATGCAAAGGGCAGAATGAACATACCGCTTAAACTCCGTGAAGAAATGGGAAACGATCTTGTCCTTGCGAAAACAATAGGTACAGCCTGCATAAAGGTGTATTCAAAAGAGGACTGGCAGAAGCTGGTTGCCAGAATAAATGAACTTCCGCAGGTGAAAACTCAAAGTATAAAACGATTCTTATTCGGCAGTGCTTATGAGATTTCGGCGGACAAGCAGGGAAGAGTTTCTGTTCCTCAGCCGCTCAGAGAGTACGCAACGCTGACCGCTGATGTTGTGGTAGTCGGACTTGAAGGTACTGCGGAAATATGGGATAAAGCTTCGTGGGTAAAGTTCAACGAGAACACAAACAACGAAGATCTGACAGAGCTTGCGCTTGAGCTTGGAATATAAACGGGAGGAAATATGAGCGAAAAACCTATTCATATACCCGTTTTGTTGAGTGAAACGATAGAATCGCTTGATATAAAGCCCGAAGGTATTTATGTTGACTGTACGACAGGCTTTGCGGGACATTCGTCCGAGATAGCAAAGCGTCTTACAACGGGCAGGCTTATCGGCTTTGACCGTGATCCCGACGCCGTAAAGGCGGCGGAGGAAAAGCTGAAGGATTATCCGCACACGCTTATCAACAGAAAATTTTCGACGTTTGACGAAAGTCTTGACGAAATCGGAGTCGGCAAGGTTGACGGGGTGCTGATGGATCTCGGAGTTTCATCATATCAGCTTGATACGGCTGAGAGAGGATTTTCCTATCACGAGGACGCACCTCTTGATATGAGAATGAGCAAGAGCGGGCTGAGCGCCTATGATGTTGTTAACGAATACAGCAAGGAACAGCTGGAAAAGATACTTTTTGAATACGGCGAGGAGAAATTCGCACACGGTATAGTCGGCGGTATACTTAAAGCGAGAGAAGCCGCACCGATAAAGACAACGCTGGAGCTTGCGGAGATAGTAAAAAGGAACGTACCGCTGAAGGTCCGCAAGGAGAAGAACCCTTGCAAAAAGACCTTTCAGGCGATAAGAATAGAAGTAAACGGTGAGCTTGACGAACTGAAAAAAGGAATGGCGGAGGCTTTTGAAAGGCTTTCGGCGGGAGGAAGGCTCGCAATCATCACCTTCCATTCAATAGAGGACAGGATAGTAAAAAATACATTCAGAGAATATTGCACAGGCTGTACCTGTCCGCCGGATTTTCCCGTTTGCGTATGCGGAAAGAAGCCGAGAGGCAGAACGGTTTACAGAAAGCCGATAACCGCAAGTGAAGAAGAACTTGAGGTGAACAACCGTTCAAGGAGTGCAAAACTCAGAGTGATAGAGAAACTTTAATAAGGGGGAATAATAATGACAACACCGCACAACAGAACAAGTACGGCTTATGATATGTCCTTGTTCGACACGTCAAAAAGAAAAGAACAGCAGATTCCCGAAAAGAAACCGGAGCTTAAGGTCGCTACGTCTTCCGTTGCAAAATCAGGCAGACCTGTGGCAGTGGCAGTAATAGGCGCAGTTTTCCTCGCAGTGTTTGTAATGTTCTTATACAGCAAGGCCGCACTCAGCGAGGTCAATCTGAAGATAAGCAACGAAACGCAGGCGTTATCGGACGCACAGAGCATAAATACCGCACTGAGCAATCAGCTCAGCGGATCGGTTTCGCTTGAGAATGTAGAACAATACGCAGTAAGCGAACTCGGTATGCAGAAGGTCAGCGCATCGCAGGAAAGATACGTTGAGATGAATACCGGAAATATGACCGAAACAGCGAAGAATGATAATGGCAATATATTTGTCGCTGTTCAGGACTGGTTCAACGGGATTTTAGAATATCTCGGATTTTAGGGCATATAAATGAACAAGCAGGGCTCCTTTCCACGTTGATACGGTTGTGTTTACGAGGAAAGGATAATGCTTTTTTATCGAAAGTAATTTTAATTGCTTGAATCATCGGCGGCTTTTGCCGTTATCTCATTTTACCGGCAAGGAGAAATCTATGGACTTAAAGCTCACGCAAGGCATGAAAAAACGCATACTGGCAATTCTGATGATATTGTGCATAGCTATCACCGGCATTGTCAGCGGTGTGCTGTTCAAGGTTTCGGTCATTGACAGCAAGGAGCTGTCTGCGATGGCTACCGATCAGCAACAGAGCAGTTTTGACATAAAGGCAAAACGTGGAACGATATATGACCGCAACAACAAGGTGCTGGCTCAAAGCACTACTGTGTGGGATGTTATCATATCACCGGGCGACATTGAAAAAAACGAGCCTGAGAACCGTGAGTTTATATGCAAGGGCATAAGCGACATACTCGGCGTTAAATATGAAACGCTGACGGAAGCGTGCAAGGACACTTCTTCACGCTATTATGTGGTCAAGAAGAAGGTGGACCGCAGTACCGTTGAAAAAATCAACAACTTTGTGCTGAAAAACAACCTTAACCGTTATTCCGTTTACACTGTTGAAAACAGCGAGAGGAGCTATCCTAACGGAACTCTTGCGGCAAGCGTTCTGGGATTTGTAAACGAGAATGAAGAGGGCTACGGCATCGAGGCATACTACAATTCGTATCTTAAGGGTACGGACGGCAGAGTTATCACAACGACCGACGCTCACGGAAACGCAATGCCTTATGACTATTCCGCACGCTATTCGGCAAAGGACGGCAACAGCCTTGTACTGACTATTGACGAAACGCTTCAGTATTATCTTGAAAAGAATCTTGAAATCACGGTTTCACAGCATAAGCTGGCAAACCGCAGTACGGGAATTATTATGAATGCGAAAACGGGCGCTATTGTGGCAATGGCGACATCGCCCGGATTCGATCCGAATGATCCGTCATATGTTTACTTTGAAAGCGACAGGCTGACGCTTGCCAAGATGTCGGCGGACAAGAAGACCGAGGAAGAAATACTTGCTAAAAAGCAGGAGATATGGGGAAAGCAGTGGCAGAACAAGGCGGTAAGCGAACTGTATATCCCGGGTTCGGTATTCAAGATGTTCACCTGCGCTTCGGCACTTGAGGAGGAAGTCGTATCGCTTGACAGCACATTCGAATGCTCGGGCATTGCTGATGTTGCGGGAACGAAGATCAGATGCTGGAACGTTGGCGGTCACGGCGTATCAAATCTTACAGAAGCGATGATCCGCTCATGTAACCCTGCGTTTATAAAGATAGGTCAGCTTCTCGGAGTGGAGAAGTTCAGCAAATATTTCGAGGCATTCGGCTTTACCGAAAAGACGGGAATAGATCTGCCGGGCGAGGCAGATTCGCTGTATGTCAAGGAATCCGATATGGGAATAGTTGAGCTTTCCAGCTCGGCATTCGGTCAGACGACCAAGGTTACGCCCATACAGATGGTTACAGCGGCGGCGGCTGTCGTAAACGGCGGTAAGCTCGTCACACCCTATGTTGTGGATAAGATAATAGACAGCGACGGAAATGTCGTGAAGTCTGCACAGACGGTGGTAAGACGTCAGGTAATAAGTGAAGAAACAAGCGCAACGATGCGTAAGATACTTGAGGACGTTGTAACCGCAAACGGCGGCGGTAACGCATATATGAGCGGCTATCGCATAGGCGGCAAGAGCGGTACTTCAGAGAAGATAGACGACTACAACAGCGGAAAGACACCGGAGCTGAGATATGTTGCGACATTCTGTGCCATAGTGCCGATAGACGACCCCGAATATGTTATGCTTGTCGTATGCGACGAGCCCACATCGGGATATATCTACGGCAGTGCAATAGCGGCGCCCGTAGTATCGGCTGTGTTCAAGGAAGGCCTTGAATATATGGGAATATATCCTCAGTATACGGCTGACGAGCTTGCACAGCAGGATGTTACTGTTCCGTGGGTCGGAGGATATAACAGCATAAGAGCGGAGGCACAGCTTACAGCCGCAGGACTTAAAGCAGAGTACATAGGCAGTACGGACGGTACAGAGGTAACAGGTCAGGTGCCGTCGGCAGGTACGGTTATGCCGAGCGGAAGCACGGTAATGCTGTATATGGGAGATATTCCGTTATCGGATTACAGAATGTCTACTGTGCCGAATGTAATAGGAATGACGGTCGAAGAAGCAAACAAGGCGCTGAGCGAGGCAGGTCTCAACATAAGTATTACCGGTGCGGCAACAGGAAGCGAAGCAAAGGCGGTAAGCCAGAGCGTTAATTCCGGACTGGTGGTATACAGAGGATCTGTTATAGAGGTCAATTTCCTTGTAAACAACGAAACGGGCTGATGCTTTCGGTTATTCGATCTTTCTGACAGGAGTGGGTATTATCAGGCTGTATGAAATTTGTCCCGAAGCCGAAAAGGCGGGGACCCAAAATGCGGTTGTAACGGGTGTTACCGACAACACCGCAGAGGTAAAGCAGGGCAGTATATTTGTCTGTGTAAAGGGCGAAAGGTTTGACGGTCACAGCGCTGCGGCTGAAATGCTTTCAAAGGGCGCTGTTATGATAGTCACCGACCACGATATAAAGTGCGGAAAACAGCTTGTTACAGATAACACGAGGCTGTGCCTTGCAAGGCTTCTGAACTGCTTTTACGGTAAGCCTTCGGAGAAGCTCGGACTGCTTGCGGTCACGGGAACGAACGGCAAGACCACTACGGCACATTTTGTAAAGCATATTCTTACCACGCTCGGCAAGAAGTGCGGATGTGTAGGCACGGCGGGAAACGATACCTGCTCGGGCGAGCTTAAGCCGTCACAGCACGGTACTCCTACCGTACCGAGAGCTACTGTTCTGTACTCGTGGCTTGGAGAAATGGTGAGCAACGGCGCAGATTACTGCGTTATGGAGGCAAGCTCGCAGGCTCTTGACCAGTACCGTATAGGCGATGAAAGGATAGCGGTCGCAGGATTTACGAATCTTACCCGTGATCACCTTGATTATCACGGTACGATGGAGAATTATTTTCAGGCAAAACGGCGTGTTTTCACAATGTGCAAAACCGCTGTAATAAATATTGACGACGAATACGGCAAAAGGCTTGCACAGGAGTTTTCCGATATTGCAGTAACCTACAGTGCCAAAGGCAATGCCGATTATCATGCGGAATTTATCAGGATGAATGCAACGGGATGCTCGTATATGCTTGTAAACGAGCATGAGAAAACTGCTTGCCGTGTTGATATGAATATGACGGGGCTGTATAACGTTCAGAACTCGCTGTGTGCCATAGCGATGGTGACGGCTCTCGGATTTGATATGACGGAATGCGCAAAGGCACTTTCGGATCTTGACGGTGTTGACGGCAGAATGAACGTTATCTACAGAGGCGATTTTACCGTAATAACAGACTATGCTCATACCGACGACGCACTTAAAAAGGTGCTGTCAACGCTTAAACCTTTGACAAAGGGCAGACTTATCTGTGTGTTCGGTGCGGCAGGCGACAGGGACAAGGAAAAGCGTCCGATGATGGCAAAGGCGGCTGAGGATAACGCAGATAATCTCGTTATCACCTCCGATAATCCGGCTCACGAGAATCCCGATGAAATAATCAGGGAGGTAATGACAGGCATAAGCGGTAAAAAGCCGTGCAGATGTATCACAGACAGACGTGAGGCTATAGCCTATGCGCTTGATACAGCCCGTAAGGACGATGTTATAATCCTTTGCGGCAAGGGTCACGAAACCTATCAGATAATCGGTGACGAGTATCTGCCGTTTTCCGAGAAGGAAATAGTTAAAGATATAATGATAAGGAAGGAAAACTGATTTATGAATATTCCCGCTACCGTTATAACCGCAGTGCTTTGCTTCGGAATTACCGCACTGCTCGGATTTGTGGCAATACCTGCACTGAGAAAGCTGAAATTCGGTCAGACGATACTTGATATAGGTCCTGCCTGGCATAAGTCGAAAAACGGCACGCCTACAATGGGCGGTGTTATGTTCATCGCAGGCGTTGTTATCTCGTTTGCGGCAGGCGTTGCGATAATGTGGGCAAGCGGTGCGATAAATATGGACGATGTAGGCTCACAGAAGCTCGCAAAGGCTATATCGGCTGTTGTGATGGCTCTTATGTTCGGCTTTGTCGGATTTGTAGACGATCTTATAAAGGTAAAGAAGAAGCAGAACGAGGGTCTGAAGCCTATGCAGAAGATAATAATGCAGGTGCTTATCATCGCCGCATTCTTTACCTCTCACGTTATCGCAGGAGATACCTCTACTGTTATCAATTTCCCGTTTTTAGGACAGGTGGATTTCGGAATCTTCTACTATATAGTAATGGGACTCGGCATACTGTATCTTGTAAATGCGGTCAATCTTACAGACGGAATTGACGGGCTTTGCTCATCGGTAACGCTTGTTTACTGCGGTGCGTATGTGCTTATCTGCTCGCTTGTAGGTATGGGGGAGATGGGACTTGTTGCGGCGGCGGCAGGCGCCGGCTGTCTTGGCTTTATGGTGTGGAATCTTCATCCTGCGAAGGTAATGATGGGCGACACCGGCTCAATGTTCTTAGGCGGTATAGTTACCGCTGTCGGAATAGGCACGGGAACGGAATTCGTAATGGTCATCTGCTGTGCAGTGTATATCTGGGAAGCACTTTCGGTTATGATACAGATGACTTATTATAAGCTGACAAAGGGCAAGCGTCTTTTCAAGATGACACCTATACATCACAGCTTCGAGATGAGCGGCTGGAAAGAGGGCAAGATCGTAATGGTGTTCTCGGCTATAGAGCTGTTTGCCTGCGTAGTCGGAGTGTTACTTCAGTATTTCGGCAACTGATTAAAATATATCGAAAGGGGGATTGTCCGTGTCGGATAAAAAAGGTCTGAGCTATGAACAGCGAAAAGCAATGTATGAGCAGAATATCCGTGACACAGACGGAAAGCGACACATTGACAAACTGCGTGACGATACACATAACAGCAACGCAAATAATAACGGAAGTAAAAAGAATGATCCCTCAAAAAGACACAGAGCAGAAAGAATACAGCTTACTCCGCCTGTAAGGGAAACAATACCGGAGCAAAAGGCTGAGCCTGCTCCGGAAAAGAGAATCAGAAAAGAAAAGAAGCACAAAAGCGGAAGATTCAAAAAGTGGTGGAAAAATATTCCCGCTGCACCGGTGATGGAATATGTTCCGAATGCAAGGCGGGGAAGATTCGATATGCCGCTGTTCACTGTAGTGATAATACTGCTTGTTATGGGTATCATCATGATGTCCTCCGCAAGCTACGCTTACGCTTTACAGGAGGAAGGCAACAGCTTTGCCTACGCACAAAAACAGCTTGTTGCGGCGGTGGTCGGATTTGTCGTGATGATAATTCTGTCACGCATAGATTATCGTATGTGGGCAAGGCCGTTCAAAATGATCGGCAAAAATAAGGATTTTGACAACGGCAACGGTCTTAATCCTGCAATGGTGTTTTTCGGATTCAGCGTTATACTTATGATACTGGTTATCTTCAAGGGCGACGCTGTTGCGGATGCAAAGAGATGGATAACTATAGCGGGCGTGCAGATACAGCCGTCGGAGCTTTTGAAAATAGCATCTATCCTGCTTGTAGCATATCTCCTTCAGAGAAATTACGAACGCAGGAAGGAAAGAATACTCGGCTGTCTGCTGTATCTTTGCCTTATGGGCATTATATGTGTGCTTTGTTATGAGCAAAGACACGTTTCCGCTATGATAATCTTCTGCGTGCTGATATACGCAATGATGATAGTCGGTGAGTGCAACGCAAAGGGTCTGATCCTGCTTGCCGTGCTTGCCGTAGTCGGAGTGCTTATAATGTACTACGTTGTACAGTGGGACTATATAACGGAAAGAGTGCAGGGCTGGCTTGATCCTTTCTCGGATATGGGAAAATCGACCTACCAGACCTCGCAGTCGCTTATAACTATAGGTTCGGGCAACCTGTTCGGACTGGGACTCGGAAACTCAAGGCAGAAATATTACTACCTGCCCGAAAGCCAGAACGACTTTGTTTTCTCGATAATATGCGAGGAGCTTGGATTCTTCGGCGGTATGACGGTAATTCTTCTGTTTGTGCTTTTTGAGGTGAGAGGATTTTTCATTGCGGCAAGGGCAAAGGATAAGTTCGGCTCACTGGTGGCATTCGGAATTACTTTGCAGATAGGCCTGCAGGCTATCCTTAATATAGCGGTTGCCTGCAATGCGATACCGAATACCGGTATTTCGCTCCCGTTCTTCAGCTACGGCAGAAGCGCATTGCTGACACAGCTGGCTGAGGTAGGGATACTGCTCAGTATATCCAAAGACGCAAACACCTGATTTACTGCTTGTGAAAGGAAAAGAATATGAATGTTGCATTTGCCGCAGGCGGTACGGGCGGACATATAAACCCGGCGCTTGCCATAGCGGATAAGCTGAAGGAAGTATTTCCCGATACAAATATACTGTTTATCGGCTCTCCCGACGGGCTTGAAGCAAAGCTCGTCAAAAAGGCGGGATATGATTTTGCATCGGTAAAAATGGCAGGTATCCAGCGTAAGCTGACACCGCATAATATAAAGCTGAATGTGCAGGCTGTGCATTATTATCTCAGCGCAGGAAAGCGTATTAAAAAGATATTTGACGATTTTTCGCCCGACCTTGTTATCGGAACGGGCGGATATGTCACGGGTACGGTGCTGAAAACGGCGATAAAATGCGGAATCAAGACGGCTCTGCACGAGAGCAATTCGCTCCCCGGAGTATCGGTAAAGATGCTTGCGCCGAAGGCTGACCTTGTGATGCTTGGTACGGAAGATGCAAAAAAGCATCTTGGTGAATGCAAAAAATGCGTGGTAACGGGAAATCCGCTGAGAAACAATATTCCGATAGAGGAAAAGTCTGCGGCAAGGAAAAGGCTCGGTCTTCCCGATTGTCTGACTATACTTTCCGCAGGAGGAAGCCAGGGAGCTTCACGGCTCAATGAGGCGGTTGTACAGCTGCTTGCTTATGAGCAGAAAAAGGGTAACATAAATCACATACACGGCTACGGAAAGCACGGCAGGGATACGTTCATGCAAAGCCTTGCGGATAACGGGGTGGACGCAGGAAATCCTCACTTTATCATAAAGGAATATATTGACAATATGTATACCTGTATGTGCGCAAGCGACCTTATTATAACAAGAGCCGGAGCGATGACGCTGACGGAAATAACGGCGATAGGCAGGGCATCGGTGCTTATACCGTATCCGTATGCGGCTAAAAATCACCAGTATTACAATGCGCTTACACTGCAGAATGCAAACGCAGGCAGGATAATTGACGACAAGGAGCTTACAGGCAGTGTGCTTATCGACACTGTGAACAGGCTTGCGGACGATCCCGAGCTTCTCAGGCTGATGAGCGAAAATGCCGCAAAGCTGTCGAAGCGTGATGCGGCAGGCAAAATACTCCGTGAGATAACGGAGCTTATGGGAATAAAGTAAAGATTTCACCTTATTATCCTCAGTAGCATAATATGAAGAAAAGCTATGAGAGGGTGATAATTTGGATAAACAGAAGCTGATAATAAACGGCGGCCGGAAAATCGAGGGCGAACTTTCGCTCCACGGTGCAAAGAATGCGGCACTGCCGATACTTGCGGCAACGGTGCTGATAAAAGACGGGGAAAGTGTAATACATAACTGTCCCAGACTTACCGATGTTGATGCGGCTCTGCGTATACTTTCGCATATAGGTGTAAAATGCAGGCGCAGCGGCAGTACCGTTATATCGGACGCTTGTGCTATAGGCAACTGTGAGATACCGGTAAGGCTGATGCGTGAAATGCGTTCTTCGATAGTTTTTCTCGGTTCGGTGCTTGGCAGGACGGGGCATTGCAGAATGTCATATCCCGGAGGGTGCGAACTGGGACCGAGACCTATAGACCTGCACCTGTCGGCACTTCGCAGTATGGGTGCGGTGATTGAGGAAACGCACGGTTTTCTTGACTGCTCGGCACCTAAAGGGCTTAATGGCACGGAAATATCGCTTTCGTTCCCGTCGGTTGGTGCTACAGAGAATATTATGCTTGCGGCTGTGACCGCAAACGGTGTTACTGTGGTGGACGGTGCGGCGAAAGAGCCTGAGATAACCGACCTTGCAGGATTTCTGACGGCCTGCGGAGCGCAAATAAGCGGCGCAGGCACTGACAGGATAGTTATCAGAGGCAAGGAAAAGCTCTGCGGAGCGGAGCATAGCGTAATGCCCGACAGGATAGCGGCGGTGACTTATATGTGCTGTGCGGCTGTCACAGGCGGTGAGCTTATCTTAAGCGGTGCGGATATTGGGCATATCGGGGCTGTCGTACCGGTTTTTAAGGAAATGGGATGCAGGGTATATTCATTCGGCAAGGACAGCATTTATATCAAAGCGCCGGAAAGGCTGAAGGCTCCGCATACTATAAGGACGATGCCGTATCCGTATTTCCCGACAGACGCACAGGCGCCGCTTATGGCTGTATGCACTGTGGCGGACGGAACGGCGGTGTTTGTGGAAAATATATTCGATAACCGCTATCGTCATGTGAGCGAGCTTCTTCGTATGGGGGCTAAAATCAAGACGGAGGGCAGAGTTGCTGTGGTGCAGGGAGTACGACGTCTTTCTGCGGCGGAGCTGGTTTCTCCCGATCTCAGAGGAGGGGCGGCACTGGTTATTGCGGCTCTTTGTGCGGAAGGAACATCGACAATAGGCGGTATATCACATATCGACAGAGGATATGAAGCAATAGAGAAATCGCTTTACAGCGTGGGAGCAGACATCAGAAGAATTTAAAAGAAGGAGGTGCGAAAATGGCTGACACAATTAAAAGAGATAAAAGCGGTATGTGGACAGAAATGCCGCCTTCGGCAAAGAACCGCAAGCCTGACATAAGACAGCCGATACCCGCACCCGTACCCGAAAACAATAACAGCAACAGCAAAGCAGAAAAAAAGAGCGATAAGAAAAAAGCAGACAAAAAAGCGGTAAAGCAGGCAAAAAAGAAAAAGGACACAAGAAAACAGACTGCGGCTTATAACAAGCAGGAGCGGACGGATAACAAAACAGCCCGTCCCGATAGCTGTGACAGCCCGATGCCGAGCTTTTTAAGCGAAAATACACGCACCGATATTCCTGTAGTGAAGCCTGTGGATATACAAAACAGGGTACTGCGCAACAAGCCCCGTTCAAAGTCGGACAGGAAAGAAAAGAAACGCAGGAAGCGCCTTTCGGCGTACATTGTATATTATGTGATATTCGGTATTCTGGCGGCAGTAATACTGGCGGTGCTTTCAACGACCGTACTGTTCAATCTGTCAAAGTACAGGATAACAGGCGACACGGTGTATACCGAACAGCAGATAATAGACGCCGCAGGGGTAAACACGGGAGATAATCTGATACTTATGGATGTGGGTGCGGTAAGACAGCGGCTTATCGACAAGCTCCCTTATGTAGACAAGGTCGAGGTCAGACGTAATATATTCACCTGTGCGCTTGAAATTAATCTGAATCCTGCAACCGCAATAGCGAATGTAAAGAAAAACAATGTTTATTATCTTGTAAGCGAGAACGGCAGAATAATGAACGCCGACCTTAAGACGCCAGATAAGAAATGCGTTGTGGTGACGGGCTTCGATCCTGAATATGCTTCATCGGGAGATTTTCTGTCGGTTACAGATGAGGGCAGCAGAAATATGCTGAGCAAGCTGTTAAGGGCGGTCAAGACGTATGACGGAATCGACGATGAGGACGAATATGAGGCACAGCAGAAATACGAAAATGTATTTATGCTTATCGGGCTTTGCAAGGATGTAGGAATAAGCGATCACATCACAACGATAGATATTACAAGTATATACAGCATCAAACTTACTTATGACAACAAGCTGACGCTTGAACTTGGCGATGTCACAGACGCCGCACTTAAACTGACGGTAGCGAAGAATCTTATCGAAAAGGGCGAGTTTGACGGTGAAAAGGGAACTCTTATTCTTTCGCAGCTCAGCGAAAACGCATATAATATGAAGGTCACATTCAGACCCGATTATGAAGACGCAAGCAGCAAGGACGATACGAGCAAGGATGATAACTGTCTCTTATACACATCTGACGCTGCCGACGATAAGGCTC
>ERZ1026956.582-NODE-582-length-21070-cov-14.633595_pt1 | contig 21070 bp, 17 predicted proteins | sample MGYA00519301_ERZ1026956 | MGnify/ENA primary metagenome ERZ1026956 (study PRJEB26926, sample SAMN06164521) | human gut metagenome | biome: ENVO:00009003; feature: ENVO:2100002; material: ENVO:00002003 | host: Homo sapiens | place: USA | collected 2012 ...
CGCACATGTTCAGCACGCGCTCGACCTCGCCGCCGAAGTCGGCGTGGCCCGGGGTATCGATGATGTTGATCTTGTAATCCTTGTAGATGACCGAGACGTTCTTCGAGAGGATCGTGATGCCCCGTTCGCGTTCGAGGTCGTTGTTGTCGAGAATGAGTTCGCCGGCGGGCTTGTTGTCGCGCAGGACGTGGCCTGCCAGAATCATCTTGTCTACGAGTGTGGTCTTACCGTGGTCCACATGGGCAATAATGGCGATATTGCGCAGTTTTTGCATAGAACAGAATCGAATTTTGTGCTGCAAAGGTAACAAATTCTCCGGAAAAATACTATTTTTGTCTCTTCCCGAATGAAAAACATCCCTGCATGAAACCTGCGTTCAATGTCGGTGGCCGGAGCGACATTTACATCGGCCCGGCGGAGGAGCTGCTCGGCGGCGTGCTGCCCGCAGGACGCATCGTCGCACTCTCCGATACGACGGTCGCCCGCTGCTGCGGGGAGCTGCTGGCTCCCTACGAGTGCGTGCTCATCGGCACGGGCGAACGGAACAAGACGCTCCGCACCGTCGAGACGGTCTACCGCCGCTTCATCGAACTGGGCGTCGACCGCCGGACCTTCGTCCTGGCCGTCGGCGGAGGCATCGTCACCGACGTGGCGGGCTTCGCCGCGGCGACCTACATGCGCGGCGTGGCCTTCGGCTTCGTGCCGACGACCCTGCTCGGGCAGGTCGACGCCGCCGTGGGGGGCAAGAACGGCGTGAATGTCGACGGCTACAAGAACATGGCCGGGACCTTCACGCAGCCGCAGCTCGTCATCTGCGATCCGGCGCTGCTGCGAACGCTTCCCGACCGCGAGTTCCGAGCCGGACTGGCCGAGGTGGTCAAGGCGGCCGTCATCGCCGATGCCGACCTCTTCGCCTGCATTGCGCAGAACACCTTCGGGCAGCTGCGCAGCGACGCGGAGCTGCTTGCGGACGTCGTGGCGGCGGCAGTCCGCGTCAAGACCGACATCGTAGGGCGTGACGAGCGCGAACGGGGCGAGCGGCGCAAGCTCAACCTCGGCCACACGCTGGCCCACGCCATCGAGAAGTGCTCGCCCGCGATGAACCACGGCGAGGCCGTGGCTGTCGGTACGGCCCTCATCGCCGATGCTGCCGTGCGGCTGGGCGTGCTTTCGGATGCCGACCGGGTGCGCATCCGGGAGCTGCTCGCCCGCCTGGGTTTCGATCTGACGCCGCCCGTGGCGATGCCGCTCCTGCTCAAGGAGGTCGTCAGGGACAAGAAGAGCGAGGACGGCCTGCTGCATGTCGTCCTGCCCGTGGGCATCGGCGACTGTACCGTGCGTCCGATGACCCCCGAGGCCTTTGCCGCCCTCTTCGACTGACCGTTCGCCGGTCTGCACCCGCTTTCGGAATGTCTCTTTTGTGCCAGTCCATGCCATCTGCCGGCGGGCGCCCGTTGCAGAGAGGTCTCTTCTGCCGGCCGGTGCCCGTTTTCAAGTAGTCTCTTCTGCCGGCCGGCGTCTTCTATTCTGCCGGCACCCGCTGCCGGTTAAAACCTGCTGCCGGGTGGCTCGTGCCGTGCATCCGTGGTCGCCCGCGGATCAGCGGCGGCCCGCCTGCGAGCGGTAGCGCGTGGGGGAGAGTCCGTTCCGCGCGCGAAAGAATTTGCCGAAGGCCGACTGATCGGAGAATCCCAACCGGTCGGCAATCTCCCGGATATCGAGGTCCGTACACTCCAGATAGCGCCGTGCGTCGGCGCAGAGCAGCTCCGCGAGGTGTGTGTAGACGGTGTGCCCCGTTACGCGTTTGACGATGCGCGACAGGTAGGTCGTCGAGATGTTCAGCCGGTCGGCGTAGAAGGCCGCGTCGTGGTGTGTGCGGTAGTGTTCGACGGCTGCCTGCTTGAAGAGCCGGAAGATTTCGTCGGCCCGGCCGACGTAGGCCGGGCCCGTGCCGCCGGTCCGGTGCAGCAGTTCGGTCACCTGCAGCAGAAACAGACTGCACAGGTGGCGGACGATGCCCCGGCGGTAGGTGACCCACGGAACAAGCCCGCCGGCGAAGAGTGCGGCGGTGCTGCGCAGCGCGGCGAAGCCGTCGGGGTCGGGGTGGAGGATCGGTGGGCGGAATCCGTCGGGCAGGCGGGTCAGCCGGGCGTACATCGGCTGGCCGTCGGGCAGCGTGTCGAAGTAGTCGGCGTGGATGCCCACGATCTCGAGGCGGAAGTCGCGGCTGCGGTGGCGGAGTGCGGCGCTCCGGCTCGGCGAGAGGATCAGCAGATCGCCCGGACGGAGCGTGCGGCTCCCCTCGGCGTCCGATGCGGCGGCTGTGCCGTCTGAAACCAGTCCGAAAAGAAACCAGCGGGCCGGGAATCGAATCTCGTCATCCGGGGTATCGTGTGTTATACTTCTGAAAAATACGTCGTTGCGGATGTTTGCTTCTGCCTGCGCGGCGTGTTTTCCGGTGGTCGGTGCGTTCTTCATGAGGCGGTGCTTGAGGAGGTCAAAGATAGGTTTTGTTTCGGATTTTACCAACTTCGGTTGTTCATTTCAGCGCGGAAACGGAAGAAAAAGGCGAATTTTGCACGATTCATTTTGCTTTGTCGCATGAAAAACTACCTCGTCAGACGTTACCTGCTCTTCGTCGTCTCGCTGTTCATCAATGCGTTCGGCATCGCCCTGATCACGAAGGCCCTGCTCGGCACGTCGCCCATCACGAGCGTTACCTACGTGTTGAGCATGTTCACCCCGATGACCATGGGCGAGTGGACCATCGTCGTGAACCTGCTGTTCGTCGTGCTGGAGCTCCCCCTGATGACGCGCGCCCAGCTGAAGGAGGACCTGCGCATCTTCCTGCTCCAGATTCCCATCTCGCTCGGCTTCGGCTGCTTCATCGACTGGTCGATGGCCGCGCTCGGTTGGCTCAATCCCGGAAACTACGCCGGGCAGATCGCCAGCCTGCTTGTCGGATGCGTCGTGCTGGCCGTCGGCATCGCGCTGGAGGTTAAGGTCAATATCGCCATGGCGGCCGGCGAGTACTTCGTGCGGGTCATCTCGCGGCGGTTTCACGGCGAATTCGGCTACGTGAAGCTCGGGTTCGACCTGACGCTGGTGACGCTGGCCTGCCTGCTTTCGCTCTGGGCGCTGTCGTGCATCCGCGGCGTGCGCGAGGGCACCGTGGTCGCGGCGCTGGCCGTAGGGCCGATCGTCCACTTCATCAGCCCCTTCTACCGGCGTCTCGACCGCTGGATCGGACTCGGCCGGCAGCAGGCGGACGAGCAGGCGGACGAGCACCCCGACGATGCCGGCCGCCTGGTGGTCACCATCGCCCGCGAGTTCGGCAGCGGCGGACACCGCCTCGGCGAGATGCTCTCCCGCACGCTCGGCATTCCCCTCTACGACCGCGAGTTCATCCACCTGGCCGCACAGGCGAGCGGTATGGACGAGGCGTACATCCGCCGCAACGAGCAGTCCATTCCCTCGTTCTGGCTCAAGTGCATCTTCGCCCAGAGCAACGGCGCCCGCATGGACCGCAACCTTTCGCCCGACGACGTGCTCTTCGTGGCCGAGAGCCGCATCGTGCAGCAGCTGGCCGCAAAGGGTTCCTGCATCATTGTGGGACGCTGTGCCGATTTCGTACTGGGCGACGATCCCCGCCTTGTGCGCATCTTCTGCTGCACGGATCCCGACGACGCGCGGCGGCGCTGTGTCGCCGAGTACGGCATTGCGGAGTCGGAGGCCGATGCTGAAATCCGCCGCGTGAACCGTAACCGGCGGACTCACTACGAATACTATACCGGCGAACGGTGGGGCGATCCGCACCGTTACGATCTGGTGGTCGATACGGGCCGCATGACCCTCGAAGGGGCCTGCGAAGCCGTCGCCGCACTTTGCCGCGAGCGGCTCCGCGAAGGGGCCGGAAAACCGGCTCCGCGCACCTCCGCTACGGCCGCAAAGAAGGCATAGATCCGCATCCGCGCATCCGTCCCCGCTTGTCTGCACCCGGCATTTCCGTCCCGGTTTTTTCGCGTCCGGGGCGCATCCGCCCGTCCCTGCTCGTCCGCACCCGATGCGGTGCCGTCAAACGGAAAGGGCCCGCCGACAATCGGCGGGCCCTTTCGCTTGTTGCGCTTCCGGACTACTGGCGTGTCAGGGCGTCGAGCCGGGCGGCATAGGCCTCCCAGTCGTCGATCGGCTGCCGGGCCACGCCCGACTCCATGGCCGCCCGGGCGACGGCGGGCGCCACGACCCGCAGCAGCCGCGGGTCGAGCGGTTTCGGAATGAGGTAGCTGCGGCCGAATTCGAGCGAGTCGATGCCGTAGGCGCGCAGCACGGGTTTGGGAACCTCCTCGCGGGCAAGGTCCGCCAGGGCGTGCGCTGCGGCGAGTTTCATCGTGTCGTTGATCTCCGAGGCCCGCACGTCGAGCGCTCCGCGGAAGATGTAGGGGAAGCCCAGCACGTTGTTGACCTGGTTGGGGTAGTCCGAGCGGCCCGTGGCGAAGATGATGTCGGGGCGCGAGATCATGGCCTGCTGGTAGGAGATCTCGGGGTCGGGGTTGGCCAGCGCCATGACGATCGGATTCCCGGCCATCGTGCGCAGCATGTCGGGCGTCAGTACGTCGGCCTTCGAGACGCCGAGGAAGACGTCGGCGCCGTGCAGCGCCTCGGCCAGGGTCGTGATGCGGCGCGTGGTGGCGAACTCCCGCTTTTGCGGGTTGAGGTCCTCGCGGTAGGTCGTGACGACACCCCGGCTGTCGCACAGGACCATCTGCTCGCGGCGGATGCCCACGGCGAGGAAGAGCCGGGCGCAGGCCAGCGCCGCGGCTCCGGCGCCGTTGATGACCACGCGCAGGTCGTGCAGCTCCTTGCCGGCGATCTTCGCGGCGTTGAGCAGGGCCGCCGAGGTGATGATCGCCGTGCCGTGCTGGTCGTCGTGCATGACGGGGATGTCGAGCTCCTCGCGCAGGCGCGCCTCGATCTCGAAGCACTCGGGTGCCTTGATGTCCTCGAGATTGATGCCGCCGAAGGTCGGGGCGATGGCCTTGACCGTGCGGACGAACGCCTCGGGATCGGTCTCGGCGACCTCGATGTCGAAGGCGTCGATGCCCGCGAAGGTCTTGAAGAGCATGCTCTTGCCCTCCATGACGGGCTTCGAGGCGAGGGCCCCGATGTTGCCCAGTCCCAGAACGGCCGTGCCGTTCGAGATGACGGCCACGAGGTTGCCGCGGTTCGTGTAGCGGTAGACGTCGTCCGGCGTGCGGGCGATGGCGAGCGACGGCGCGGCCACGCCGGGCGAGTAGGCCAGGGCGAGGTCGTGCTGCGTGTGGTGGGGTTTTGTCGGCATAACGCCTATCTTGCCCGGGCGCCCTTCGCTGTGGTAGCGCAGGGCGGCTTCGTCAAGTTTGCTGTTCTTTTCCATGGTTTCGATCCGTTATTTTCCGTGTGATTTGTACAAACGTCCGGACGCATGCAAATATTGCGCCCGGACGATAAAAAAACAAAGCGATGCGTCGGTGTGTCGTGCCGCAGGGAATGGCAGCGGTGCGGGTGCGGTTCAGAAGAGCGAGGCGTCGTCGCGCGGCGGGGTGTAGCCCAGATGACGGTAGGCCAGCTCGGTGGCTTCGCGGCCGCGGGGCGTGCGCTTGAGGAATCCCTCCTTGATGAGGAAGGGTTCGTAGACCTCTTCGATCGTCCCGGCATCCTCGCCGACGGCCGTGGCCACGGTGTTCAGCCCCACGGGGCCGCCCTTGAACTTCTCGATGATCGTCGAGAGAATCCGGTTGTCCATGCGGTCGAGACCGCGCGAGTCGATGTTCAGCGCCGTGAGGGCCGTGCGGGTGATCGGCAGGTCGATGTGTCCGCCCCCCTTGACCATGGCAAAGTCCCTGACGCGCCGCAGCAGGGCGTTGGCGATGCGCGGTGTGCCGCGCGAACGGAGCGCCACCTCGCGGGCCGCCTCGTCGTCGATCGGCACGTCCAGAATGCGGGCCGAGCGCCGGACGATCTGTGCCAGCACCCCGGCGTCGTAATACTCCAGGTGGCACTGGATGCCGAACCGTGCCCGCAGGGGCGAGGTGAGCAGGCCGCTGCGGGTCGTGGCGCCGATGAGCGTGAAGGGTGCCAGCTCGATCTGGATCGAACGGGCCGAAGGGCCCTTGTCGAGTACGATGTCGATCTTGTAGTCCTCCATGGCCGAGTAGAGATACTCCTCGACGATGGGGCTCAGACGGTGGATCTCGTCGATGAAGAGCACGTCGCCCGGGTTGAGGTTCGTGAGCAGTCCGGCCAGGTCGCCCGGCTTGTCCAGCACGGGCCCCGACGTCACGCGCAGCTGCGCTCCCATCTCGTTGGCGATGATGTTCGCCAGCGTCGTCTTGCCCAGTCCCGGAGGCCCGTGCAGCAGCACGTGGTCGAGCGAGTCGCCGCGCATGAGCGCTGCCTTGATGAAGATGCGGAGGTTCTCGACGATCTTGTCCTGCCCGGAGAAGTTTTCCAGCTCCTGGGGGCGGATCTTGTTCTCGAAGTCGAGATCGCTTTCTGTGTTGCGGATGATAGACATGTTGCAAAGATAACGCTTTTTCGGGGGATTTGCCCGGCACGGCGGGAAAAACTGCGGGGCGGGGCCCGTTTTGCCGGGCGGAACCGGGCGCGTGACCCGATGCGGAGGGGCGGATGCCGGACCGTGGGCCGGATGCCGGATGGAGGGGAGCCGGACGGGAGAGTTGGACGGAGGGGACGGGAGAGCCAGGCGGGGCGGATGTCGGACCGGGGCGGCCTGTCCGGGTCCTGTGCGGGTCGGATCAGAAACCGTAAAAAGGGTTGTTTTTCCCGGAATCCGTCTACCTGCCGGAGGGCCCTTTCTCCCTAATTTTGCATCGTAAAACAATTCGTGAGATCATGAACGATATTCTGGAACGCATGCGCGCCGGGGAGCTGATTCTCGAAACGGACCCCGATTACCCGGCGCTGTACCGTCTCTTCGAGGAGACGATGAGCCTGGTGGGCGAACTCAATACGGGCTACCATACGGCCGACGGGGTGCGGGCCCTGCTCGAACGCATCTGGGGGCAGCCGCTCGATGCTTCGGTGCGCATGTTCCCGCCTTTCCATACGGCCTTCGGCAAGTTCACCCGCGTGGGCAAGGGGGTCTTCATCAACTTCGGGTGCACGTTCCTCGACCGCGGCGGCATCACCATCGAGGACGACGTTTTCCTCGGCCCGGGCGTGCAGCTGCTTACGGAGAACCACCCCGAGAACCCCGAGCAGCGCCACAACGTCTATACGCGCCCCATCCTGCTGCGGAAGGGGGCGTGGATCGGTGCCGGGGCGCTGATCCTTCCGGGCGTGACCGTCGGCGAGCATGCCATCGTGGGGGCCGGGTCGGTCGTAACGCGCGACGTGCCCGACGGGATGATCGTTGCGGGCAATCCGGCGCGGGTGATCCGTCCCATCGACCCGACGCGCTGACGCCGCTGTTGCCGCGCCGGGCTGTGCCGGCTCCGTCTCCGCGCCGTGCCGTCTCCGTTTCCGGATTGTGCTGTATCCGCGCCGGGCTGTGCCGGTCTGCCGCCGCACCCGCTCACAGGAGACAAAAAAGCGGAGCGACCGCAGTCGCCCCGCCCGAATAAACAAATTCAATAAGTTATTATGTTATTATGTTATTATGTTATTATGTTATGGACTTTGTTATTTGCGCATCATCTTGTGCAGTGAGAATGCCGACTTTTTGACGAGCTTCTTGTTTCCCTTGTGGTCGATCGTGCCGGCCTTGAAGATGGAGGCACTGAACTCGCTGTAGTCGAATAACTCGAGCGTCCCGGTGAACGAACCCTTGTAGGTCACGTGGCTGGCGTCATCATTGAATTCAAAGTCGATGGTGTAGACATCACCCTCCTTGCTGATGGTAGCCGATCCCGAAGAGGCCGGATTGTAGGGCGAGCCTCCGTTGATGTACCACGTGCCGAAGCAGTAACCCTCCTGAACGAATCCCGGAATTGACGTGAAGGGCTCCAGGGTCATAGCCATCTCATAGGGTCCGGGAGTAATCTCCGTCGTGGCGGAGCCTTCCGTGTTGATTTCGAGCTGCAGTATGTCGCCTTCACCTCCGAGGGTGTCGAGATCAACCGTTGCATCGGCCAGATAAATCGTCCAGTTATTGTAGTCGAATGACTTGTCACCGTAAGCGGCTCCGTAGTTGATCATCTGTCCCTTGGCGAGCGAGTTCATTTCGATTACCGTATATTCGACGGGATCGGCCGTGTTGCACGGACCCTCGTAGGTGACGTGGTGCACCTGTCCCAGGTTATCTACGAGAACAGCTTCTGCCACCATGTTATCGCCCGAGTAGGAGATTGTAATTTCGCCCTCCGTAAAAGTTGCCTCGTATGGGCCCGAAACGGAAGAATCCCTGTATTCGGAGTAATCCGGCGTGAAAGTGCCGACGGCTGTCTCGCCCTCAAGTCCGAGTGTATAGGTGCCCTCCGGAACCTTGAGGTTGCTGAGGTCGGAAGGAGTAACATCGGAATAGAGATCGAACGTGTAATAATGTCCGTTGTCGTAGCCATAGCCCTCGTTGTCGAATCCAAGATCGGAAAGGATCAGCCAGTAGTTTTCCTCTCCGTTGTTGCTGTATGAGGTGCCGTAGTAATCCAAATAACTCTCGCTGGCCTCCAGCGTGATGTCATACTCCTGCGGCGCTGCGGCAACCGTTACAGCGCAGGTGGCCGTGTGGCTGCCGTCGGTCGTGGTGGCCGTCAGGATCACCTCTCCGGCTGCCAGGGCCGTTACGCTGTTGTCCGAAACGACAACGATGCCGTCGCTATTCATGGACCAGGTGTAGCTCTTGTCGGTCGCATCGGCCGGCAGCACCTCGACCGTCAGGGTCTCCGTCTGGCCTTCGGTCAGGTTGAGCGTCGAGGGCGTTACGCTGATGCCGGTTACGGCTACCGTTCCGGGTTCGGGTTTGGGTTCGGGTGTCTTTTTGTCCGAGTCGTCGTCACTACAGCCTACCATCACCATGGCCAGGCCGGCGAGTAAAAGAAAGATAGTAGAATCGTTTCATAGGGAAAAAGTTAAGGATTAATAAAAAAAGTTAAGTAAAACAGTAAGTCAAGTGAAACAAACAATTGCGTTCGGCGGTCCGGCATGTGTGCGGAAAGTCTCGTTAGGCCGCCTGGAAAATGGGATTCTTGCAAGAACTGTTTTTACAAATGTAAACATAATATTTCATAATGCAACACGTTTGGCGGTTTTTTTTGTAATAATTTTTATTATCTCCCTTTTCGGAGCATTCGGAAGGGTTCTGTACGCCTCTTCTTTGAGCCGTTGGAACTGGTTCGATTTCGGAATAATATATTTAGAATCAATGTATTATTCTTGATAGAAAATGGGGTGATCCGATGCCGGAAGGTCGTCTTGCGCTCCTTTCCGGGAGAAGAAAAAGGCCCGAAATGATGCGTTTTTATATGAATTTATTGCCGTTTTAACCGATGTTGATTACAGATTGTAATACGATTTGCCCGATCGACTTCCGATCGTATGCGTATGACCTGTTTGAATGCCGGGACCGAAGACCCCGGCACGATGAAAATAAACTGCCGCAAAAAAGATGAAAAACATGAAATGTGACGTTATGAAGAAAATCTGTGCTGTCGTTGCGCTGGGGCTGCTGCTGGACGGGGCGGTCGGTGTGACGCAGGCAAAGGGACAAACGAATCCACAAAACGAGAAAGGTATGGAAAAACTGGAACTGACAGCCGAGTGGGACAAGGTTTTCCCGCAAAGCAACCGTGTCGAGCACCGCAAGGTGACCTTCCGCAACCGCTACGGCATCACGCTCGCGGCGGACCTCTACAAACCCGCGGGTGCGACGGGCCGTCTGGCGGCCATCGCCGTCTGCGGACCCTTCGGCGCCGTGAAGGAGCAGTCGTCGGGCCTCTATGCGCAGACGCTCGCCGAGCAGGGCTTTCTGACGATCGCCTTCGACCCTTCGTTTACGGGGGAGAGCGGCGGCGAGCCCCGCTATGTCGCCTCGCCCGACATCAACACGGAGGATTTCTGCGCCGCGGTCGATTACCTGGCGACGAGCGACGAGGTTGATCCCGGGCGCATCGGCATCCTGGGCATCTGCGGCTGGGGCGGCATGGCGCTCAACGCCGCTGCCATCGACACGCGCATCAAGGCGACGGTCTCCTCGACGATGTATGACATGAGCCGGGTGACAGCCCACGGCTATTTCGATTCGCTGGATGCCGACGGCCGCCAGGCGCTCCGCTGCGAGCTCAACGAGCAGCGCACACGCGACGCCCGAAGCGGCTCCTTTGCGACGGCCGGTGGCGTGGTCGACCCGCTGCCCGACGACGCACCGCAGTTCGTCAGGGACTACCACGCCTACTACAAGACGCCGCGCGGCTACCACAAGCGGTCGCTCAATTCGAACAACGGCTGGAACTGCACCTCGGCGTTGTCGTTTCTCAACATGCCGCTGCTCGCCTACAGCGACGAGATCCGCAGTGCCGTGCTGATGATCCACGGCGAGAAGGCCCATTCGCGCTACTTCAGCGAGGATGCCTTCAAACGGCTGCGGGGGACGAACAAGGAGCTGCTCATCATCCCCGGGGCAAGCCACGTGGACCTCTACGACAATCTCGAGGTGATTCCCTTCGACCGCATTGTCGGCTTCTATCGCCAGTACCTGAAGTAGCCCGTCTGCCACGGACGCGAAAAGGCCCGGACAGCCACTCGTGCTGTCCGGGCCTTTTTCCGCCTTGCGGGCCCGCTATTGCGCCGCGGAGCCGGGATTCCGCTCCAGACGCAGGTACTTGGTGCCGTTCTGCTGGGTCTTGATCTTCAGCGTCACACCCTGCTTGCCCTCGAGCAGCGGGGCGATCGGCGTCAGGTCGAACGAGACGTAGTACCACTGCGTGTAGCCCGTCAGGTCCCCGCCGGGGTTGTGGCGCAGTTCGACGTCGAGGTAGCCTTCGTGGCTCTCCTCCGGCGTCTCGACCCGGTTGACGATCAGCGTGAAGTCGTGCTTCGAGTTGTCCATGACGGGGTAGCCCAGGTAGAGCGTGAGCCACTCGTCGCTCAGGTTGCAGTAGGCGGGCGTGATGCTCGCGGGACTGTCGCCCAGCTCTTCGAGGCGGGCCGGCGTATCGACCTCCTCCGATGTGCCGGTGTAGATCTCCTGCACGGCGTAGAGGGCGATGTTGTAGTCGTAGCCCTGAATCCCCTGCAGCAGGTTGAACCAGATGACGGCCCGCTGCCGGTCCGTGGCCCGGTAGGCCGCCACGCGGCTCTTGTCGCTCGGGTAGAGCGTCTGGCCGTTGTCGCGCTGGAAGTAGTAGTCGCTGCCGCTGGCATCGATCGTGCGGACGGTAGTGATCAGCGGGGTGTAGCGCGGGTAGTCCCCGTCGTCGTCGTTGCATGCGCTGAGGAGCGCCGCCAGCGCCGGAATCAGAAACAAACCGAGTTTTTTCATATTTCTGTGATTTTGTGTTACCTTGTCGCCGGTTAAACGCACCGCGGCGGAAAATACTGCGCCGCGATAAAAATTTTTCCAGAGCATGCAGTCTTTTCGGCTGCGGCCCGTTTATAGGAGGACTTCAAGAATGCAGATGGATGAACGGATACTGGCCGAAGGGTGCAGGAAGGGCGAAGAAACGGCCCGTCGTGCACTCTACGAGAGCTTTGCGGGCCGGTTGCTGGGCATCTGCCTCCGCTATGCGGGCGATCGGACGACGGCCGAGGATCTGATGCACGACGCCTTTCTGAAGATCTACGGGGCGTTCGACCGGTTCGCCTACCGGGGGCCGGGGTCGCTGCGGGCGTGGATCGAACGCATCACGGTGAACGTGGCGCTCGAATGGCTCCGCAGCCGCAACCGCCTCACCAGCCTGCCGCTCGACGAGGGGCGCGCGCAGGAGCCGGTCGCGGAGCCCGACCCCGGGCAGGTGGCCCGCATCCCGCGCGATGTGCTGATGCGCTTCGTCGCCGAACTGCCCGACGGCTACCGCACCGTCTTCAACCTCTACTGCATCGAGGGGTACTCCCACCGGGAGATCGCCCGCATGCTGGGGATCAACGAGAAGAGCTCCTCGTCGCAGCTGTTCAGGGCCCGGGCGCTGCTGGCGCGCCGGATCCGGGAGTATGAGAAGAGTCAGGGATTATGAAACGAAACAGGGATTGGATCGACGTGATGCGGAGCGAGCTCCGGGAGGCCGAACCGACGCCGCCCGCCGACGGGTGGGAGCGTCTGCGGCGCGAGCTCTCCGCGCCCGGCGTGTCCGGCGCGGAGCAGCGCCTCGGGACGGCGGGTGCCGCGGGCGGCTTCGCCGCACGTCTCCGCCGGGTGCGTATCGTCGCCGCTGCCGCTGCCGTACTGGTTTGTGTGGTCGCAGGAGAGATTCTGTGGCGCGCAAACAGGGAGATGGGAGATGATGGGTCTGTTTTGATGACAGCGGCAGCCGGCGACGCATCTGCGGAGCTCCTTCCCGAAACACCCTCCGCACCGCAGCAGGGGCCCGATGCCTCCCTGCTGGCGCAGGAGACACAGATACCGACCATGCAGCCCGCTCCGGACCGAATCCGGCGCGGAAGCGACCCGACATTCGACACGGCCGACACACCGCAGCCTGCTGCGGACCCCATCCCCCAAAAAACCATCCGCCGGTCGACAGGGAATGCTTCCGTGCCTTCGGTTCCGGAGCCGGAGGCTGCCGTAGCGGAAGCGGCGGTTGCCCCGTCCCTGCGCGGAACAGCGCCGCAGCGGGAGCCGTCGGTTTCCGGGACATCCGACGCGCCCGAGGCATCCGACGCGCCCGGCGCTTCCGATGCACCCGATGCCCTGACCCGTGCCGCCACGGAGCAGGCCCGGGGTGCGGAGTCGCGTCCGGGCAGGGTGCTGTCCGCAACGGCTCCGGTGTACGCCTCGCGTCGGGAGCGGACCTCGGTCGGACTTTTCGCCGCGGGCGGCCTGTCGAACGGCCGCGGGGAGTCGGGCGCACTCCGGGGCATGATGATGTCCGATGCCCCGATGGCGGACGGCAATGCCTACGATATCGGATTGCAGGAGGAGCCGGGCTACGACGAATGTGCCTACCGTCACCACCAGCCCCTCGGTCTGGGGCTCTCCGTGCGCCGGGAGTTCCGCCACGGGCTCTCGCTCGAGAGCGGCCTGGTCTACACCCTGCTGCGTTCGGACGTCCGCAAGCCCTTCGCATCGGACGACATTGCGCAGCAGCTGCACTTCGTCGGCATTCCGCTGCGTGTGAACTGGCAGTTTCTCCACCGCCGGGGATTCCATTTATATATAGGTGCGGGCGGTCAGATCGAAAAGTGCGTCTACGCGAAGTTCGGTTCAAAAGTTGTAACGGAGCACGGCGTGCAGTGGTCGGCCTTCGGCGTGGCCGGTGCGGAGTACCGTTTCGGCCGGACCGTCGGGCTCTACTTCGAGCCCGAGCTGTCGTACTATTTCACGCGGACCGAGCTGCGGACGGCGCGGACCGACGATCCGCTGACGCTCACGCTCCGGCTGGGCCTGCGCTTCTCCTTCTGACGCGGAGCGGCTGCCGCCGGCCGGCGGCGTGCCGTGTGGTCCCCTCTTTTCTGCTATCCCGGCTTGAACACTTGAACAGCGCCTCGCTGCAGGCTCTCGTTTCGGCGGCCTGCCGGTGCGGTGCGCGGCCGGGCGATCAAAAATGTGCTTTTTTATTGCCCAATGGAATTTTGTTATTATTTTTGTTGGTTGTAGCTTGCATGCCGGATGTGGGAACGGAGCCGGTGCGGGGCATGCCATAAAAAAACACAAGTGCGAAGCGAACCTCGCACTTGTGAAGAAGTAGTCCCGACGGGAATCGAACCCATATCGTAAGAACCGGAATCTTGTATTCTATCCATTGAACTACGGGACCGACGTGCAAAGATGCAAAAAAAATTTAAATACACCAAAAAAATGCGAGAAAAGCAGAATAATTGGCAGAGGATTGAGGCGGTGATCAAGTGGGCGAACATGTCGACCAACTATTTTGCACGTTACATCGGCCTTGCGCGGGGTGAAAACCTCTATCAGATCAAGCGCGGCAACAACGGCATTTCGCTCGATGTCGCGGACCGTATCGTCAACAAGTTCCCGCAGGTGGACAAGCTCTGGCTGCTGACGGGCGAGGGGCAGATGTTCTCCGAGACGAAGCTGCGCGGGGCGCAGATTCCCTTCTACAACGCCGACGTCGAGCAGTCGGTCACGCGCATCGAACAACTTGAGGCCGAGTGCAATCTGGTTGTGCCGCCCGCGGGCGAGTGCGACTTCGCCATGCGCTATTCGGGCCGGGCGATGGGCGAGGCGGTGCCTTCGGGTACGGTCGTGCTGCTCAAGGCCGTCGGCACGGATGAAATAATTCCCGGCGACGAATATGTGATTGTCTGCCGAAAAACTGTAACTTTGCGCATAGTACGCACCGCGGACGGGGAGGAACGGTTCCGTCTGGTAGCCGGCGACCGGGAGCATTTCGACGATATCCTGGTCGGGCGGGACGACATCGTCTCGGTGTACAAGGTAAAGGGCAAACTGATTGTTAATACATAAAGAGATATGTTTTCAGGTATCGTGGAGGGTATGGGCGAGGTGGTCTCGATCCATACGGACCGTCAGAACAAGGATTTTACGCTGCGTGCGGACTTCTGCCGCGAGCTGAAGATCGATCAGAGCATCGCCCACAACGGCGTCTGCCTGACCGTCGTGGACATCAGGGACGACACCTATACGGTTACGGCCATGAAGGAGACGCTCGACCGCAGCAACCTCGGGCTGCTGCAGGTGGGCGATCTGGTCAACCTGGAGCGCTCGATGAAGCCCGATGCGCTGCTCGACGGCCACATCGTGCAGGGACACGTCGACCAGACGGCCCGCTGCACGGAGAAGACGGATGCCGACGGCAGCTGGTACTTCAAGTTCGAGTACGAGCCGCAGGGCGGCGGCCTGTGCACCGTCGAGAAGGGTTCGGTGACGGTCAACGGCGTGAGCCTCACGGTCTGCGACTCGACGCCGACGTCGTTCCGCGTGGCCATCATCCCCTATACGTTCGAGCATACCAACTTCTGCCGCATCGACGTGGGCTCGGTCGTCAACCTCGAGTTCGACATCATCGGGAAGTACATCGCCCGGCTGATGCAGCAATACATGAAATAGAAGGCCTATGATACGGATCAAAACCAAGGAAGGTGCGTCGCTGTGGATCGCCCTGCTGGCGACGCTGATCGTGGCCGGGGTCTTCCTCGGCCTTGACCTGCGCGGCGTGGAGCTGCACTGGCTTGTCGTGGCGGGCGTGCTGCTGGGCACGTTCTGCATCGTGGCGCTCGTGGCGCTCTTCATCATCCGCAAGTACGTGGCCTACAAGCTCAAGCCGATCTATTCGATCGTCCTTTCGCGCGACGTGCACACGACGGAGATCCTCTCCGAGCTGAAGGACAAGCGCGTGGAGAACATCGGCGAGGAGCTCACCGCCTGGGCCGACACCAACGACAAGGAGATTGCGCGGCTGAAGGAGGCCGAGCGGTTCCGCAAGCAGTATCTGGGCAACGTGGCGCACGAGCTGAAGACCCCGATCTTCAACATCCAGGGCTACATCTCGACGCTGCTCGACGGCGGGCTGGAGGACGAACTCATCAACCGCAAGTATCTCGAGCGGGCCGAGAAGAGCATCGACCGCCTGATCAACATCGTCAACGACCTCGACACGATCTCGAAGCTCGAGAGCAGCATGAACAAGCTCAACCTGGAGAAGTTCGACATCGTGGCGCTGGCCAAGGAGATCGCCGAGCAGGCCGAGATCGAGGCCGACAAGAAGCACATCCGCATCTCGGTCAAGGGGGTCGAGAACCTGCCGTCGCCCTTCTGGGTGCTGGCCGACAAGCACTACATCGGTCAGGTCCTCGTCAACCTGATCATCAACTCGATCCGCTACGGCAAGGAGGGCGGACAGACGCGCATCCGCTTCCGCGACATGCTCGACAAGATCCTCGTCGAGGTCGAGGACAACGGCCTGGGCATCGGCAAGGAGGACCTGCCGCGCATCTTCGAGCGCTTCTACCGCACGGACAAGGGCCGCTCGCGCGAGCAGGGCGGCACGGGCCTCGGACTGGCCATCGTCAAGCACATCATCGAGGCGCACGGCGAGCGGATCTCCGTCCGCAGCGAGCCGGGCGTGGGCAGCACCTTCTCCTTCACGCTCAAGAAGGTGAACCTCCAGGACATGAAATAAACCGAAACCCCGTTGAATAAATGCTGCAACCTCTGAGTATCGTCTGGGACTTCGATCCCGTCTTCTTCTCCATCGGATCGTTCGACATCCGCTACTACGGCGTGATGTGGGCACTGGCCATCCTGATCGGTGCCAAACTCTTCGACAACTTCGTCAAGCGCGAGGGACTGCCGACGTCGGTTTCGGAGTCGATCTTCATCTACGGCACGCTGGCCACGATCATCGGCGCCCGCCTCGGGCACTGCCTCTTCTACGACCCGGTGGAGTACCTGCGTCAGCCGTGGACCATCATCACGGGATTCCGCGACGGCGGACTGGCCAGCCACGGCGCCGCCGTCGGCCTGCTCATCGGGCTGTGGCTCTTCTCGCGGCGCAACCGCCTGCCCTACATCTGGTCGCTCGACCGCATCATGATCGCCGTGGGCATCGGCGGTGCCGTCGTGCGGCTGGGCAACCTCTTCAATTCGGAGATCTTCGGTACGGCGACGACCCTGCCGTGGGGCTTCGAGTTCGTGCGGTCGAACATCTGGCTCCACCGCTTCGCCCCGAATCCCGTGCATCCCACGCAGATCTACGAGGCGCTGTGCTACCTGGCAACCTTCGCAATCCTCTGCTGGCTCTACTACGGGCGCGACATGGCGCGGCGCCGTCCCGGCGTGCTCTTTGGCATCGGGCTGATCGGCGTCTTCCTCACGCGCTTCTTCATCGAGTTCATCAAGGTCGAGCAGGAGGCCTTCGAGCAGGGCTGGGCGCTCGACATGGGGCAATGGCTCAGCATCCCCTTCATCGTGCTGGGCTTCTACATGATTTACCGGGGATTCTCCCGTCCGGAGGTGGAGCCCGCACCGGCAAAACCCGCGGCGCAGCCGACGGCCGTGCATCCCAAAAAGAAGAAATAACAATGACACAATATCCGATGGTCGATCAGGTGAACCGCCTGGCAGGCAACCTGCTGGCGGCGGGCGGGGAGTTGTACCTGCCCGGCGTGGGATCGCTCTGCGTCCGTTTCCACGGTGCGAAGCGGCTCTCGGCACGGCTCGTCGAGCCGCCCTCGCGCGAGGTGGTCTTCACGTCGCAGCAGCGGGGCGTGTCGCTCGTCGACGAGATCGCCCGGGTGCTCCGGGATGCGGCACCGGCCGAAACGCCCTGCAGCGACACGGACGGTACGCCGGTCTCCTCCTCCGCATCGGTCGTCTCCTCCGCACCGGTCGCCCCGCAGCGCGAGCAGGCGCAGGTCGCCTCGCAGGCCCGGGACATCTACGACCGCTGGCTGTCGCGCACGCAGCAGGACGGCGTGCTGACGATCGAGGGGGTCGGTGTGCTGAAATTCAAGAACTTCACCCCCGACGAGGCGTTCGACCGCCGGATCAATCCGCAGGGGCATGCCCCCGTGCGCATCCACCGTCCCCGGCGTTTCGACGGGGCGATGTGGATCGGCATTGCCGCCATCGTCTTCGTGGTGGCCTTTACGGCCTACTGGTGGCTGGACAACCGGCATGCGGCGCCAACCGTGACGACCGGGTCGGAGTCCGTGACGCTCGTTGCGGCGGCTCCCGCTGCGACGGAGCATTCCGCTGCGGCCGAGGCTTCGGCGGATGGCGTCGGGGCGGATTCCGTGACCGATCCCGCAGCGGCCGGCACCGCTCCGGCCGCAGCCGGGGTGGAAAGTGCGGCGCAGAACGCCGCTCCGGTTCTGCGGACGGAGGCTCCGGCCGGCACCGATCCGACTGCGGACGGGGAGCCGGCGCGTCTTGTCTCCGGCCGCCGCTACGTGGTGTTGGGAGTATTCAGTACACCCGAAAATGCCGCCCGGGCCGCGCAGCTCGCACGCGAAAAGGAGGGTTCGTTCCGCTGCGGCGTCTACCGCTTCGGCGCGAAATTCATGGTTTCGCCCTTCGAGTCGGAGGATGCCGAAGCCTGCACGCTCTTCATCCGCGCCCATGCGGAGACCTTCCCCGGCATGTGGACCTACACCGCTCGATGATGTCGCTCGCCGAAGGGATCATCCGCCTGATCGACCGGTTCTACCTGCCGCCCCTTGCCGCGCTGATGCCCCGTCAGACGTTCCGCTACGCCGTCTGCGGCTGCGTGACCTACCTGGCGTTCGATCCCGTGTGCTACTTCCTGATCTACAACTACGTTGTCGCCCACCGCTTCTTCGACCTGGGCGTGGTGGTGCTCTCGCCCCACATCGCGGCGATGCTGCTTGTCTTCCCCTTCACCTTCTTCTGCGGATTCTGGCTCAACCGTAACGTTGCCTTCCGCAACTCCCCCGTGCGGACGCATGCGCAGCTGCTGCGTTACCTGCTCTCGATCGTCGGCTCCATCGGGCTGACCTATGTGGGCATGAAATTCTTTGTCGAGCTGTGCGGCCTCTGGCCTACGCCGGCCAAGGTGGTCACCACGCTGGCGACGACCGTCTACAGCTACCTCGCCGCCAAGTATTTCACCTTCCGCCACGCCGACAGGGCGTAGCCGCGGTTTCCCGTCTCCGGCGGAGCGGGCAGAGGTGGCGGATTTCGGATTTTGAGGTGTAATTTCCCGGATCAGCCGCTTGCGGGGAAGGCCGGTCCGGCGACAGGCCCGCTACCGGCGGTTCTCCTCCTTGAGTTTTTGCAGTTCGTACATCCGGTCGCGGAACTTCGCCGCGGCGAGGAAATCCAGCGACTTGGCCGCCCGTTCCATCTCTTCGCGGGCCCGGGCGATCAGCACGTCGAGGTCCTCGCCCGGTCCGGGCAGTCCCGCCGTGGCGACGGCCGTGCGGGTGCCTGCCGCGGGGCGGCCCGCTTTCGAGGCGGTGTAGCCCTTTGCCACGTCGGCCGCCACGGCGTAGTGCTCCTCGACGATGGGGTAGGCCGTGAGGTCGGCCGGGGCCTCGGTGCGGCCCGCCAGCAGGGTGCTCTGCCCCGTGCCGCTCTTCTGGGCGCGGCGCGGGAGCATGCCGTGCTCCATGTTGTAGCGCACCTGGATTTCGCGGCGGCGGTTGCTCTGCTCGATGGCGTAGCGCATCGACTCGGTGCAGGTGTCGGCGTAGAGGATCACGTTGCCCTGCGAGTGGCGTGCGGCGCGCCCGGCGATCTGCGTGAGCGAGCGCACGTTGCGCAGGAACCCCTCCTTGTCGGCGTCGAGGATCGCCACGAGGGCCACCTCCGGCAGGTCGAGCCCCTCGCGCAGCAGGTTCACGCCCACGAGCACGTCGAAGAGCCCGGCGCGCAGGTCCTCGAGAATCTGGATGCGCTCGAGCGTGTCGACATCCGAGTGGATGTAGCGGTTGCGCACCCCCACGCGGTCGAAATATTTCGAGAGCTCCTCGGCCATGCGCTTGGTGATGGTCGTGACGAGCACCTTGTCGTCGTGCTTCACGCGCTTGTCGATCTCCTCGATCAGGTCGTCGATCTGGTTGACCGTCACGCGCACCTCCAGCGGCGGGTCCACAAGCCCCGTGGGGCGGATCAGCTGCTCGACGACCACCCCCTCGCTCTTCATCAGCTCCCAGTCGGCGGGCGTGGCGCTCACGTAGATCGACGTGCCCTGCAGCTGCTCGAACTCGGCGAAGGTCAGCGGGCGGTTGTCCTTGGCGGCCGGGAGGCGGAAGCCGTACTCGACGAGGTTCTCCTTGCGGGCGCGGTCGCCGCCGTACATGGCGTGCACCTGCGGCAGGGTCACGTGGCTCTCGTCCACGACGAGCAGGTAGTCCTTCGGGAAGTAGTCGATCAGGCAGAAGGGGCGCGTCCCGGCGGCCCGTCCGTCGAAGTAGCGCGAGTAGTTCTCGATGCCGGGGCAGTAGCCCAGCTCCTTGATCATCTCCAGGTCGTACTCCACGCGCTGCTTGATACGCTGCGCCTCGGTCATGCGTCCCTCGCGCTCGAAGTGCTCGATCTGCTTGCCCAGGTCGAGGTAGATCTGCTGCACGGCGGCGTGGATGCGCTCCTTGGTCGTGACGAAGAGGTTGGTGGGGTAGATCGTCAGCGTGTCGAGCGACGAGATGCGCTGCCCGGTCACGGGGTCGATGATCTGGATCGCCTCGATCTCGTTGTCGAAGAACATCACGCGGAAACACTGGCTGCCGAACTCGCCGAAGGCCGCCATGATGTCGACCGTGTCGCCGTTGACACGGAAGGTCGCCGGTTCGAGCTCGCGCTCGGTGCGCGTGTAGAGCGCCTCGACGAGCTTGTAGAGAAAGTGCTTGTAGCTGACCACCTGCCCGACCTTCACGGTGATGGCCGTGGCGTGAAAGTCGGCCGGGTTGCCGCAGCCGTAGAGGCACGAGACGCTCGAGACGACGATCACGTCGCGCCGCCCCGAGAGGAGCGTGGCAACGGTTTGCAGACGCATCTTCTCGATGTCGGCGTTGATCGAGAGGTCCTTCTCGATATAGGTGTCCGTCGCCGGGAGGTAGGCCTCCGGCTGGTAATAGTCGTAGTAGGAGACGAAGTACTCGACGGCATTCTCGGGAAAAAAGTTCTTGAATTCGCCGTAGAGCTGCGCCGCGAGGGTCTTGTTGTGGCTCAACACCAGCGTTGGACGCTTCAGCTCGGCGATGACGTTGGCCACCGTGAAGGTCTTGCCCGAGCCGGTGACGCCCAGCAGCGTGTTGTGCTTCGAGCCGTGGCGGATCGCGCCGACAAGCTGTGCGATGGCCTCCGGCTGGTCGCCCATCGGGGCGTAGTCCGATACGAGTTTGAAATCCATGCAGCAAAGGTAGTGATAAAATGAAAGAGTTTTCCATTTCTTGCTGCTTTTCTGCGCCCGCCGCGGTGACCCGCCGCGGTTGCCCGCCGCCTTCGGCGCCGTCTGCAGGCCGGACCCGCCCCCACGCC
>ERZ1026956.592-NODE-592-length-20850-cov-5.988170_pt1 | contig 20850 bp, 18 predicted proteins | sample MGYA00519301_ERZ1026956 | MGnify/ENA primary metagenome ERZ1026956 (study PRJEB26926, sample SAMN06164521) | human gut metagenome | biome: ENVO:00009003; feature: ENVO:2100002; material: ENVO:00002003 | host: Homo sapiens | place: USA | collected 2012 ...
GATGTCTCGTGGGCTCGGAGATGTGTATAAGAGACAGCCTGACGGACACGGCGAAGGCGGGGCTGGCCGCCTCCGTCATCGCCATGGAGTCCGCTGAGACCATCAATCCCGCCATGAGCGAGGACGCCCTGCGGCAGCGTGCCGCTTTTTCCAAATAAAACAACATTCAAATTTCAATCTTATGGAGGAATTCAACATGACGCTGAACAAATACCTGGACATCGCTCCCGAAGTGCAGAAGGCCCTGGAGGAGGGCCGTCCCGTGGTGGCTCTGGAATCCACCATCATCTCTCACGGTATGCCCTATCCCCAGAACGTGGAGACTGCCCTGAACGTGGAGAAGATCATCCGCGAAAACGGCGCCGTCCCCGCCACCATCGCCATCATCGGCGGCCGCCTCAAGGCCGGTCTTTCCAAGGAAGAGATCGACTACCTCGGCCGCACCGGCGCGGGCATTCCCAAGGCCTCCCGCCGCGACCTGCCCGTGCTCGTCGCGCAGGGCAAGGACGGCGCCTGCACCGTCACCACCACGATGATGATCGCCGACATGGCGGGCATTCGCGTGTTCGCCACCGGCGGCATCGGCGGCGTGCACCGCGGCGCGCAGGAGACCTTCGACATCTCCGCCGACCTTGAGGAGCTGGCAAACACCTCCGTCATGGTCATCTGCGCGGGCGCGAAGTCTATCCTCGACCTCGGGCTGACGCTCGAATACCTCGAGACCCACGGCGTCACCGTCATCGGCTACGGCACGGACGAGCTGCCCGCGTTCTATACCCGCTCTTCCGGCTTCGGCGTCGACTATCAGCTCGACACGCCCGCCGAGCTTGCCAAGACCTTCCACGTCAAGCGCGAACTCGGTCTGCGCGGCGGCCTCCTCGTCACCAACCCCATTCCCGAGGAGTACTCCATGGACAAGGCAGTCATCGACAAGGCCATTGCCGAGGCCGTGGAGGACGCGAAGAAGGACGGCATTCACGGCAAGGCCACCACGCCGTACCTGCTCGCCAAGATCAAGGATCTCACCGGCGGCGACAGCCTCGATTCCAACATTCAGCTCGTCTTTAACAACGCCCGCCTCGGCGCGGCGGCGGCGGTCGAGCTTGCAAAGCTCGAAAAGTGAGATATTTTGCCGTCTATCTCGCCGCGATCAATCTCATCACGTTTTTCGTCTACGGCGCGGATAAGCGCCGCGCCAGAATCCCCGGCGCGCGCCGCGTCCCCGAAAAAACACTCTTTGCACTCGCGCTGCTGCTCGGCAGCGCGGGTGCTCTTTTAGGCATGCGCGTCTTTCACCACAAGACGCGCCACTGGTATTTCCGCTTCGTCATTCCGGCGATCCTGTTCTGCCAGATTGCGGCGGGGGTGTTTGTGTACATGCGGTTTTTCGCGGCGTAAAAAATTTTTGAAATTTTTTGTCCGTTCCTGCAACAAATCCCCCCTTCTTTGCGTCTAAATCATATACAGGGGGGCGGCAGGAAAAATTGGAAAATAAAGTTTTTCTGAAATTTGCGTTTTCCTGTTCCCTTATTTCCCGCGGCATGATATAATGCCGACGTATGAGAAGCGCTCTGTGCGCGCAGAGCAAATCACAAAAATGAGAAAGGATGAAGAAAATTATGAAGAAATTTCTCTCATCGCTGCTGGCGTTGACCATGATTCTGAGTCTGGTCATCGTTCCGGCACAGGCCGACAATTACGACGAGTATCGGATTGTCGACGAAGCCGCTATCAACTTAAAGGCAGACAAAACGTCTGTCGATGGTGGCGAAACTGTGAAGTTCACAACGAATCCCAGCATTACTGTTCAGAAGAAGGCTAGGAACAGCGAGACGTGGACTGATTGCACTGGGACAGATTATCAACTTATTTATAACTGGAATAATGCCGTTGTAGATGCAGCCAATAGCGCTAAAGCCTCCAAGAGTTGGACGGCTGACAAAGCAGATCGAACAGAGCGTGTCACTTGCTCCGTAACAGTTAAGACAGCTGATGGCAAGACACAGATTGGCAATGTAATAAGCGAAACTACCAATATTACTGTGAAGGCTGAGACCCCCCTCATTTATGTTGGCGGCCTTGAACTCACCGCCAAGGTGGGCGGCAACAAAGTTGGTCGCACTGGCGTCAAGGAAGGCGACATTGTTTCCCTTGAAGTCAGCGGCACTCCCCGTGTGAAGCTCGGTACAAACGGTGCAGCAACTGAAGCTAACGCTACCGCTTGGGCTTGGACTGGCGTTTCCAGCAACACCAACACCGCGAGCTGGACTGCCGATGCGGCCACTGCCAGCAAGACCATTTCCTGCAATGTCACAGTTACTTCCAATAGCAAGACAGTCAGTGTTCCTCTGAGCGTAACGATCCCCGTCACTGCGCTTACGCTGTCCATCACCGGCAACGTTGAGAAGGTCAGCGGCAGCTACGAAGTTCTCAAGGGCGGCAGACTGCAACTGACCGCATCCTCCACGGGCGTTGAGAATCCCACCTATAAATGGTATAATGCAAGCGGTAATTTGGTTGAAACCGGTGATACCTTTGTTCTGACCTCTGCCGCGACTGTCAATACGACCAGAGCCGTTACCTTGACCTGCAAGGTTTTCTCCGGCGACAACGAGACTCCCGTAAAGACAACGGACTGTACCTATACGATCGTTGATGAAGACGTTCGTCTGACCCTGAACAAGGAGAGCGTTACGCTTTCGAAGAAGGGCGCTTACGAAGATATTACCGCTTCCGTGATTGACTGGTCGACTCCGAATCAGAGCGCGGTCACCGGCGAGGTCAAGTACACGTTCACGCCCAGCAAGCGCAATGTTGTGTCCCTTTCTTCCGACAAAAATACCACGGGCAAGACCCGCATCACTCTTGAAGCCAATGGCGATGTGACGATCACGGTCGAAGCCACCTATAAGGGCAAGACCCTCCCCTCGAAGACGATCTCTGTCAACGGCGAGCTGCTCAGCGCCAGCCTCGATAAGGTTGAAAACGGCGATACGCTCAAGTTCGATTACAGCGATCTGAAAGCTGCCGCCAACAAGGCTCTGCCCTCCGGTGTCAGCGTTATGAGCAAAAGCTACATCAACCTTTCCGGCGTTCCGACCAAGGCTGACGAGGGCGGTCTGCTCTACTATGGCTCCAATAAGGTCTCTGCCTCCGGCCGCAATGTTGATGTCAATGACGACCTCGAGTTCCGCGCCGCCGATGGCTTTATCGGCGATGCCACGATGACCATGACCGTGACCGGCGATGACAACAACACCTATGTGATCACGCTCACCATCCCCGTCACCTCCGCTGGCGACATTAAGGAGACCGTCACCGGTTCCTCTGCCAACAGCAGCGTGTCCTTCGATGTGGACGATGTCGTTGACTATGGCAAGGTTTATCTCCGCGGCTCTGTGAGCGGTTCCAGCAGCAGCCGCACCTTCACCCCCAGCAGTCTTGCTTCCTCCAACTATGACGGCTATTGGGACGGCAATACCAAGTCCGGCTCCGGCTGGGTGCTCTTCGACGATGATGATACCGTCACCATCCCCGCTTCCGCGTTCTCCAAGACCACCGGCAAGGTGACCCTGTATGTCGTTGGCCTTGATAGCAAGGATATCGCCTACACCGGTACCATCGAAGTTTCCCAGAAGTCCTACGCCATCGAGTACAGCGTGGTCGCGGGCGAGAGCGTTTCCTTTGCCCAGAAGCATTTCGAGTCCTTCCTCGAGGACATCGCTGACGATTCCTCCGATTACAATTCCAGAAAGGACACCCTTGAGCTCGACTACGTCAAGTTCACCTCCCTGCCCAACTCCACCAGAGAGGGCGTCCTCTATGAGGGCAAGAGCAAGATCGACAGAAACGACAAGGTCGAAGATCTCGACAAGGTGACCTTCGAGTCCGTCGCCAAGGCCAAGGACACCATCACCATTTCCTTCACCGCTTACGGTAAGCTCTACAAGGACGGCGCTTCCAAGGGCAAGGACGTGGATTACAGCGGCAGCGTCGTGATCTCCGTCGTCAAGGAAGACATCGTCTTTGAGGTCGGCGTGAACAGCGCGGTCAAGCTCGGCTCCGACAAGTTCATCGACTTCCTGCGCGATTCCGACAAGAGCTACAAGAAGGCTGACCTCGACTATGTCACCTTCGATGTGGGCAAGAACAGCGCCATCACCTCCTACTTCAACGGCACCGGCGCGCTCTACCGTTACTACAACGGCAACACCGGCATCAACGCCACCGTCAGCGCCAAGGACGAGTTCTACTACAACCCCAAGACCAGCAGCAAGCACTATGACCTCGACGACGTGGCCTATGTGACCTCCAAGTTTGCCAAGGTCGGCGATATCGTCTATATCCCCTTCACCGCCTACGGCACCAAGTCCGGCCAGAAGGCTGAGGGCACGCTTGCCATCAAGGTCAAGCAGACCATGAACTTTGTCGACGTGAGACCCGGCGACTACTTCTATGATTCCGTCCAGTGGGCCGTCAACCTCGACATCACCAAGGGCACTTCCGCCACCACCTTCTCCCCGAAGCAGGGCTGCACCCGTGCGCAGATCGTCACCTTCCTGTGGCGCGCCGCCAATTCTCCCGCGCCGCGCAGCAGCACCAACAAGTTCACTGACGTTTACGCCACCACGCACGCCGACTACATGAAGGCGATCATCTGGGCGACCGAGCAGGGCATCACCACCGGCACCGGCAACGGCAAGTTCTCGCCCGACGCCACCTGCACCCGCGCACAGATCGTCACCTTCCTGTACCGCTTCAAGAACAACCCCGCGGTTTACGGCTCCCTGAACTTCTCGGACGTCAACAAGACCGAGCATGCCGCGTTCTACAACGCCATTCTCTGGGCTGTGAACAACAAGATCACCACCGGCTACGGCAACGGCATCTTTGATCCCAACGGCACCTGCAACCGCGGTGACGCTGTGACCTTCCTGTACCGCGCCCTCGCGTGATCTGAATCTCCGCGCAGCGATTTCCCGCGAATCAAGAGGCCGCCCGTTTCAAACGGGCGGCCCTTTTTTGTAAACTTTCTGTGATAGCCCTTTCCCCCGCCTGCAAACCGTGCTACAATACACCCATCTTGATTTTCCGGGGAGTTGTTACTGTGAGCAAATTCCGCAATGCCCTCTACCGCTTCATGTACGGCCGCAACGGTGTGGACGCGCTGAGCTGGGCGCTCGTCGTGCTTGAGGTTGTCCTCAGCCTGCTGAGCGCCTTCATTCACGTGCGCGGCGTGTCGCAGGCGCTGTACTTTGTGTCCACGGTGCTGATGTTCGTGGTGCTGCTCCGCATTTTTTCGCGCAATCTCGCGCGCCGTCAGGCCGAGAATGCGAAGTTCTTGACCTGGTGGACGCCGAAGGCCAACGCCATCCGCGGCGCGAAGGCCCGCCGCGCCGACAAGGCGCACAAATACGTCCGCTGCTCCTGCGGCGCATACTGCCGCGTACCGCGCGGCGTGGGCAAGATCGAGCTGACGTGCCCGAAGTGCGGCAGGAAAAAGGTCATCAAAACGTAAGAAAGAAAAAATCCGTCCATCGGGACGGATTTTTTTGTAAGAAAACCGGTTTTCCGCCGTCTAATAGACAGAAGGGGGTGAGGGTGCTGACGGATTTTGAAGAGGTCTACGCCGTGTACTTTGACGATGTGTACCGCTATCTTCTCTCGCTTTCCGGGAGCGAGAGCGTCGCCGAGGAGCTGACGAGCGAGACGTTTTTCCGCGCGATGGACGCCCTCGGCCGCTTCCGCGGCGAGTGCAGCGTGCGCGTGTGGCTCTGCCAGATCGCGAAGAATCTCTATTATTCGCACCTGCGGCGCGAAAAGCGCCTTGTGCCGCTCGAAGACTGCCGGATCGCCGAGGAACGCCACGAGGAATCGCTTGAAGATCGCAGCGAGGCCGAGCGCATTCAGACGCTCCTGCACGCGCTCAAAGAGCCGTACAAGGAGGTCTTTATGTGGCGCGTGTACGGCGAGAAGAGCTTTCGCGACATCGGCGCGCTCTTCGGCAAGACGGAAAATTGGGCATGCGTGACCTACCACCGCGCCAAGCGCATGATCCGCGAGGGATTGGAGGACTGAAATGAACAAGGATTGCAGCATCGTGCAGGATCTTCTGCCGCTTTACGCGGAGGACATGCTGCGCGAGGAAACAAAGAAATTTGTCGACGCGCATCTCGCTCAGTGCGAAGCCTGCCGCGCAGAGCTCGCAGCGCTTAAGGCGGACGTGACGCCCGCGCCCGTCAACGCGCAGCCGCTGCGCAGCTTGAAAAAGCAACTCCGGCGCAAAAAGTTCACTGCTGTGCTGCTGGCCGTCACGCTCGCGCTGACGCTGGCCGCGGCAGGCTTTGCCTATCTCACCGCGCCGCAGTACCTGCCGTATGACGAGACGGAGTGGACGGTCGCACGCGCGGACGGCGCGGTGACGGCCGAGGGGCTTGCGGATCTCAGCGGCGTTGAGAGCATTTCCGTCAACCTGCTCACGCCTGTGTCCGGCACGGAGGTCACGAGTACGCAGGAGCCCGACAGCGGCAAGACGGTCTATTTCATCACCGCCTGGCGCACGCCGCTTGACACATGGCGCGGCGCATTTGACAAAATCGGAAACGCCCCGAACGCACACAGCGCAAATGACCGCACACAGCGCGAGGCGGACGCGCTGCAAGGCGCGCTTGGCAAAGTGGAGTCCGCGCGCACGCTCTTCACGCTCGACACCGCGAACTGCGCGGCGGTCTACTATTCGCCGAACAACGGACAGGACGATGTGCTGCTCTGCGGCAGCAGGGACAGCGGCATCATTTCCCTGCCGCGGCTGGCGCTCGGCTATTACGTTTTGCTATCATTGGCGCTTCTTATTCCGCTGAGTATTGCCTTTTTCCTCTGCCGCAGGAAAAAAGCGGGCAAAGCGCTCGGCCATCTCGCGCTGATCCCCGCGTGCTATCTCACTGGCCACCTGCTCGTCAAGGGCTTTGTCACGACGAGCTACCAGATGCAGCGCGATTTTTCGCTCATTGTCCTCACCGCCGCGCTCCTTTACGCCGCGGCGCTGTTGGCAGGAACCCTCCTGCGGCAGAGGCGGGACGCAGCAGAATAAAAAAGAAGAGACACCGTCAGGTGTCTCTTCTCTTCTTGGCGCAGCGGGAGGGATTCGAACCCTCGTGCGATTGCTCGCAAACTGATTTCGAGTCAGCCCCGTTATGACCACTTCGATACCGCTGCATTTTTTGCGCTGTTATCAGCCAAACTATTATGCCATAACTTTTGGCGTCTTGCAAGGTATTTTTTCGTATTTGCGGCATATTCTGCTCCCATGAAGCGTGTTTATCTATCGGTACGCCTGAAAAATTACGAAGATGCGCTCTCGCTCATCGGCGCACGATGCGTAGAAACGCCCCGGGAGGCGGATCTCCTTCTGCTGCCCGGCGGGGGCGACGTTCATCCGCGCTTTTACGGTCGCGCGCTCGGCGGCGCGGCGGACATTGATGAAGCGCGTGACGGGCGCGAGCTTGCTCTTGTTGACGAATTTCTGCGCGCAGGAAAGCCCGTCGTCGGCATCTGCCGCGGCTTGCAGCTCCTCAACGTCTATTTCGGCGGCACGCTGCACCAGCACATTTTGGGCCACGCCCAAGTGTGCGGCCGCGATCGTCTGCACGTCGTTCATGCCGCACCGGGCCTGCTGCGCACGCTGTACGGCGCGCGCTTCACGGTCAACAGCGCCCACCATCAGGCCGTCGAAACCTTGGGTGAGGGGCTGCAAGTCCTTGCCTGCGCGAACGACGGCACAGCCGAGGCGATCGCGCATAAGGCGCTTCCTGTCTTTGCTGTCCAGTGGCATCCCGAGCGTCTTTGCGGCGCATTTTCCCGGCCGGAAACCGCCGACGGAGCAGCGCTCCTGTCCGCTTTGCTCCGGTAACACAAAAAGCCGAAGGAATTTCCGAAAAAATGTTGACAAAACGGGACACTGATGCTATTATAACAGAGCTGACGATTTTTGCGGAGGGCGAATGCAGGTGTAGCACAATGGCCAGGGCACCAGCCTTCCAAGCTGGGGATGCGGGTTCGATTCCCGTCACCTGCTCCAATCCATTTGCGCCAGTAGCTCAGCTGGATAGAGCAACTGCCTTCTAAGCAGTAGGCCGGGGGTTCGAGTCCCTTCTGGCGTACCATTTTTTAGGCTCTCAGCATTGCAGCAAATATCGCACGGATACAGGATATGTGGTGGGTGTAGCTCAGTTGGTTAGAGCACCGGATTGTGGTTCCGGGTGTCGAGGGTTCGAGTCCCTTTACCCACCCCACAAAAAGAAATGAGGGATCGGGAGTGTCCCGGTCCCTCATCCCTTTCCACACAGGGGTGTCGCCAAGTGGTAAGGCAAGGGACTTTGACTCCCTCATCCGCTGGTTCGAGTCCAGCCATCCCTGCCAGCTCTTTCCGGACGACACCGTCCTTACGATAACTGCATACGCTTCGTTAGCTCAGTAGGTAGAGCACCTGCCTTTTAAGCAGGGTGTCCGGGGTTCGAATCCCCGACGAGGCACCAAAAGAGGAAGACACCTTTTGGTATCTTCCTCTTTTGCTGTCTTGCCTCCGGGGAGTCGAAGTTTATACCCCCTTGCGGGGTAAATCCCCGACGAGGCACCAGAAACAAAGCCACCCCTAAGGGGTGGCTTTGTTTCTGGTGCAGCACTTTTGCTTCGCAAAAGTGGTCGCCTGCGGGCGGGTGACTGAACGCGAGCGGGGGAACCCGCTAAGGTTCCCCCCTCACACTCCCCCTTCCTTGCGATAGGCAGGGGTGAGGGAACAAAACCGGTGGGCAGTCACAAAAGAGGAAGACACCTTTTGGTATCTTCCTCTTTTGCTGTCTTGCCTCCGGGAAGTCGAAGCTTATACCTCCTTCCCGCAGAAAGCGCCGCGGGGCTATTTTCTCTCCGCCGCCAGCTTCAGCAGGGTCTCTTTATCGTTAGGCGTTCCGTCCAGCACGGCGTTCAGCAGATACTGCAGCGCATCACCGACCTCTCGCCCCCGCAGCCCCAGCGCCATCAGGTCGCCGCCCTTCACCGTCAGGTCCTTCAGTGAAAAGCACTGCCGCTTCGCCAGCAGCGTGTTCAGAAGATCCTCCGCCTGCTGTATATCCGCCAGACGGCAGCGATCCTCCGGGCTTTGGGCGGCGTTGTCGGCCCGCTTCACCTCCAGCAGCTGCCGAAACGTCTCCTCTCCCAGCTGCGACACGGCGCGGGCAATAGCCTTCTCCGTCCGGGCAATATCCCGGTCGTGCCAGCGCACCAGTGTCACGATGCGTTCGGCCGTGCGGTTGTCCATCCGCAGGCGGCGGCAGATATCCGCCGCCAGGTCCGCCGAGATAGCCGGGTGACCATAAAAATGCCCCACGCCCTGTTCATCCCGGGTAAAGCACGCCGGCTTGCCGATATCATGGAGCAGCATAGTCCAGCGCAGGACCACCTCCGCCGGGACGGCGGCCACTGCGTGGGCGCTGTGCCCCCACACGTCGTAGATATGATGGCGATTGTGCTGCTCGAAGCCCACGCAGGGCGCGATCTCCGGCAGGAACATCGCCAGCACGTCCGGCCAGCTCAACAGCACCGGCAGCACGTGACTGCCGCACAGCAGTTTATCCATCTCTGTCAGGATACGCTCCGGCGCGATACAGCGCAGCAGCGGCGCCTTCACCCGCAGCGCCGCATCGGTCCGCGGCTCGACCGAAAATCCCAGTACGGCGGCAAAGCGCAGCGTCCGCAGGATACGCAGCGCATCCTCCTCAAAGCGTCGTTCCGGCTCTCCCACACACCGCAGGATACCCGCCTCCAGGTCCTCCCGCCCGCCATACAGATCGGTGATATGGCCGCGCAGGTCCATCGCCATGGCATTCACTGTCAGGTCACGGCGGCAGAGATCCTCCTCCAGCCTGTCGGAGAAAAACACCTGATCCGGCCGGCGATGGTCCGTATAGGTCCCGTCCGCCCGGAAGGTGGTCACTTCAATGTGCATCTCCCCCGCCCGGACCGTGACCGTCCCGTGCTTCAGCCCGGTTGGGATGGCATAGCCGTCAAACAGTGCAAGCACCTGCTCCGGCCGCGCGGCGGTGGTCACGTCCCAATCTCCCGGTGTGCGGCCCAGCAGCGTGTCCCGCACGCAGCCGCCCACGGCATAGGCGGCGAAGCCCGCATCCTCCAGCCGTTCCAGCACATATTGCACCGCCTGCGGCAGCATGGCTTCGCCTCCCCTCACGTTTTTTCATCCTCCGCCGCCAAATACCGGCAAAAAAGCCGGTTGCATGGGCGGAAACGTTGTATTATAATAGTACAGTAATTTTTCTGTTCCTGTCAAGGAGGCAGCAAATATGTTTCATCCTACTGAGGACTTTCACAAGTATATCCACCCCGGCAAGCGCGTACACCTTGCCGGCATCGGCGGCGTCAGTATGTGCGCGCTGGCGGAGGTATTGCAGGGCATGGGCGTGACGGTGCAGGGCTCCGACATGACGGACAGCGACACGGTGAAGCACCTGCGCTCTGTGGGGATCCCCGTGGCCATCGGCCACTCGGCGGAGAACCTGAAAAACTGCGACGCGGTCATCCGTACCGCCGCCATTCACGACAGCAATCCCGAGATCGCCGGCGCCGTGGCCCGGGGGATCCCGGTCTATGAGCGCGCCCAGGCCTGGGGCGCCATCATGCAGGGCTATCGCAACGCCCTGTGCGTCTCCGGCACCCACGGGAAGACCACCACCACCTCTATGGCCACCCACATCTTCATGGCGGCCCAGGCAGACCCCACGGTGATGATCGGCGGCACGCTGCCGCTGCTGCACTCCGGCTATCGGGTGGGCAGGGGCGACACCATCATTCTGGAGAGCTGTGAGTACTGCAACTCCTTCCTGAACTTCTTTCCCACCGTGGCGGTGATCCTTAACGTCCACGCCGATCATCTGGACTTCTTCAAGGACCTGGCCGATATCGAGCACTCCTTCCACGACTTTGCCGCCCTGGTGCCGGAGCGCGGCTTTATCATCGCCAACGCCGATGACGAGGGCGCCCGCGAGGCCGTCAAGGGCCTGACACATCCGGTGTTCACCTTCAGTGTCAAAGACCGTAGCGCCGACTGCTATGCCGACAACGTCTCCTTTTTTGACGGCTACGGCGACTTCGACGTGGTCATCAACGGCCTGACCTACGCCCATGTGTCCCTGCACGTCCCCGGCGCCCACAATATTTCCAACGCCCTGGCGGCGGCCAGCGCCGCCTATGTTCTCGGCCTTCCCGGCGAGGCGGTAACGGCGGGTCTGGCGTCCTTCACCGGCGCAGGACGGCGCTTTGAGCACAAGGGCACCTTCCGCGGCGCGGAGGTCTATGACGATTACGCCCACCATCCCGACGAGGTGCGGGCGCTGCTGAGTGCCGCGCAGGCGCTGCCCCACGAACGGCTCATCCTGGCCTTCCAGCCCCACACCTACACCCGCACCGCCGCGCTGTTCGACGACTTTGTGGAGGTACTGCGCCTGCCGGACCGCGTAGTGCTGGCGGAGATCTACGCCGCCCGGGAAAAGAACGACATCGGCATCTCCTCCCGGGACCTGGCCGCCCGCATCCCCGGCGCCGTCTACTGCGCCACGCTGGAGCAGACGGCGGACGAGCTGGAAAAGCTGGCCCAGCCCGGCGATATGATCATCACCGTGGGCGCAGGCGACATCTACCGCGCCGGAGAGATGCTGCTGAAACGAGGTGACGCACAGTGACCATCTCCCCCGTATCCCATAACACCCGTCCGGAGAGCCAGCTGCTGCCACAGGAGGCCGCAGCCTTCGACTTGCTGGACAAGCTGGGTATCGAATACGACCGCGTCAGCCATGACGCCGCCTTCAACATGGAGCTGTGCGCCGAGGTCAGCCGCGCACTGGACGTGTCCGTGTGCAAAAATCTGTTCCTGTGCAACCGGCAGAAAACCACCTTTTATCTGCTGTGTATGCCGCCGGACAAGCCCTTCCACACTAAGGACCTCAGCGCGCAGATCGGCTCCTCCCGCCTGAGCTTCGCCCCGGAGGAGAGCCTGTGGGAGCTGCTGCGCTGCCACCCGGGCTCCGCCACCATTCTGGGCCTGGCCAACGATACGGAGCACCGTGTCCGGCTGCTCATCGACCGCGAGGTCTATGACGCGCCCTTTTTCTCCTGCCACCCGTGCATCTGCACCAGTACACTGAAGCTGAAGACCGCCGACGTGCTGGAAAAGCTGCTGCCCCACACCGGCCACACGCCTGTTATCGTTGATTTGTGAGAAATACTGCCTGCCCTTCCCAGCAGGCAGTATTTTTTCATATATATCACAAAAAGCCCTTGCGCTTGGAAACGTTTTCGGTTATACTTACCGTATTCCCACCGTCAGGCGGCACTCCACTTCATGCCGCCGGACGGCAAAAGATAAGGAGGAATACCCGCTGTGGCTGGCGGTGCGGCAGTGTGGAGACCTGTCGTAAGGCACCGAGGGCAATGCCCGTGCGAGGCCGTCTTTTGCGGAGGCAGGACGGTTACAGTCAAAAATGTATGGCAAAGGTCATTCTGAAGGACCTGAAGAAGGTCTACCCCAACACCGAAAAGAAAAAGAAAGCAAAGAAGGGCGAGGAGCCCCAGGAGAAGAAGAGCAATCTTCAGATCACCGATGAGGGCGTTGTGGCTGTCCAGCAGTTCAGTCTGGAGATCGCCGACAAGGAGTTCATCGTGCTGGTGGGCCCCTCCGGCTGCGGCAAGTCCACCACCCTGCGTATGATCGCCGGTTTGGAGGATATCACCTCCGGCGAGCTGTGGATCGGCGACAAGCTGATGAACGACGTGGAGCCCAAGGACCGGGACATCGCCATGGTGTTCCAGAACTACGCCCTGTACCCCCACATGACCGTGTACGAAAACATGGCCTTCTCCCTGAAGCTGAAGAAGATCCCCAAGGACGAGATCGACAAGAAGGTCCGTCAGGCCGCGGAAATCCTGGACATCACCCAGTATCTGGACCGCAAGCCCAAGGCCCTGTCCGGCGGCCAGCGCCAGCGGGTGGCCATCGGCCGCGCCATCGTCCGCGACCCCGCCGTGTTCCTGATGGACGAGCCCCTGTCCAACCTGGACGCCAAGCTCCGCAACCAGATGCGCGCCGAGATCATCAAGCTGCGCCAGCGGATCAACACCACGTTTATCTACGTCACCCATGACCAGACCGAGGCCATGACCCTGGGCGACCGCATCGTCATCATGAAGGATGGCTTCATCCAGCAGATCGGCACGCCCCAGGAGGTCTTTGACCACCCGGCCAATCTGTTCGTGGCCGGCTTTATCGGCACGCCCCAGATGAACTTCTTTGACGCGAAGCTGGTGAAGAACAGCGACGGCAAATACGCCGTGGCTATCGACGGCATCAACGTGGAACTGGCCGAGGATAAGCAGGCCCGGCTCAGCGCTAAAAATGTACCGGAACAGGACGTGACGCTGGGCGTTCGCCCCGATCACATCATGCTCTGCGCCGACGGCGTCAAGGGTACCGTGGATGTCAGTGAGCTGATGGGCTCCTCTGTGCATCTGCATATCTCCACCCACGGCCATGACGTGGTGGTCATCGTCCCCACCAATGGCAACGCCGCCCACTTCCCCATGGGCAGCGAGGTCAACATGATCTTCGGCGGCAATGTGGCCCATGTGTTCAGCAAGGAGACGGAAAAGAATCTGGAGTGGTAACACCCTCATATAGAAGGACAGCGCCCCGCATGGGGCGCTGTCCTTTCGTTTGTAGGGGCCGGTGTCCTGCCGTGGAGCGCATGGAACAAATGCCCTTGGGGTACGACGTCCCTCCCCTGTCATTGCGAGCCAGCGCTCACGCTGGCGTGGGGCTTCGTCCCCCGACAAAAAAGAAATCCCTTTCGGGATTTCTTTTTTGCGTTCTCAAGATTTCTTCTTACTCACATATACCATCCCGGTCAGAGACAGCGCCGCACTCACGGCGTACATTCCCACGCCCGCATCTATGGTCTTGGGGGAGCCGGTCTTGCCCTCGTCCTTCGCGGTAGTCGCAGAGCTGTAGTAGTAACGCGGCGTTTCCTCTACTGTCGGATACTTGTGCTCCGGCAGAAGCGGTGTGCCATTCGGGTTGAAGCGGTAGTCGCCGCCGTTCTGGGTGAGCTTGTCGTAAAATTCCTTGGTTTTCATGGAATCGATGGATTCTGCGGTGCCAGCGATAGTACCATTGGTGGCGCAGGAATCAACGTTTGCAGTTTCGGTATAGTAGTTGTTCTTAAAAACAGGGGTGCCGGATTCAACCTTACCAACAAGTCCGCCGAGACGCTTATATGGTGGTGTGGTGACACCATATTTGGTCAAATCAATTTCACCAGCGAAATAACAGCTCTTGATAGGGGGGTCACCGTAGATGTAGCCCACAATGCCGCCCGTATTACCGCCAGAAGGTTTGCCGAGAACCGTCAATTTGCCGATGGAATAGCAATTTGTTATGGACGGATTACCACTGCCCAGAGAGCCGGCAATACCGCCGATGCTGTTGGCGCAAACCTCTATGTCAGCTGTGTTGACACAGTAGCGGATTTCAGAAGTGCCACCAGCATAACCAACAATACCACCAACGTTTAGACTGGCAACGCCATTATCAGTTCGAGTGACACTAATGCTGCCTTTGCTTTGGCAGTGCTCAAAGGTGGAGTCCATAGCAAACCCACATAGGCCAATAGAACCGTCGAGATAATTGTCACTGTTAGTGAATGATATATCAGATACACAATCACGAATCGTACTCTTGTTAGATGCACCGACAATGGAGCCAAAATCAGAGTATTTCCTTGAACCAGTAGCATTTACAGAGCCCTGTACAGTAAGACCGGAAATCTCGGCGTTCTCAATATATCCGAAAAAGCCATATGATTCATATTCAATCATGCCATAGGCATCGGAAAAGTCCAAATTAGAAATCGTATGTCCGTTGCCGTAAAATTTTCCGCTGAAAAAATGCGGAACGTTAGCGTCGTTGTCGGCGCATCCAATCGACGTCCATGTTTTACCGCTCAAATCTAAATCGGATTCCAGGCTTACTACAGCATCGGTCTTGCCGTCGTATGCACCCGCGTTTACGTCCGCCGCAAATTGCATCAGTTCATCAACCGTAGTAATAACCGTGCGGCTGCTCTGCGCAGCTCCGACGGTATCCTCCGCAAACGCCGCCATGGGCAGCATCGCCAAACACAGCACCAATGCAAAAAATAGACCCACTACGCGCTTCTTCATTGTACACTCCTCCTTTTATTCTCCCATAGCATACAGGCGGCATCATTCCGTGGGTACCCACGGAATGACGGGAGCTCCCGTCGCCGCACATATCAATGCTACTGGTTGTATTATACCTGTATTTCTACCAAATGTAAATCCAAAACTTGTGCGCCTTTGGCGGAAAATAAAATGGGAGAGACGGCTCACAGCAGCTTCTCCAATTCGCTCTCGCCGTACACTTTTATGCCGTTTTCCTTCAGCAGCGCCGCCGTGACGCCGTCGCCGTCCGTCAGCGTTCCGGTGAACGTGCCGTCATAGATGCGCCCGCAGCCGCAGGAGGGGCTTTTCTCCTTCAGCACGGCGGCGGTACAGCCGTATAGCCGCGCCAGGCGCAGCGTCTCCTCCGCGCCCCGGTGGTACTCCGCCGTCACGTCTCGGCCATCGTTCATCACCACCCGGTCCCCCCGGCGCTCGGAGGGGTTTCGGGGCGTAGGCAGCCCGCCCAACTGCTCTGGACACGCCGGCACCGCCAGTCCACGCCGGGCCAGCTCCTGTACCAGCGGGTTGGGCTTGCTCTGCCCGTCGTAGCGGCAGGCGCAGCCCAGCAGACACGCGCTCACCAGGATCATACCGCCAGCTCCTTTCCGTTCAGGGCGGCATATACCAGCGTATCGCCCGCGTATTGCAGCTTCATGGAGAAAAACGGCGTGTCCGGCTCGTGGATCAGCGCCAGAAACAGCTTGTCCCCCTCCCATTGGGGCAGCGCCGCCAGCGCGTCCTTGTGCAGCCATTCCAGCACGCCCTCGCTGCACTCCCGCAGCGTTCCCGTCCAGCCGGTGGCGGTAAACAGGTGCATATATTCCCCCTCCCAGATATCCGACACGAAGGTGATGACGCCCCGGTACCGATAGTCGGTCAGGGTCAGGCCCGTCTCCTCCAGCGTCTCGCGGCAAACGCACTCCTCCGGGCTCTCGCCCTCCTCGCACTTGCCGCCCACGCCGATCCACTTGTCGTGGTTCAGGTCGTTCTGCTTCTTCACCCGATGCAGCATCAGGTATTCGCCCCGTTCGTTTTCGATATAGCACAGCGTGGTGTTTTTCATCTTTGCACCTCCGATTTACAAATCACTGCCAATAGTATATACTATTCGTATCGTCAACACAACTGTTACCTGTCAGGAGAGTATATAGTATGACAACGATAAAACCAGGCCGCTACCGCCACTTTAAGGGTAATGAATATGAGGTCATCGGCACCGCCCGCCACTCTGAAACACTGGAGGAACTGGTGGTCTACCGTGCCCTGTATGATAATGGCGGTCTGTGGGTGCGCCCCGCCGCCATGTGGTCCGAGATCGTGGACCGGGACGGCTACCGCGGCCCGCGTTTCATCCCGGAGGACGGCCAATGATCGACTATACTGTGATACGCTCCCACCGGCGCACCCTGGCGCTGGAGGTCACGCGACAGGGCACCGCCCTGGTCCGCGCCCCCCTGCGGGCCACCGATGCGGATATCACCCGCTTTGTGGACAGTCACCGCGGCTGGCTGGAAAAACATCTGGCAGCACGGCAGGCCTATCTATCCGCCCACCCGGAGCCGTCTGCGGCACAAGCGGACGCATGGCGGCAGCAGGCAAAAGAGACACTGCCACCCCTGGTGGCCCACTGGGCCCAGCGCATGGGCGTGCAGCCCGCCGGCATCACTGTCACCGCCGCCCGCACCCGCTTCGGCAGCTGCTCCGGCAAAAACCGTCTCAGCTTCTCCCTCTACCTGATGGCCTATCCCGAAGCCGCCATTGAATACGTGGTGGTCCATGAGCTGGCGCACATTCGCCACCACGACCACTCCCCCGCCTTCTACCGCGAGGTGGAAGCCTATCTGCCCGACTGGAGGGCGCGCCGCGCCCTCCTTCGCCGGTAATTCCGCCATTTTGCGCCGTACATTCGATACTTCGCCGCCGCCCGTTCAATCGGGCGGTGGTTTTCTTGTGATTTTCACAAGAAAACCACCGCCTTTTCTGTGCGTTTCGGCAAAAATGCAGCGAAGCAATTGACAATTGCGGCAAACACTGATAGGATAACTATGCTGAACGGAAACGTTACCGGTAATGTTTTCGCTTTCCTCTGACGATTTTCTTTCCTTTCGATCTGGTATAGTAGGAGGCACACCCAGGTATGACGATCAAGGATATAGCAAAACAGTGCAGCGTCAGCGTCAGTACCGTCTCCCGTGTGCTGAATGACCGGCCGGATGTCAGTGAGGATGTCCGTCGTAAGGTGCTTTCCGCTATCAAGAATAGCAACTACATTCCCAACAACAGCGCCCGCGACCTGGTCCGCACCAAGTCCGATGCCGTGGGTCTGGTAGTCCGCGGTGTGTCCAATCCGTTCTACACCGACATTATCCGCGCCATTGAACGCACCATCACCGATGCCGGTTTTACAATGGTCATGCAGCAGATCGGTACTTGCGACGACGAGGTCAAATGCGGTGCGGTCATGGAGCGCGAAAAGCGCCTGCAGGGCATCGTGTTCCTGGGCGGTCGGTTTGATTACACCCCCGCTGATCTGGCGATGCTGAACATTCCCTTTGTGTGCTGTTCCTACTCCAACCGCTATGGCACGCTGATCGAGGGCGAGTATTCCTCTGTGTCCATCGCCGACGGTGACACCGCACAGCAGGCGGTGGAGGAGTTGTACCGCCACGGGCACCGGCGCATCGCCGCGCTGATCTCCCGTCCCAACGATCAGTCCATCAGCCAGCTACGCTATGAGGGCTATGTGCAGGCGCTGGAGAGTCACGGCATCCCTGTGGACCCGGAACTGGTGATCTCCACCGGCGGATTCGGCGCGAAGGACGCCTACAGAGCCGTGCAGGAAAAAATGGCCGAAAACGTTGATTTTACAGCACTTTTCGCCATCGCGGACTCTATGGCCATTGGTGCCATGCGGGCTTTGATGGACGCCGGCAGGCGTATCCCCGAGGACTGTTCCGTTATAGCGATAGATGGGTTAGAATTGTCTGCCTATATTGAGCCGCCGCTGACCACCCTGTGCCAGCCTATGGAGGAAATGGGCCGCCGCAGCGCCGAGATTTTGCTGGACATGGTGCGGCACAAGGGCTCCCACGCCTGTGAGCTGCTGCCCACCACCCTGCGCCAGGGCCGCAGCGTGGCCGCGCCCAGGTGATACTTTTGTATATCTTTGTGATCTATTTTGTGTATCCTAAGGATCCGTTTCCTGCATCCCAATAATTTGTTTTTTGTACCCTAATGATCTGTTTTTTACATCCTTGTGATGTGAAAATAAAAACAAAAAAGGAGTAATTACCATGAAGAAGTTTCTTGCAATGCTTCTTGCTCTCGTGATGGCCCTGTCTCTGGTGGCCTGCGGTGAGAAGAAGGACGACACCAAGACCGAGGGCGGCGACACTGCCACCGGCAGCGTGTACTACCTGAACTTTAAGCCTGAGTCCGACGACGCGTGGAAGGCTCTGGCCGCCACCTACACCGAGAAGACCGGCGTGCCCGTCAAGATCCTCACCGCCGCCTCCGGCGAGTATGAGTCCACCCTGGTGTCCGAGATGGACAAGGAAGACGCGCCCACCCTGTTCCAGTGCAACGAGGGCGGCGTGGCTACCTGGGGTGAGTTCTGCTACGACCTGAGCAGCAGCGACGTGTACAACCAGCTGACCTCCAAGGATTATGCCCTGAAGAACGCCGACGGTGAGGTCATCTCCATCGGCTACTGCCTGGAGACCTACGGTATCATCGTGAACAAGGCGCTGCTGAAGGAAGCCGGCTATGAGGTCACCGACATCACCAACTTCGAGTCCCTGAAGAAGATCGCTGACGACATCCACAGCCGCGCTGCCGAGCTGGGCTTCGACGCCTTCACCTCCGCCGGTCTGGACGGCACCTCCTCTTGGCGTTTCTCCGGCCATCTGGCCAATATGCCTCTGTTCTATGAGTTCCGCGATGAAGGCGTGACCAGCAAGCCCGCCACCATCAAGGGCACTTATCTGGACAACTACAAGGCTATCTGGGATCTGTACATCACTGACTCCGCCACCACCGGCGCTGCCCTGCTGTCCGCTACCGGCGACCAGGCTGAGGCCGAGTTCGGCGAGGGCAAGGCTGTGTTCTATCAGAACGGCACTTGGGAGTACAGCAACCTGACTGGCGAGAAGTTCGGCATGAACGCTGACGACCTGACCATGATCCCCATCTACTGCGGTATTGAGGGCGAGGAGAAGGCCGGCCTGTGCACCGGTACCGAGAACTACTGGTCCGTCAACAAGAACGCCTCCGAGGAGGACATCAAGGCCACTCTGGACTTCCTGAACTGGGTCGTTACCTCCGAGGAAGGCACTGCCATGATGGCTGAGCAGTTCGGCGCCTGCCCGTTCCAGGCCTCCAAGGCTCCCTCCAATCCGTTCAGCGCTCTGGCCAACGAGTATGTTGCCAATGGCTGCTATCCTGTCACCTGGGCCTTCAACTACACCCCCGCTGTCAATGACTGGCGTGCCGCTGTGGTCGACGCTCTGGGCAAGTATACCGCCGACGGCGGCAGCTGGGACGATGTGAAGACCGCCTTCGTGGAAGGCTGGGCTACCCAGTACAACAACGATATCGCCAACGGCTAAGCTACGGTTTCAACCACATACGCACAGGGGGCGGGCTTTTCGCCCGCCCCCTCTTTCTTACTCTGTGACGGCGTGCGCTGTCCTTCGAACGCACTTCGGAGGAGAGCTTTCGCTGTGACAAAACTACGGAGAACAGGAGTGGTCTAATGAAACGATTTCAAGCGAAACGGGACGCGGCTGCGCTGAACAGCCGACTGGTCCGACGGCCAATTCAGCGCATGGTGTGGCTGTTTCTGCTGCCCACCTTTGCCGCCTTCTGCATCGGGTTCATCTACCCGTTCCTGAAGGGCGCGTTCCTGTCCTTCTGCAAATTCAAGCTGACCAGCAAGTGGACATGGGTAGGCTTTGACAACTATCTGAAGGCCTTTGCCGACAGCAGCTTCCGCCATGCCTTCTTGTTCACGGCGCTGTTTGCCTTTGTGTCGGTGCTGTTCATCAACGCGCTGGCCTTCGCGGTGGCCTATGCGCTGACGCGGGGCATCAAGGGCTCCAATCTGTTCCGGACGGTGTTCTTCATGCCGAACCTGATCGGCGGCATCGTGCTGGGCTACATCTGGTCCATGATCTTCGACGGCTTTCTGGTCGCTTACGGCCAGTCCGTGGTACTGAACAGCCACTTCGGTTTCTGGGGGTTGATCATCCTGCTGTGCTGGCAGCAGGTGGGCTATATGATGATCATCTACATCGCCGGATTGCAGTCCGTGCCGGAGGATATGCTGGAGGCGGCCCGCATCGACGGCGCCACTAACTGGCAGACCCTGTGGAAGGTCACTATCCCCAACATGATGAGCTCCTTCACCATCTGCATTTTCCTGACGCTGACCAACGGCTTCAAGCTGTTTGACCAGAACCTGGCCCTGACCGGCGGCCGCCCCTTCCTGCAGCAGGCGGACGGCAGCGTTATCAAGACCACGGAAATGCTGGCCCTGAACATCTACAACTC
>ERZ1026956.598-NODE-598-length-20766-cov-4.770364_pt1 | contig 20766 bp, 10 predicted proteins | sample MGYA00519301_ERZ1026956 | MGnify/ENA primary metagenome ERZ1026956 (study PRJEB26926, sample SAMN06164521) | human gut metagenome | biome: ENVO:00009003; feature: ENVO:2100002; material: ENVO:00002003 | host: Homo sapiens | place: USA | collected 2012 ...
ACAAAAGTAATATCACATTTTTAGAATGAAAGGGGGAGTTTATCGAATGCTTACCATGCACGTCTCACCACATTTTTCAGCTCGCGGATATTGCCGGGCCACGGATAGGACACGAAAGCTTCCCTTACGTCCCGGTCAAATCCCCTTATTTTCTTTTCCAATTCCTCATTCGCAAAAGAGAGGAAGAATCCGGCAAGCGGTATGATATCCTCCCGACAATCTATTAGAGGCGGAACATGGAGCGGGAACTCGTTCAGCCGGTGGAAAAGGTCCTCCCTGAACCGTCCCTCGCTTATCGCCTGTTCCAGGTCCTCGTTGGTGGCCGCCAACAGCCGGACATCCGCATGCATCTCCTCCGTTCCACCGACAAGTTTGTAGCGCTTCTCCTGCAGGGCACGTAACAGCTGCACTTGTGTCTCCATGTTCAGGTTGCCGACTTCATCCAGAAACAATGTCCCGTGGTCGGCGGCGGCAAACACGCCGCTCTTGTTCTCCACCGCTCCGGTAAAAGCCCCCTTCTTATGCCCGAACAGTTCCGATGCGGCCAGTTCCCGTGGAAGGGCTCCGCAGTCCACTGCTACGAAAGGGGCGGCCGAACGCTTGCTGAAAGCGTGTATCTGCCGTGCCACCCGCTCCTTGCCCGTACCCGACGCCCCGCGTATCAGCACGGACAGACCGTCCGCAGGAGCCACCAGACGTACCATCTCCTGAAGTCTTACAGCCGGCGGGCTTTTGCAGATGTAGAAGTTCTGTTCCATCGTCCTTTTCCTCCCACGCCCCAACAGTCCGCGGATGACACCGAGCACCTTTTCCGTTTGCACGGGCTTGGGCAGATAATTGTCGGCCCCTTTCTTCACGGCCTCCACGGCACCGGATATGTCCCCATAACCCGTCATGACAAGAAAGGGCATACGGTAGCCGTGAGCCCTCATCCATTCGAGCAGTTCCACGCCGTTGCAGTCACCCAGACGGAAATCCGAGAGAACCAGAGCCGCTTCATGGCTGCCCAGAAACTCCTTTGCGGCGTCCGCCGAGAGCACGTAACGGGTGTCCATGCCGTTTCGAGCCAGCCAGTTGGCGGTGGCGCGTGCGTATGTACGGTCATCCTCCACTATGAGTATTGTCTCCATTCATTTTCTCCTTTAATGTTACGGCCTTCCTTACAGCATTCTCTACAGCCCTGACCAACCTTCCGATCCGCTCGTCCGACATACCGGCCCATTTTTCAGGCGGCAGAGAGCCCATATATGCCAGTTCCTGCAGGGGGATGTCTATCCGTATCGTCTCCCATACGGGGACGGCCTTGTGTATGATATTTCCGAGTTTTTTATAATCGCCCGAACTGACCGCATCGCGTATGCCGGCAAGTCCGGCCTCCGTGTCCTCGATGAAAATATCCAGCAGCTCGTCCGCGTGTTCCTCGCCCTCCATGACGGATGTAAAGTCAGGACGTTCCACACCCCGTGTGGCCGCCATCAGTTCGTCCCCGGAGAAGGGTTTGTGCAGGCATCCGGCAAAACCGGCCTCTCTGAAACGGGCGGCATCGCTGTCGACACGGGCGGTCACGGCCAGTACGGGGAGCGTTCCGGACTGGCCTATGTTACTGTTGCGGAGCAATGCCAGCACACCATAACCGTCCGTATCGGACATCCTCATGTCGGTCAGGACAAGGTCATGCCGGTTCCTCCGCAATGTCGTGACCATCCCGTCGATGTCCGTGCAGCAGTCACATTCGATGCCGTGACGGAGATACATCCTTCGGACGGCATCCAGCTGCATCCGGTCGTCATCAATGTACAATACCCTGATATTGAGCGGGAGGCCGTCACCGGAGGCCGCATCCCGCATATCCGGCATGTCGGCCTCACCGAGGGGGAGCCGGACCTCGAAAGTGCTTCCACGTCCCGGCGTACTCTCCACACGGATGTCTCCCCCGAGCAGGGAGACCAGTCTTGAGGTGACTGCCAGCCCCAGCCCGAAGCCGCCGTCCGTGGGGAAGCCGGCCTGTTCAAAGTCGGAGAATATCAGCTGCTGCCGCTCCTTGTCTATACCTGTGCCAGTGTCCCTCACGAACAGCAGGAGCCTGCCGTTTCCGTACGAGGCCCCCACATGGATGTAACCGGTACGCGTGAACTTGACCGCGTTTGACAGCAGGTTGCCGAGAATCCGGACAAGCCGTCCGGAATCGCCCCTGACAAGCACATCACACGATTTTATTTCCGTTGTCAGTCCGAGCCCCTTCTTTTCAGCGGAGGGAAGATAGACACGCACGGCATTCCCGATAGTCTGCCCCAGATGGAATACGGCATTCTCCGGCTGTTCCTTACCCTCTTCCAGCCTGTAGTAGTGCAGCAGGTTGTTGGCCAGTCCGATGACATGACGGGAGGCGTGCAGGATGTTGGCGGCGAACTCCCTTACAAGCCCGGCATCCTTCTCATGCTGCATCAGTTCCGCAAACTCGCAGACCGTACCGAGAGGCGCCCGCAGGTCATGGCTCACCGACAGCATCAGGTTACGGCGGGACACCAGCAGCTCTTCATTCCGGGAGCAGGCGGCCTCAAGTGTCATCCGGTACTTCTGCCTCTTTCTGATGTCGGCATGGATAAGAAGATAGAGCAGGATTATCAGAAGAACGGAAATGACGGCTATAGAAAGGATGATACGGAACGACTGCCTTCTCAATGCCGCCGTTTCTTCCATATCCTCCGTATATTGCATATCGGCTGCCCGTTCGAAATCATGTATCAGGCCGCTGATACGTGCGTCCAGTTCCCGGTTGCGGCACCGCAGGCTGTCCGAGCAGGCCTCCAGTCTTTTCCGGTAGTCAGCATACTGGCTGTACATGTCCTTTTGCAGCCGGATGAACTCTCCGTTTACGGAGGACTGTCTTTTTCGGTTCCGCATCTCCTTCTCCTTCCGATTGGCATAAGCGGACTTCTTGTTCCTGCCTCCTATAAGAACATTGAGAAGGCCCCGGCCTTTCTTTGCCGACGGTGTATCCGGCTGTCCGGCATCCCGCACCTGCCGCACGATTCCGGGAGCCTTTCTCAGAAGAAGGCTGTCCGCACGGGGAAAACCGGAAAGGGTGTTCGTCAACTCATACAGCAGCCGCTCCTTTTCCAGCAGGAGCATGGATACGGTGTCTATGGCCGGATGCTGTTCTGCCGCATAATAAGGTTTCAGTCCGTTCAAGGCGTCCAGAGCCGCCGCACAACTGTTCCCGCATTCACGGATATCCGCACTGTCCTGCATCAGCAGGAAATGGTCATGGAAGGAGAATTCCAGCAGTTTTTCAAAGGTCCGGTTGACGGCCTTCCTTCTCATATTGGTCGAATGTTCCCTGGAATCCAGTTCCTCCATCTTTCCATGCTCCAGCCGGACAAGAAAAACCACAGCACAGAGCAATGCCAGCAGCAGAATGTATCCGCCGGCTATCTTCAACTGGAGTATGGAAAGAAAAGATCTCATCTTGGAATAGGCTAGTATCAATTAAAACAAATAACAATTGCGTGACACAATATTTGAAAATTAGTAGATAATATATGTACAGCTAAAAGTACGACCAACAAGCCGACATACACAACCGGGCAACAAATGAGTCACCCCATTATCACCCGGTCAGCCTCCATATCCCCCTTCACACTCCACTGTAAGCACTGAATCCGCCGTCAACAGGCAGTAATGCACCGGTTATAAAACTTGCCGCATCACTGCATAGGAACTGAACCGCACCGTTGAGTTCGGTAATGTCCCCAAAGCGTCCCATCGGGGTTTTGGCCAGTACCTTGCGGCTTCGTTCCGTCAAAGATCCGTCAGGATTAATTAATACCCTCCGGTTCTGGTCGCCGATAAAGAAACCGGGAGCGATGGCATTGACACGAATGCTGTCACCATATTTCAAAGCCATTTCAGAGGCAAGCCATTGGGTAAAATTAGCAACTGCAGATTTTGCAGCCGAATAGCCGGGTACACGGGTAATGGCACTATAAGCGGCCATCGAAGATACATTGACAATACAACCTTTCTTTTGTTCCGCCATCACTTTGCCGAAGACCATTGACGGATACACAGTACCGTTCATATTCAGGCCGGTCACCTTCTCCCAGCAGGCTATATCCATATCATAAAAGTGTTGCTCCGGTTCAAGTGTGGCTCCCGGCATATTCCCCCCTGCAATATTCAGAAGTATATCAATCTTCCCCCATTGAGAAAGTACTTGTCCGGCCAGTTTTCCCAGGCTTGCCACATCAAGTACGTCGCCAACAACGCCAATCACCTCATTTCCATATTGTTTCAGTTCGGAAACCCGCTTGTCCAGTTGTTCCTGACGGATATCAACTGCAACGACTTTTGCACCCTGCCGCATAAAATGTTTTGCGATATTACCGCCTAAAACTCCACCGGCTCCAGTGATAACGGCTACTTTTCCTGCAATTCCAAATAATTCATTCATTTCAATCGGCATATAATTTAATCGGTATAATCCATATTACTATTTAAAATCTCATTCGCTGTTCCTGCAATTCATCCTGCACAACGGACATCATCCCTTCCACTTGCGCCAATGCCAGCATACGTCCATGAAACGAATATCCCGGATTGTATCCAAGTTTCTCATCCCCAAGCATCATGCGGCCATGATCCACCCGCATGGGCAAGCCGGGATTTGAGGATTCGAAGACACGAATCAGTTCTATCAGATGTCCCCGGCCGGACAGGTGCGAACTCTCTATGAAATCCCCACCGGACAAAGTCTCTGTGCTGCGAAGATGGACAAAGCGGGTACGACCGGCAAACCTGCGTGCCAGCCCACGGGTGTCATTGTGTACACCGGCACTGAGTGAACCGGCACAGAATGTCAGCCCATTGTGTGGATTGTCCACGGCATCCAGAATCCAGGCAATATCCTCCTCACAGGTCACGATACGGGGAAGTCCAAGCATCTGAAAGGGTGGGTCATCGGGATGCACGCACATGTCAATGCCATATTTCTCACACACCGGCATGACGGCTGCAAGAAAATAACGCATATTCTCGCGCAACATGCCCTTGTCCACACCTTCATAAAGGGATAGAAGCCTCCTGAAAACCGAAACGGGCTCAGTCTCCCCTTCCCGTATATTTCCATTCACAAAACCTTGTGTCTTCACAATGACCGTATCTATCAGCTCCAGTTCTTCCTCCCCAGTGATGCGGCTGCCTAATTTTTCCACCTCCATCAGTTCCTTTTCGGAATAATCCTTTTCCGCATGTTTCCTTTTCAGGATTTTCAAGTCGAAATAGGCAAAACGTGTTTTATTGAAATAAAGTGATGTGGTGCCGTCCGGCCAGGGATGGTTCAAGTCCGTACGAATCCAGTCAATGACCGGCATAAAGTTGTAGCACACAGTTTTGATGCCCGCCTTGCCGAGGTTGGTAAGGCTTTGTATATAGTTTGTTATCAACCGGTCTCTGTCAGGGCCTGCATACTTGATTGCCTCACATACAGGCAAACTTTCCACCACCGACCAGCGAAGTCCGGCAGATTCTATATACTCTTTCATTTCCTTGACAGTTTCCAAGGGCCAGACTTCACCGTTAGGTACATCGTGCAAAGCAGTAACAATCCCTTCTACTCCTATCTGACGCAACATGGTAAGTGTAATCTCATCTTTCTTGCCAAACCATCTCCATGTTTTTTCCATCCGTTCTATGCAATATTAAAGTGGATAAACCGATACTTGATCCAGTATGACACCTTCATCAAGAGCCTTTATCACAAGTTTGTTTAGTTTCTTTTTCCGGGCAGGCAAAGCCACTCTTCTTATCGCCTGATTCCTGAGTACATTCTCTTTCCATTCCTCACTGCGTCCTTTAGTCTCGTAATGGATAGGCAGAGTTTCCTCCTTATCCAATGCAATAGTGAAACGCAACTGTGTCCCCTCCACGGGATGGGAAGGCAACAAACGGACTTCTACCTCTACAGAATCAGACGGACAGTCTGGCAATTCAAATGTGACCTCTTTCTCCTTAGGAATGACAGCCGCCTTCCCTTCATATCCCAAACCTTCACAAGGGACGAAATCCCCCTTTGCACATTCTACCGCATTCCAACGACGGATTGCCGCACGCTCTTCTTTCATGGGTTTCATCGTGACAGAACGGTCTACCGGTTCGAATACAGGTAACCGACGCGGCTGGTGATCCATCATACGATGCCATTTCCCATTATTCCTTATACCTGTATTATATATGCGAGTCAATGAAACGATGCTGTCGTAGGCCGCATCACTCCGCCCCCAGTCGGCTTCGCCATGACGGGCAAGTTGGGCGTAGAGCATCTTCTTGTTCATCTCAGCAGCAGCCTGTACGGGATATTTCACCAGTTGGAAATAAACATCTTCACGTCCATCACATATTTGCGCAGACAGCCGTTCAGCCTCATCCGAAACAGTCTGATAATCCGACAACCGTTGCAGGATATACTCTTTACTCCACGGCATATCCTTCACAATGCGGTAATCATTCGTATGATATTCCTCCTCCCGTGTATTCCCCATGAATTCCGGTTTGCGGATATGGGCAAGACAATAATGTTCCTGCATGACAGGGAGCAGTTCTCGACCAACCTTTTCACCAAATTCCCGACAAAGAAAATTGCTCAAATGAGCAGAAACTCCTTCTTTATTCACTTCTTCTATATTCCATGCCATATCCAAAAACAACTCCGTCTGATATTCTATCGGCTTTATGTCACCCACATTCAAAATCCATATCTTACGCACATCATGGTCATACGCCTGCTTCATCTGTTGATAGAGCAGATACGGGCTGAATGTACCTAACCAAAGATAATCGTGCGGACGTCCCCAGTACGAGACATGATAATAGATGCCGTTACCGCCTTTACGGGCACGTTCTGCTTCCGTCGGAAAATGCTTGATATAGCCGTAATTGTCATCACACCACATCAACGCAATATCTTCGGGCACCTCCAATCCGGCATTGTACACATCAAGTACTTCCTTATAAGGAATAAACACCTGTGGCACCTTTGTCACATCTTTGTTGACATATTGCTGCAATAAACTCCGTTGGTCGGCAAACACACGTTCGAGTACACGCTTCTGTTCTTCCACCGTTCTGGCACCATTCATCGCACCATCATGCACACCTCGCATACCTACCGTATATAAAATCTCCTGCCCGTCAACCTCTTTCACACGTTCTTCCCAGAAGTTACGGACTGAAGTACTGTTGTTCACATAATCATACTCCCCTTTTCCTCGGCGGCTCCATTCACCGGCGGTGCTCGAAGCCATCGGTTCACAGTGTGACCCTCCGATGTAAATGCCGAATTTCTTTGCTACCTCACGATTGCCTTTTGTCAGGAAGAAAGGTTGCGTGCATTCGTGCATTGCCGGCCAATAAGTGTTGGCACGCAAGCGGAGCAGCAATTCAAAAATACGTTCGTTGGTTTTAGGACCGATGCGTCCCGGCTTGTACCAAGGCTCGTAATGCAAACTGCTCCACGGCATCAGCCCCCAGTCCTCATCGTTGATAAAGATACCCCTATACTCCACGGACGGAGCCTGTACATTCCGATAACCGGAAGGCAACTCAAAAGATTTTCGTTTCATAGGAGTGGCATCCGCCCACCACTTCCAAGGAGACACGCCTATCAATCGCGAAAGTTCCATGATGCCGTATGCAGTACCATGACTGTCACTTCCGGCAATCAATAACCGCCCGTCAGGTAACACAGTCAGCAAAAAGGCTTCTCTCATACCTTTCAATCCAGAAAGATCGGCTTTAGATTGCTCAACCGCATTGTTTACTTCCAAAGTTCCAACAAGGATATTACCACGCGTTTCTTCGCAATGTAAAGAATCGGAGAAAACAGCCCGATAATCCCGTTGAAGCAATTCCAAGGCTGTATGCACCACCGGAGCTTCCGATTTGTCACAGTTCACTGTAACCGTCATACCTGAATGCACACGGAACTGTCCCCATGCCGTCTGTACGACAAGGAAGAGTAAAATTGTTAGGAATCCTATTTTCATATTATTTATCTTTTAGTTTTAATTATTACTGAAGCCGGAGAAAGTCCTTTTGACGCCACCTTCAGTTTGACTTTACCGTTTTGTTTCGTACTTCTGATTACAGCGATGGCACGACCTTTCCAGACCTTACGTATGGGAGCCGTATATGATTTTTCGTCTTTCAAATCCGCACTGCCCGTAGCCTCCAGCATACCGGTTCCACGAACGGAAAATTCCACTTCATTCGCAGCATCAGGTACTACGTTTCCATTTTTGTCCACGACCTCAATGATAACAAAAGCCAAATCTTGTCCGTCAGCCTTTATGGTTTGATCTTGAGTGGTAAGGCGTAGAGAAACAGGAGTTCCGGAAGTCTTTAACACTACGGTTTCCTGCTCTATACCGTTCTCATCCACACCTACCGCGCGCAGTGTACCTGCCTGATAGGGCAATGTAAAGACAGCCTTGAACTGTTGTACATAGCCTGCCGGGCGTTCGTCCACAAGTGAATCGTTCAAGAAAAGCCGCACACGGGGATAGCGGGAGCAGACCTCTACTTCTATCGGTTTTCCTTCATGCCCGCTCCAAGTCCAGCTTTCGCTGGTAGGCCATACACCCCAATCAGTTACTTTTATTTCTCCCCGGTAACCATTGGGTTCACGTACGGCCATATAGAGTTTCTTATCGGGGTTGTAGAGCATGTCACGATAATGGGATATGGGTTTTCGCAGCCCGGTCAGGTCGATGTCACCACAATAGGCACCATGCCAAGGATAGAGCTGCCCGGTATGGAAACCGTCTTTCTCCCTACCTTTGTAATAGGCACGCCCGATGCTCGATTCTCCCAGATAATCCAATGCCGTCCATACAAAGTCGCCGATGATATAGGGATGCTTGTTTACCAAATCCCAATTGCGGAAAGCATCGCGTGGATAGGATTCCGTCTGCATGATGATGCGGGAGGGGACACGTTCGTGGTCAGATTCTGCACGATGCAACTGGTAATTATAGCCTACAATGTCATGTACGGCTGCCAACGGGTCGAATATCTCCCAGTCTTTGTCCCAAGTAGTTAGTGCAGAAGTGACCGGACGTGAAGGATCCAACCGATGTACGTGTTCGGCAAGTCTCTTTGCCGTAGTGATTACTTCCAGTTTCTTGCGCTCTATCACCTCATTGCCGATGCTCCAGCAGAATACGGAGGGGTGGTTGCGGTCGCGAAGCACCATCGCTTCAATATCACGTTTCCACCACTTGTCAAAAAGCACGGAATAGTCATGTTTGTTCTTGGCATCACGCCATCCGTCAAAAGCCTCGTCGATAACGAGCAATCCTTGACGATCGCATTCATGCAGAAAGGCTTCCGAAGGCACATTGTGCGAGGTACGCACGGCATTGAAGCCAGCTTCTTTCAACAATCGCACCTTGCGTGCTTCGGCTGCATCGAAAGAACACGCACCTAATATGCCGTTGTCGTGATGCACGCATCCGCCATTCAGAAGTATAGGTTTACCATTCACAAACAAGCCTTTTTGACTGTCGAAAGTTATGTTTCGGAATCCGGTCATATTCGTTACCTCATCTACCACTTTGCCTCCAACAATCAGTTGCGTACATACCTTATAAAGATTTGGGGTATCCGGCGACCATAGTTTCGGATGACTTACAGAGAGCGATTGCTTCGTGTGTCCGCTTGCGGATGTTACTAGCACTCTGCCAGCCTCATCATAAATCGTATGCTTGATTTCCGGTTTTGTCCCGGTCCGGGCATTGTCTATATAGCGCATGGCAATGTCCAGATTCCAATCATCGCTGCCTTCTTTTTGAGTCGGGCGAATATAAACGCTCCAGTCATCAATGTATATCGCCTCTGTAGTCAGCAGCCACACGTGGCGATAGATGCCTGAACCACTATACCAACGACAGTTCTTCTGTTGGGAGTTATCCACACGTACGGCTACAATGTTCTCCTGCCCGAAATGCAGGTAAGGAGTAATGTCACAGAAATAGGATGAATAACCGTATGGATGCCCTCCAGCACGCTCTCCATTGACAAATACTTCCGAATTCATATAAACACCCTCAAAATAGAGGCGCAGTTCCTTACCCTCCATCACCTTATCTACGTGGAACTTCTTTCGGTACCATCCAATACCCGTAGGCAGATAGCCACCATCGTTTCCGGCAGGAACCTCCGCATCAAAATCGGCTTCAACACTCCAGTCATGAGGCAGATCCAAGCTTCGCCAACCGACATCGTTATATGCAAGTGAAGGGGCATCGGGTGTATCGCCGAGTTTAAAACGCCAATTGTCATCAAACAACTGTTTCCGCTCTGGCATAGCAGCCTCTACAAACAGAGGATAGCTGAACATTACAAACAGCCAGGTGAAGAAAGATATAGATATAAACTTTTTCATGAGAATTACTTATGATTTATACAATAGGTATTGAATGAATGGGGCTTTACCACTGTATTGAGGAACTTTTTTCCAAAGCCTATGGAGATGGATTGTTCCGCGTCACCAAAGTTACCGATGACCGTCACATAATCCTCTGCCGGAGTTTGCCATACCACAGTGTACAGCTTTTTCTCTTTCTGCGGATAGTAGTTTATCATCCGACTGCCCGGTATTACATAATGCGTAAAGTGCTTTACCGCATAATACTCCGCCGTATAGCGGAACTTGCGTGTTTTAGAGTCCACCTGAATCAAAGCATTTTGTTTCCATCCCCAGGGGCTGGTTCCATTGTCGGGCAGAAGGAAGTTCCAGTTGAACCATTCGTCGCATCCGTTGCCGGCATTGTCGCTGATCAGGAAAAAGGTGTGCTCGCCCGCTTTCCAGTCCATGCTGCCGTTGCCGCATTCGCTCTCCGAGCAGATGTAATGGTAATCGGGATATTGACGGCGTATTTCCGGCAATATCTCACGGCCTTCCCATTGGAAAGCGATGCCGTCTATGCTCTTACGCAACTCCCCGTCGGATAGTATCTTCTCCACATGGTCCCGACGATTGGTATTGAACGTACCCAAATAGAGTTTCACTTCAGGGTGACGTGAACGGAGTGTCGGAGCCAAATAATCCCGGTTGAAACATACGGTTCCCTCTGCCGTCCAGGCACAGCCCGGATAGGGCGTATAGCTATAAGCCTCGTTCTGGTAGATAATCATATCAATATTTACGCCCTGCTCTTTGTAAGCATCGATAAACTTGCAGAAATAGTTGGCGTATGCCTGTAAGTAACGCGGGTCTTGAATGAAATAGTCCTGCGTGGCAAGCCGACGCGGAAACTTACCTTTGCGTTCTCCCAAGAATTGCATTTCGTTTTCATCAATACCTTCCACGCTACCGTAAAGCAGATAGTCTATGTTCGGATTGGCATGATTATGACGGCTGCTCACCACCGGATAGTCATTGTTTATTTTCATCCAGCTTGGCGGACTCCAGGGAGAAGCCCAAAAGGTGAGAGCCGAATTGTACTTCTGTGCAGCACGAATCAAAGGGATGATACTACGCTTGTCGCGTTCAATGTTAAAATAGCGTAGTTCCAAGTCACCTTGCACTTCATCACAGCTATACCATGAACGGCCATAATCATTACAGTTCATAGAAATACGTCCACGTGTGAACTTCAAATCACCTTGTGGAGCGAAAAGATTGTACATAATTTCTTCCTGCTCGTCACGTGTCAGCATCAGCAACGCATCCCAATCCAGTTCATTAAAAGTCGTTCCCCATGCTTTCCATTCGGTACCTTTTTCATTTCCCGTTATAGAGAATATTGGCGATACTTCCGCCGTGCTTTTCAACCTATCCTTAGACTGCTGCCAGACAGCCTTCTCGGTACTGCTGGTTCTTATTACAGACTGTCCCCAAAGCTGAAAACTTCCTACCCAAGCCACAGTTGCGACCACAACAAGCTTTCTTACATTAAAATAATCCAAAATCATAAATCTGCTTTAATTAAAAGATTTCATTCATACGATAAATTCATGACAAAAGTAATCATATTCACGATAAGATGCATCATTCCAGCTCTTTATATTGAAAATCAGTGAACTGTGCTTTCCCCTTGCCATATACGAACAGGCCGGGCAACACACTCTGAAAATCATCCAGCGTATTATGGTTGTAACCGGAAATTTCCATGCCGAATGTCTCTTTCATCCACTTTTTGCCATCGTAGCTGTAATAGCCGGTCACCACATGGTCTTCGTTGCGCAGTTTCAGCCAAAGAGCAGTGTAATCACCTTGTCCCGATCGGCCACGATACTTACCCCGTCGCCACTTGTGTCGGTTGTGCCGATCACACCCCGTGCCTACATAGAAGCGGTCATTATAGTAGAGGATAAGTCCGGCAACGGCAGCACTGTCGCACTCGATACGAGCACTGATTTCATACTTATGTGCTCCCGTAACGAACATCATGGGCGATGATTCCGCCGGATTACCACCTTGTGCTTGCAACACAAGCGTGTCGCCTTCCACACGTACACGTCTGGGTTGGTAACGCTTGTAGAATTTCCAGTCGAAGCCAATGCGAAACTCATCCAATCGTGCATGACGGTCTGCCGCACCGTTCAGTGACAAGGGGGAAGGTATTTCCTCTTCTACTTTCTTCTCCAAAGGAGCTTTCAGCCAACCGTCTTCCGTAATCTCTATCGGTTCCAACAAAGTTTGCCGCCCCAGCGTAAGATAATCCTTTTCGTAGGCATGATACACAGCCCACCATCTGCCATCGGGTGTGTCAACGAGCGAGGCATGCCCTTTCGACCACCATTGTTCCTCACCGCTGTAAGTGTGAATCAACGGATTGCAAGGGCTGTTTTCCCATGGTCCGTCTACCGATTTGGAGCGAGCTACCACCGCCATGTGGCTGGTGGGTGCCCCTGCAGTACCGCCCTGTGCATTCAGAAAATAGTAATATTCGCCAATCTTCTTCATCTTCGGACCTTCAAGTGCCATGCCTTCCACCGTCCAATGCTGTGGGATAGGCCAGCCATCATACACTTTCTCCAACTTTCCAGCTACAGACAGCCCGTCATCCGTCAATTTCACCCGATGCCCACCGCTAAGAAACAACCACCGCTGGCCAGTACTCTCATCCACTACATGACAAGGGTCTATCCAGTACCCAATCTTCAAGTCCACCGGTTCACTCCAAGGCCCCTCAGGTGAATCGGCATAAACCACATGATTGCTGAAGCGATCATTACCCTGTGACACAGTGAAATAAATGTAATACTTTCCCTGATACTTACAGATGTCCGGCGCCCATACAGAACCCAAATAACGGGTCAACGCTACACTAACAGGTTGCCAGTTTACAAGGTCGCGTGAGTGGAATATAGTCAGTCCGGGGAGATAGTTAAAGGCGGAGTGTGTCATATAGTAATCTTCTCCACTTCTGATGATAGTAGGATCCGGATAATCACCGCCAAGAATGGGATTCCTGAAAGTATATTTCACATCCGCCATCTCCTTGCTGTCCACCCAGAGATTCTCTACATCTTTGCCCACACGGAACAAAGGACGTTCCTCGGCCTTCTTCGGCGTAATGTGGATGTTTTTGAAATAGATATTCTGTGCATGGCGCACATAAAAACCGAATGCTGGCAAACCGTTCCGACGGAAATCCTGTGCATCGGGATAACCACCTTCCAATTCCGGCACTTCCAATGTTGCCATCTTTTGAGTGCCGCCACCCACAGTTTCAATATCCATGTTGCGAATGACAACGTTTTCTACCGGATATTCCTTGATACCCGAAATCAGCGAGCCTTGCAGACGGTTGTCCGTACCTTTGATGTTCTTGATTACCACGTTCTTCAAATATCCGGGATGCTCCATCTTCTCGTTGAGCCGGCGTCCGCGATTACCGATACGGAGAAAGATGGGGCAACGGCTACGGTTTATCTCTATATCTTGTATCAAGATGTTCTCGATGTTTCCTCCGTCCACGGTAGCCAATGTGATACCGGTACTGCAGTCATCGCGGTTACGAAAAGACTGGGAAGCATCCGGAAGGCCACCCAGCACCAACTTGCGAGCGATGATGTTACGGTAATCGCCTTGAGTATCTGTACCCAGTTTAAAAGCATTGCAGGTGGAGTAGAAGGTAGAGTTTTCTATCAGTATGTTTTCGCAAGGTTTGGCACTGGCACTTTTCAGACACATGGCATCATCGTGCGAACTGAAAAAACAGTTTCTTACAATGACATTCTTACACCCGTCCGGGTCAAGTGCGTCATTGTTGTGATTGGCATGGTTAAACACGGTAATGCCATCGAATATTAAGTCGCGACAATAAATATAACTTTGCATCCATGCGGCAGAGTTGCGCAGGGTGATTCCTTTCAGGACCACGTTGTTGCACTCTATCATGCGGATGCCGAAAGGACGTCCTTCCAATGCTCCGATGGTCTCTGGTCCCGGAAAATTCTTTGCTTCGCCGCGAAAGTATATCTCACCCTCCCCGCAAATGCCCACACGTTCCGCCCGTTCGGCATAAATCAGCGAAATGCGGTATTTGTGTATCACGTTCATCACACTTTGAAAGCGTTCCACCTTGTCTGGATAATCTTTCAAATTCGTGCTACCCAGTAAGCGAGCACCTTTGGCTACCTCCAGCATCACACCGGATTTCAATTCTATAGTGCCCGTCACGTATTCTCCTCCTGCTATCCGTACGGTTCCTCCACCTGCGACAAAGCAAGCGTCGATTGCCTTCTGTATAGCAGTGGTGTTCAGCGTACTCCCATCACCTATTGCTCCATACTTCCGTACATCGAATATAGAAACGGGGACTATCCAAGGTTTCAGATGCTTGGTTAGTGAATCTGCCACTAAGGTCAGTTTATGTACTAATTTAGTTTCTAAAGAAACACCATTTTGTCCTTGCAGATTATAAGGACAGAAAATTATAGAACATATTGCAATAAAAAAATTTCTTATCATCAATCTCATAATAACACATTTGTTGTACCCTTACTGATTATCTTTCCCGACAAAACTTTCAGTTTCTCCCCATTTATCACTAGGAATAGAAAATATAGCTTCCGGTATCAGCCTCAGTCACAGCCGGAATCTAATATTCCCGACTCGCTGCCCGGTGATTATTCGGTTCCAACAAAACTCATGAACCAAAGTCGGCGAAATACAATCCCCCCAAAACAAACCGTATTTCGCCGACAAATAATACTACATATACTTTATAACCTATTGAGTATCTTATTCTGTCTTGTCTTCATCAGCCACGGCATCCTCCCAATTCTCCCACATCGTGATGTTTGGATCGTAACCATCGTAGCCGAAATTCTGACGCATTTGCCTGCCTGTGTTTTTCTTGATGTCCTCGTTGGGAACCGGCCAGTACAGGTTGTGCTTACCTATTTCGTAGTTGAATACACGTCCATTGGCATTGATTGGTTTGCCCGTGTTGTACAAGCCACTGTAATGCACTATCCGCTGATACCAATAGCTACCCCCGTTGGCATCAGTACCTTCTTGCCGATCGTAAGTATTCACATCATAAACATTCCCCCATTCATCAGGCTTTCCACTCAGTGCAAGGCAGTAGGAGACACGGCTTAGTTCCACCTGACGCAACTCTTCGAGATAGAGTTCACGGGCACGTTCGTTCATGATGTCTCCGATGGTAACAGTGGTGTAGTGTTGTTCGCAATGTGCCCGCTTCCGCACTTCATTTACATCGTCTGCCGCACCGGTTGCATCGCCCATGTAGAATTTAGCTTCGGCGCGGAGCAGGTACGTCTCAGCCAAACGATAGATATACCAGTCGGCGATAGACCCTTTGGTTGCGCCTTTGAAGTTGTTTTCTTGCGGCTTGCCTTCAGCTACTACATCCTTTAAATAGATTTTATACAGAGGAAAATCGAACCAGGAACGGATGGTGTCTTGCGAACAATCCGGACGTACCTCTGCGTACGTCTTGCCATAATAAGCCGATGCCGGGTCATTGTATTTCAGCGAATCCATGGGGAACCAGTTACCCACCTTAGCACTATGGCGCAAGTCACCTTTATCGTCCATACCATTCACCTGCCACAAAGTGTGGGTGGCGAAGTAAGTGGGACGGATATTGGCTATACCACGACCTATGACCCGCACAAAGTCATACTTTTTGTTATACTTGGCGTTGTTACGGGCAAAATTCGTAGCACCAGGTTTCCCATCCGGTCCCTTGATTTTAGCATCTGTCCAAAACGGTCCGAAGGCACGCATAGTATGAAATTCATTTAAGGATTCTCCCGATCCACGGCTGACAATGCCATAGATTACCTCCTTATTGGCACTCGTCAGCTTGTTCTCTGCACGATGCAAATCCCAGATAACATTACGGGTTATCTTCCAAGTTTCAGGCTCCCCACTCTCTACAAAAGTACCGAAAGGTTCTTTCATCAGTTCATAACCGGATTTATCTATAAGGATATCAGCCTGTTCTTTTGCCTTTTCCCATTGCCCGGTGGCCAAATAGCACTTTATCAGGAGTTGGCGGCATGCGCCCTTGTTCACTTGGCCGACCATATCCATGTCCTTTTGCTCGGGCACCCATTCCACGGCAAACTCCATATCTTTGGTTATCATATCCAAAATGGCCTTGCGGTCAGTAGTAGCGTAATTCTGTTTAGGTACTGAAATGACTTTGGTCAGCAGAGGAATGTCCTTGAACTGGAACACCAGATTCAGGTAACGGATTGCACGATGAAAATATGCACGGCCTATATAGGCATTCTTGGTGGCTTCTTCAAGCCCTTCCACCCCGTTGATGTAGGTCAAAATCGTATTGGGAAACTTGATGCCGGAGTAATAAACATCATTCCAGAACCATCCGGTCTGGTCGCGCATGTTGGTAGGTGTCAGCGTACCGTTGATGTCACAAAAAGGATTGCTTTCATCCGTTTTCCCGTTAGCCGCCAATTCCGAAAGGCGATATTCCAAGGCAAGAGCATTGCTTTCACCGTTTATCCAAATGTCACGTAGTTGCTTGTCGGCAGCTGCCATGGTGGCTTGCAGACCGGCTTCTGTGGTAAATGTGGTTGTCGGGTCATAGAAGGAAAGCGGTTTAGGCTCCAAAAAATCCGAGCATCCGCAGAGAAGAAGCAGGCCGCATGCAGCCGCTGTTAAACCAGACAGTCCTTTTTTCTTATTGTTTAATCTATTGTTGTTCATAATGAGTGCTGTTTTATAAAGTTACATTTATACCTAAAGAATAAGTGCGAGGTGCAAGACCACCGGTCTCTATGTCGTTCAGTTTCCAATGAGACATGGTCCAAAGGGCAGCATTACGGATGGTGCCATAAACCTTCAAATTAGAAAGTCCCCATCTGGAAACAATGGATTTCGGGAAGGTATACCCAATCGAAATGTTTTCGAGACGGATGAACGAGCGGTCAATATACCTTGCCGGTGAATTTACTCCCGTAGGTCCTTTAGAATTGAGCCGTGCATACGTGTTGGACTGATGCTCCGGAGTCCAGTATTCTTTTATACTCTGATTCAAGCCATAATCTATTTCTGAAGCGTTCACTTGGTTCAGGTAGGAGGTGTCTTTCATCTTGGAACCGATACAGGAATAGAGATTGAAGGAGAAGTCGATATTTTTCAGGATAGTGAAGTTGTTCCGCATGGAAAGAATGTAAGGAGAAGTAGTTTGTCCCAAGAACTCCTTATCCTTGTCGTTATAAACAGGGGTACGACTGCCATCGGAATTGATGATGTCGTCTTCCGTGTAGTTGTTGGCCACTTTGGGGTCACCCGGTAGCTGGCCTACTTTCTTAGCTTCTTCAATCTCGTCGGGTTGCCAGATACCGGTGACACGGTAATCCCATATCGCAGCGATGGGGCGTCCTATCCACCATTTGCCATATTCGTCTTTTTCCTTGCTACCCACAATGTTTCCGTTGGCATCGAGCACATCTTCATATTCGCCATAAAGGTGCTTCACTTTATTATCCATGTAAGCAAAGCTGAAACTGGTGTTCCACTCAAAGTTCTTTGTTGCCATATTCTGTGAGTTGATGATTAGTTCCACACCTTTGTTCTGTACCTCTCCCAAGTTGGTGGCAATGTCATTGAAACCGGTGAAAGGAGGAAGCGTACGCCCCATAATCATATCCTTGGTTTTTATCACATAGCCTTCCAAAGAACCGGTGATGCGGTTGTTCTGGAAACCGAAGTCCAAGCCCACGTTGTAGGCCTCGCTCTTTTCCCACTTCAGGTTGGGATTTGCCATACGACCGATTTTCAGGTATTCCATCTCTTTCAGATTACCCGAAGCATCCAAGTAACCAAACATTTTGGCGCCGATATCGAGTGTGGCAAGTGCCAGATAGGGGTCGTTAATGGCACGGTTTCCGTTCAATCCCCACGAGAGTCTCAGCTTACCCATGCTCATGGGTTCCCATTTAAAGAACTTTTCGTTGGTAAAAGTCCATGCCAGGGCTACAGAGGGGAATGTGGCCCAAGGTTCTTTCTCTCCGAAGGCCGAATAGGCATCTCGGCGGATGGATGCAGTAATCATGTAGCGGTCGTCGTAAGAATAGAACAGGCGCCCCAACAGCCCTACAGCTGTGCGATAGCTGTCAGACGAGGAAAAGCTGCTCTCCAATTTTCCTGCCGTATTCACATAGTGGAATCCCAATACATCAGTGGGCTGGAAATTACGGGCGGCAATACCTTCCGACCATGACTGGTGTTTTTCAGCTTCCTGTACCAAAGTCAGCATGACATGGTGTTTTTTAACGAAAGTATGGTCCCATGACAAGGTGTTATTGATAGACCAGTCGAATTTTGAAGCTGTATTGCGGTTGGCACCGTGGCTTACCGCATCCCAATCGGGATGTTCGGATGACTGGAACCAGCGGTCGTAGAACCACTGGAGGCGCGGAGAAGCATTGAATGAATAGTTAATGTTAAACGGCAGTTTCAGTTTGGCTGTGAAAATGGAGTTCAGCACGTAATATCCCTTTTCAAGTTGCTCATATTGATGGTTGAAGTCGTAGTTATAACCCATGTTGTAGGTGTTCTTCTCACCCATGGGATGTACGGCAAGGTTTCCATCTGCATCGCAGTAGTTGGCAAAGGGACTGTTGGCGAGTGTGGAGCCTTCATTCAATGCCAGGTCGCCATCACTACGGCTTTGGAAGTTGACATTACCGCTGACTTCCAGCCAGTCAGTAATGTTGGTAGTCAATTTCATATTGGCACGGATGGCTTGGTATTCAGTACCCCGAATGACCCCTTCATTACGAAGATAGCCTACGGACATATAGTAGTTCATTTTCTCGCCCGCTCCAGAGACACTGGCATTATAATCCTGGTTGATACCGGTTTGATAAGCGCTGTTGTACCAGTCGTATGTTCTTGCGGCAAGGAAGTTGTCACGTATCAACTGGTCTGTCTGGGTCAACACACGGTCAGCATAAATACCGAGGTCTGACTGCCCTTCGGCATTGACCGAATAGTTGCGCCAGTCTTCGATGGAAACATCGGCAGGCAAGCGGTCGGGACGGTCATAATAACCGGGCTTGATAGTTCCCGTCTGGTAGGCCTCGTAACGCCCGGTTTCGGGATTCATTCCGTAAGTAGCGGTCTTGTACCAGTCTTCACGGTACTTCATATAACCGTCACCATCATATACTTCTTTATAATTGGCTTTAGTTACGAAGCCCACCTTTGCACTGAAGTTAATGACAGGTTTGCCCATCTTTCCTTTCTTGGTAGTGATGATGACCACGCCATTTGCCGCACGGGCACCATAAACGGCTGCTGCCGAAGCATCCTTCAACACGTCTATCTGCCCGATGTCTTCAGGATTGATTTCAGACAACTCACCATAAAATGGCATATTATCAAGGATAATCATCGGAGAGCCGTCCGTCAGGCTGGACAGCGAGCGGTCGCCACGGATTTCGAGTGAGCCGCCGCCTTTGGCCGACGTGTCGAGCCCCACCTTCAGACCCGGTGCGCCGCGAAGCACGTCTTGCACGGTCTTGGGGGCTTCGTTCTGCATGGCTGTGGGGCGTATCTGTACGACGGAGCCGGTGACATCTTTCCGACGCATTGTGCCGTACCCCACAACAACCACCTCGTCTAGCATCTCGCTGTCTTCCGTCAAGGTCACATTCAACGGTTTTCCCGGTACAGCCTTTACCTCTACGGTTTTATAGCCGATGTAGTGGATTTCCAAAGTGGCACCCGGTTTCACTTTGAGCGAGAAGTTTCCATCAATATCAGTAATAGTTCCATTTCCTCTGTTTCCTTTTTCAATAACATTGGCACCGATGACGGGCCCCATGGCATCACTGACCGTACCTTTCACTATGACTTGCTGTTGCTGCACAGCCTGCACAGTAGTCACGCCGTCCTCTGCCCACAGGGCAAGCGGGTGGCTCGCTACGAGACCGGTACAAAGCAGTAAGACGGCTGTCGCTTTACTCGGAAGTCTGAATGAGTTTGATTTCATCATTTCTTAAATTTAATTAGGTTAAACATTTGGGTTAATTCCTTTTAATTTCCTCTTCTTAAATAAGAAGTTCTTCGGACTTCAGACAAAAAAAACGCTTAATATCAGTGAAGCAACTGACTAGCTTAGTCAAAGATCTCGACTACCTATGGTCGAAGTTTTCGCTTACCTTAGTCGAGAGCTTCGTCCGAAGTATGCCCGAAGAAATATGTTATCCTGAATACTTTCTTATACCTTAATTATACCTCTACCTTAC
>ERZ1026956.618-NODE-618-length-20288-cov-8.246775_pt1 | contig 20288 bp, 8 predicted proteins | sample MGYA00519301_ERZ1026956 | MGnify/ENA primary metagenome ERZ1026956 (study PRJEB26926, sample SAMN06164521) | human gut metagenome | biome: ENVO:00009003; feature: ENVO:2100002; material: ENVO:00002003 | host: Homo sapiens | place: USA | collected 2012 ...
TCCTGAGATGTCTCGTGGGCTCGGAGATGTGTATAAGAGACAGGATTATATTCGGACGGTTTACAAGCGCACGGGCAAGAGCGACACGTTGCTTCTGACCCCCCGACAGCTCTTTTACGGGCTTTTTGAGCAGATCGCCTATCAGCATCGCATCGGCGGTTTTGAGAATCAGCTTTTTCATCATCTTGTATTTAACGGCAGGGTTGAATATAAGCGGATATGAAATATTTTCATATACCGTCTTGTCGGCGAGAAGTCCGAAATTCTGAAGCACGAAACCGATTTCCTCGTTCCTTATTACCGCAATTTCATTATTGCTGTACTTGGAAACCTCATATTCACCGAGAAAATATTTACCGCTTGTTTGCTTGTCAAGACAACCGAGGATATGTATAAGCGTTGACTTGCCGGAGCCGGATACACCCATTATAGCGACCATTTCGCCCTTTTCTATGCTAAGATTTATATTTTTCAGTGCATGCACCTCGCTGCTTGTGTTTATATTATAATATTTATCTACATTTTCAAGTTTCATCATACGTTTTCATATCTCCTTATTGTTTCAAGCATATTACTGCGTACCAGCGTTACAGAGCCTGCAATGCTGACAATTACGGAAATTGCAATCAGATATACTGCGGTGAACAATCCGCTTTGTGCATCGATGATTTCTATAGCAAAGATGTGATTTATTGCGAGAAGGATAAGAGTAGCGGCAAGCACAGAAATAACTGTTACAGCCGTGTCACAGACAAGCTCGAGTATTATCACAGAGCGGGTCTTACCGCCGCACAGACGGAATACCGCCATTGATTTTGTGCGTTTTTCGGCATTCAGCAGAATATTGGCAATCACTCCGAGAGTGCCGACTACGGCTATCATTATGAATACAGGCATTAATTGTATCAGCAGCATATTGTCACGGTACAGCAAATCGAGATTTGCCACATCATAGCGTATATTCATGTACAGATCTCCTTTTGAATCATCACTGTTTGCGTCCAGTCCGTCAATTATACGAGCCGCAATTTCGCCGAGTGAAGCGTTGCCGTTTTTCAGAATTATCACATATTGATAGTAACGCTTATCCACGCTTTCGCCGGAATAGTCCTCTTGATTTTCGGGAGCGGTGGCAAGTCCGGAATTGTAGAGAATATCCGCATCGGTATAGAAAGTCGTACCCAAGCTTTCGGTGTCATGATTATAAAGTATCACACTACTGAGATAGTTATCGGTGTATCTGCCGACAACAAGAAGCTCGGTAATCCCTTTCCCACACTTGTATTTTATTGTGTCGCCGATATTGCACCTTGATGTATAGCTTGCGATTACCGGAATCTTGCCGCCGTAGTCCTTTGACTTGTCCGGACGCTCTCCCGAAAGTCCTATATCAAGATATTCGCTGTATTCGGTCGAATATCCGAGCAGAGTTCCGTTTATATCCTTATAAAACCGATAGAAAGTGTCATCGTCCATATTATTTATCTCGTTGTCGGTTATTCGGCTGTTTACAGAGAAAAGCTCCAATGTGGTTTCGTGGTAACGCTCGACACGGCAATTTATTCCGTACTTTTTAAACTCTGAAACTATCTTTTCATCGGTTATAGGCGCTTTTGACGAGAGTGTACCGTGCAGTATCTTCTTATCATAGCGGTTACTTGTTATGTATGCTTTTTCGGCGAGATAATCCAAAGATACAGTGATTGCAAAATTGAACAGCAGAGTTGAAAAAATGATACATATCATCATAAGGATAAAACTGCGTTTTTTTGATCGAAGCAAGGATAATGCAAGAGATAACAGCTTCATATTGCACCTCCGTTTTTGTATGTGGCTGAGGATATGCGTTTAAAGCCTGGCAGTAACGATATTATGATTATAATGCTGTATATTACAAATGACAGCAGATAGTCAAAAGCGGTAGGTACATATTCCATTCTGAGCTTAACCATAAGTGCGGTAAAAATCGGACTCAAAGCAATAGCGCAGATGAATGAAACTGCTGTGTATGTAAGAGTTACCGCCGATAAAAGCAGTGTTATCGGCATTGACTTGCAGCCTGTGACCTTCAGCACATTTATCTGTTCGCTGCAATTATCCGTTAGGTGAAGCATAAGCGTCAGCAGGAGCAGAGCGGTGAATATACCTGTTACCACGATTCCTCCCGTGATGATAGTGTAGATTATGATAACAGATTCGGTATCCTCTCTGTTCGGTGGCAGAATATAAACCACCTTGCCGAGAAATTGCTCAAGTGCCTGCAGTTCATCGTCAGACAGATCGGAAGTAAAGAAAAAGCGTGCGCCGTTGTATTTTGTCGGAGCGGTATTCTTCATCTCATTTTCAAAATCTTCATCCTTTACATAAATTCCGCTGTCGTTGTGATATAAGAAAAAAGTGTACGGAACAATAAAATCATCGGAAAGACCTATTACATTAAGTACGATGTCGCCTTTATCATCGGGAATGATAAGCCTGTCACCGACATTTATACCGCAGTCGTTTTCGGCAATAATAACCTTGCTGTCACCCTTCAACTCATCTTCCGTGAAAAATCTGCCGTCGGTTATGTTATAGTCGGATTGTATGAAGCGGTACAGTTCTTTCATGCTTTTGTTAAAAGCAACTTTGGCTGATTCTGTACAGATGTAGTTTTCGGTTGAGCGATAGCTGACAACTGCATTGTCGGCATAGGCAGTGTAGACTTCGGGCAGGTTTTCTCTGAAAAATTCGGGTGAATCTTCGGGCATAATACCGTCAAAGCAGTAGCCTGAACGATCCATCATATTGTGATATGCCGCATTACCGCTGTTCAATGCACAGAACAATGAAATAAATGTAAAGACAGCCGAAACAGAGATAAGAAAAATAAGTATATTCAGCTTGATATCACTTTTGAGAAATGTTTTCAGCATACTGAAATAAAGCTTTTGATATTTCAATTATTCTTCTCCTTTTCATAATATATTTCCGTTAAGAATGTCAGCAAGTAACAAACTAACTGTACTATCGGAATTAGTACAGATTTAGTATAGCGCAGAATGCTGAAAATGTCAATAGCGGTTAAAAAATAGCAGGCGGAAAACCGCCTGCCCAGTTTGTAGAAAAAGTCTGTTTTTGAAATTAACTTCTGATTTATTATCCCTATCCCCTTTAGGACACTCTGATGGCTTTGCCTCGTGCAAAGCTTGGTGTGTCCTTATTTCGGCATCCTTGCCGAAAACCCCTTTCCCCGGGGAAGGGGCTATTTCGCTGGGGCTACCGCCCCTAGTCCCTGTTGGGGGCTACGCCCCTCAACCCCATTTTCAAAAATTATATAGGTTTTTCTACAGTCTGAGAACCGCCCCGATTAAAAGGCGGTTTTCCGTTTATCCGGTTTTCCTCACAGGCCTTATATACTTCCAGTATCTCCTGCAGTCGTGATAGAAGTAGAACACCCTGCCCTGCGTTTTGTCAAGCTCATAGCCCGACTTTTCATAATCAAAGTCCTTCATAGCCTGTTCTATCTTTGCTTCAACCGCACTGTTTTCGGTCTGAAAGTCGAACGGTCCGTGTTCAAATACGATATACTCGCCCTCAGGCACGTCCATGATCTGCATCTGCCTTGGTATCTCTCCGCTGTAGTCGGCAGGAAGCCTTACGCCGTAAGCCTCAGCCAGCGGAATGCCCCAGCTGCATATTCTTCCCTCAGGCTCGTTTATGTACGCCATCACCTGACCGCTTCCGCTGTTTGCCTCATCGCCGCCCATATCGTCGAGCTTGCCCTTGATGCTGTCAAGCAGTCCGCATATAGTTTCGCAGTCCTGTCCGGGAATGTGACTCTGCTTTTCCCGGAAGTCGTAATACCCTATACTCTCGTAGTTTCTGATATGCAGGAATTTATGAGCCGGGATAGTTACGAAATACACCTTAATATCACTGTTTGTCTGTGCCATACCTGTTCCTCCTATGCCTAAAAGATAGCAGTCGAAAGGTCTTATAGCCGTGCGGAGAATTACAGGCACAGGGTGTAAGCGGTAAGCGCTCGGAGTAATTCCGTATGCCGCTTTGAATGCCCTTGTGAACGCCTCATGAGATGTAAAGCCATAGTCAAGCGCAATATCAAGTATGCCCTTGTCGGTATCTCTCAGTTCCCTCAGCGCAAAAGCAAGCCTGCGGTATCTCATATAATCCCTGAGCTTCATTCCCGATACTTCGCTGAATTTCCTTGAAACATAGTATTCCGAGTAGCCAAGCGTCTGCGACAGCCTGCCGAGTGTCAGCCTTTCGTCCTTGCCGCTTTTTATACACCTGTCTATGTCGTCAACGATATTCTGAATATTCATATACCATTCGTTTATCTCACTCATCTGTTTCCCCCTTACAGCTTTCTTCCGCCTTTCCGACTGAATTTATTTTACCATAAAAGAGAAGCGTCCGCTTGATACGGCTTGCCGTCCTGCTTATTCCTCCGGCGTAAAGAACACATTCCCGTCATCGTCTGTCGTAAATACCGTGAAGCCGGTATAGCACACATTTCCGTAAATGTCGTTGATAACAAAGCTGTATCTGTAGTCGCCTGCAGGCAGATTGACAAACTCTATCATATTGTCGCCGCTGTAGGTGCATTCATCGCCCTCCGCTTTGCCTGCAAAGTTACCCTCGCTGTCGTAGGTGTTGAATATCGGCACTATGACATCTCCCTCTTTAAGCGGAACAACGCTTCTTGCCGACTCGCCGTTTTCGTTTACGCCGTCCCATGTTCCAAGCGCCGTTATGTCATACGCATTGCCGTCCTGCGTCATAGCTATACGCAGATTTGTTTCCTTGCCGTTGAGCTTTACGGGAGATGTGTAAACCGAGCTATTTCCGTTCTTCTCCACTATGAACATAGGGATAAGATTATTCTCAATCATATACCACTGCCCGCTGAAATTATCCTCGACCAGTCCTGATGAGAAATCAACCTTTGTACTCTGGTCAACACCGAATTCGATAAGCTCACCCGTTTCTTCGTCAACACGGTAAACCGAGCAGTTTACGCTCGCAAGGTTGTTTATAGTATCGTCCGTAACATTGAAGTAGAACGTTCCCTCATCGTCAAGCACAGGGCCGACATCTATCTGCACACTGCTCTTATCACCGCAGAAGCCCATGTTGTCGGTCTTGTTGTTGTAATGCTCCCAGTTGCTCTCGTAGTCGGAATAATCCCCGTCGCTCCAGTACACCGCACCGTCCGCAAGCCATGTTTTTTCACCGCTGTACCCGTCCGTACTGCCGTTTTGTGCGCCGTATGCGATTCTGTCAACAAACGTCATATAGTACGGGCTTACGCACACCTTGCCGAATGTGGCAAGCTCAGTAGAGCCTGAAACGCCGAACGGATAGTAGGTCGAAAGCCCCGTTGAGCCGTCCTTGTCCTCGCCGTAGATGTTATACACTACCGCCTTTTCAAGCGCCGACATAACCTTGTCCGCCTTGTCGCCCGATACCGTAGCCGCTATCATAGAGCCGAGATCCACCATGTTGGTATATCCCTCTGTATCGTTGTTACTGCCGTATGCTCTTACGTTATAGATGCTTCTTACCGCATTTGCAAGCAGTGCAGGGTCGGAAGAAATATCGTTCATTTCCTCGGCGGCGTCATTCACTGCCTTTACAAGCTCGTCTATTCGGCTGAGATCCGTTATCGAAAGCGTAGCCTCGCCGCCTGCACCGATAGCCTCGCACGATGCCATAAAGCTGTCAGCGACCGTCTTTCCAAGCTCTGCTGTATCCGCTGTCGGATTACTTTCCATAAAGCCTGCTATCTCGGTATAATCCCAGCCGTAACCCGGCTCCGTTTCCTCAGACGCAAACATATAGTCTGCGTGCGGAACAAGCATATTCGCCGTTTCGATCGTTGCCATAAGGCAAGCGTCAAAGCCGATGAACGCAAACTTATCCGTCATCTTATCGTATATTGAGGTAAGTGCAGTGTCTATCTCCTCAAGCGACAGCGAATCGTTCTCGTTAAGCTCGTCGAAGCACACGCCGCTTATACTTCCTCCGCCGTGGTTCCAGAAGATAAGCCCCATTTTAGCCGCCGCATAGTTTTCTATACCCCAGCTGAGAAAATCGACAAGCACGTCCTCCTTGCCCATATTGACAGATTCTTTTTCATCGATAAGGCTTATTTCTCCGCCAGTTACAACATAACGCTGTGTCTTTTCGGCAGAGATGCCGTATGTATCCGCCCACGCTCCGGCACCGCCCGTCTGAATGACGAACTTCACGTTCCCGCTTTTTGACCCTGCGATCATTTCCTCAATGTCGCCGCTCGCAAGCCCGTTCTCGCTTTCAAGGTCGCTTCCGCACATATACACGAATACCGTCTGTGTGCCGTCCTCACCCATAGGCTTTTCGGCTTCACGCTGTTTTCTCGTAATGCTTATCCCGTCCGAGCCGCTGAACGTCAGCTTTGACGCACGACTGCCCGTAACACTTCCCTCATATTTATTATCACTGCCTTCGCTGCTTTCCGAATTGCCGCCGTCACTCGTCTGTCTGTTGTCGCTTGCCGTGCTGTCGGAAATCTCCTCCTCATCGTCAAGGCAGCCGCTCGAAAGCACAGCCGTTGCAAGTACCGATACCGCAAGCAGTGTCCGTAATATCTTTTCGCTTGTTTTTCTCATAAGCTCTCCTTTTCTCTTAGCCGTAATTATAACCATATTCTCACATATTAATTATAATCGTTTTTCTCGGCAATTGCAATTAAAAGGCACAAAAGGCATTTATTCGGCTGAAAACGGTAATTCTCCTCCCAAGCCGCCCGAGTAAGTCCTAACTAACCTAATTTTTACAAAAAAATTTTCAAAAACCTCTTGACAAATGCCGAAGTATCGGTTATAATAAAATCAACAAATCAGTAAACGTTACTGATTTCACCAACAACAATAAGGAAATAAAGATTTTAATGCTATGAAAGGATAGGTAATTTACTATGAAAAAGTGGGTATGTCCGGTATGCGGTTACGTTCATGAGGGAGATACACCTCCCGAGTTCTGCCCCCAGTGCAAGGTTCCCGGCAGCAAGTTCACAGAGCTTAAGGAAAACGATAAGCTTGTATTTGCAGACGAGCACAAGGTAGGCATTGCAAAGGCAGTTGAGGATGAAGAGATCATCGCAGGTTTAAAGGCTAACTTTGAGGGCGAATGCACAGAGGTAGGTATGTATCTCGCTATGGCAAGAGCCGCTCACAGAGAAGGTTACCCCGAGGTAGGTCTTTACTACGAAAAGGCAGCTTGGGAAGAGGCTGAACACGCTGCAAAGTTTGCAGAGCTTTTAGGCGATGTTGTAAGTGCATCGACTAAGGAAAACCTTGAAAAGAGAGTTGCCGCAGAGCACGGCGCTACACAGGGCAAGCTTGACCTTGCTAAGAGAGCAAAGCAGTTAAATCTTGACGCTATCCACGACACAGTTCACGAGATGGCTAAGGACGAGGCCCGTCACGGCAAGGCTTTCGAGGGTCTGCTGAACAGATACTTCAAGTAAGCCGCACCGGATTCGCCTTTTTCAAAATTCTGCTTACCGCAGGACAGCGAAACGGCGGCATCACAAAAAAGCAATAAACAAACTACAGCCGTAAGCACTCTCGCTTACGGCTGTTTCATATTATCCAAAATCGCTTTACCTGCATATTTTGTCGTTGCAGAACGAAACCCACGCACCGAAATGCGTGGGTTTCTTGCACATATCAAACGTTTACCTTAACAAAAATCACTTTCTTCTTTTTTTCGTGATTATTAAAGTACCCGTAGCCAGAATTGCAACGTCCACAACTATTGCAATGCCTTCAGCACCGGTATTTGCGTTGTCCTTAGAAGGATCGTCCGTTATCGTCGAAGACGTTGTAGATACATTGAGATAAATATAATCGCTGTAATTATCGCCGCTGTACGCTCTTATCCTGACTTTGTACACACTGTCTGCATTAAGACCGTCCAGTGTCAGAGATACATTTTCATTTCCCTCAATCGTCTTTGACTTCCACTCATTGTCGATATACCATTCTACAATATAACCGTCTGCATCGGCATATCTGTCCCATTTAAGAGTTACTGTAGTATCTGTTGCAGAGTCTTTTTTAAAGCCCTCCGCCACAGGCATCTCAAGTATATCGGTAAAGTTGCTCTTATATGAGCTTCCGCATAAACGGCACTTATAAAGCGTATATCCCTTTTCGGAATATGTCGGATCTACCGTGCTTGTATCGTACTTATGTCCTGTTGCCGCAATAACCTTTGTTTCCTTATGATTGCATACTGTACACACTGCAGTCTGTTCTCCGTCAGTCAGACAACCGGCTTTCTTTGTTACCTTCCATTCACCGAATTGGTGACCCTTGGCTTTGATAGTCTGCGTTTGTTTATAGTCACATTCGGTGCAGTGTCTTTCCTTATAACCGTTTTCGGTGCAATTTGCATCTGTGCCTTTCCACTGTGTAAACTTGTGTCCGAAATTGCCATACTCAAAAACAGCCTCATCGTCTGTACCCTTGCTTGACAGTCCGCATTCTGCGCAGGAAGTATAGTATACAGCCTTTGCAGTGCAGGTTGCCGCAGATTTAAGATACTCAGGCGCTTTTATATGTGCATAGCTGTGCGGCTTCGTTTCACCATACTCCGCACCGCATATTTCACACTTTGCCTTTTCGGTGCAGGTAGCCTCTCCTCCGGAATGCTCACATTCGGTTATCGTAGCCGTTACAACGTCCGACTTCATCGAAACTCCCGCCGTTGTAGCATTGCTGTAGGTAAGACGGCAGTAGTACCTGCCCGTTGTGAGATTTTCGAGCGACAGCTTTCTGTCTGTAGCGCCCTCTATCACTGTTTCGTAGCCGTTTTCATCAATGCCGATCCACTGATAAGCAACATTTGCGTCGACCTCGCCTGAATACCACGGCACTGCACTTATTTGAAGTGACGGTATGTCGCCGGGATAATAGCCGTTGGTGTAATATACATTATTCCTCGGCTGAATTATCTGCATCGGACACACCCGTACCGTAAGGCCGCTTGTCGATGACGCCGTTGCCTTATTAAGACTGTATATATCTATCCACTCTTTTGTTCCTCTGTCCTGTACCCAGAAGCCGGGATCGATATAATCGGCTATCACCTTATTGCTGACCTTAGTTATGATTTCGGCAAACCCACCTGACGAAATGGATACATTACCGCCGTTTATAGTAAGGCAATTTATATTGTTTGCGGCCATTGTAACATTTCCGCCGTTTATGGTCACATTGCTGCCTGTTGCAAGCCCGTCAAATGTGACATCACCGCCCCTCACTATGAATGCGTCTTGATTCTCAAACGCTGTCACCGCACAACGTCCCGTAACCGTCAGCTTTGCCTTGCCGTTTATGATGATCGGACGTGAGAACGCTGTACGAACTGCGTACTTGAGCGTGAAGTTACCTTCGGTTATGACTAACTGACCGCCGTATCCGTTCTTGTTATAAAGCGGATATAAGGTACAGCCCTCGTTTTCGCTCTTCTGAGCGTCTTTCGCAGCCTCGTCAAGATCGTTATAATACTTGACATCGTCGCCCTTTGTTATCTTTGCATTGAACTTGCTCTCGCATATCTCGCAATATGTCGGCTTAGTAATATTACCTGCGGTTTCCTTGTCCGCTGTAGGATCGACCACCTGAGAATGATCACAGTCAACAAGGTCTATGCTTACAGTGTTCGACTTTATTTCATAGCCGTCACCGGTAGTAACTACGAAGTATATCTCGGCAGCATCGCTGTCGCCTGCCTTATCAATTATTTCGTCTGCCGACAATTTAGCGTCCTTTACAAGTGCGCTTAAGCTGCTATAAATTATATCTCCGCTTACATAGGAGTTTATACCGTATCTCTTACTTACATACGAGTCGTTCAGGTTCGAGCCGTGAGCAAGAGCAAGGTTGAACTTCAGCGTGGGGTTTGCGTTGCTGTTGCGATACAGCTTGTTTATTTCTGTGCTAAGCGTTGCTTGTACTATCGGTGCCTTAGCAACGGTAACACCGCTTGCTTCCGACATCTCACGTTCTTTAAGCGTCAGCCATGCACCGCCCTCTGTTTTCTTATACGCATAGCCGTTGCCGAGAATATCTGTTATCTTGCCATCTTTTACCGTAATGTTATCATATTGTCCGCCGCTGAGCTTAACATCTCCGCCGTTTACGGTGAGATATGCGATTCTTGTGGCTTCTTCGGCAGTCAACCTGGAGCCCGGCTCGGCAATTACAGCGAAAATATTGGCGTTGCCCCTAAGTGTCAGCTTACCGCCATCGGCGACCTTTACTGTATTATACAAGATGGCGTTATCGCCATTTGCAATAAGTGTAACATCACCTGTAACAGGGAGGTAGTCTGTATCATAAACGGAAGACATCAGCATTGTTATTGTTGCACTTGCAACGCTGTTTGCCTTGGCAAACGCCTTTCCCAGATCTTCCTTAACAAAATATTCTGTCTTTTCCGCTCCGTTCTCGGTATAGCTTACGCTTGCAGCGATCAATGAATTGCAGTATATGCAACGGTTATCTCTGCCCACACCGTCCGGGTGGTCGCATCTTATTATTCTTACGTTATCGAAGTTTGACGAAGCGTTTGCTTTCAGAGCGCTGTACAGCTGAGAATCGACACGGCTGCCGCTCGCTAAAATTTGATAAAGATAAATTTCACTTGAGCAGTCTATATTAGCGATATTAGCATTCGTGATACTTGCCAGCTGTTTAAGCAGAACACCGTCTTCTAAAATCAGCGTGTCAATTTTCAGCGTTTCAACATAGGAGGAGAAGTATGTGGCATTTAATTTCACATTCTGGCAAACTACGCTGACCTCTCCCGAGAAAGTAACAGTGCCGCCGTCCATGCTAAATCCATTTTCAACCCCAAAAGTACACTTACTGTCACTGCGTATAGTGATTTGGGTTCCGGATCCGTTAAAGCTATTGATATAGACACCAAAGCCGTTCATATCGACAGTAAGTTCTCCGCCGTTTACGTTAATGTCAGTATTTCTATCGAAGAAATCTCTGAGCATTTTCAGCGTACAGCCCTTGTTTTCGTTCTTTGCCGCAAACTCAAACGCTTCCGTAAGTTTTGTAAAGTATTTTACCGTTGTTCCGGTCTCACTCTTTACAGTGACTGCAGCATACATCTTTGCATTGCACTCGTTGCATACACCTTCCGCATTGATCTCACTGTGTGCACACTGATAACCGCAGCCGCACCTTCCTGTTTCGTCATACACATGCTTGCTGTGGTCGATTACCGTAAGTGAATTATCGCTTTCCGAAACCTTGCTTGCGTCAAACAGCTTTCCGTCGCTTGTCGCAAACGCCTTGTTCTCGCCGAGCAGATCTTTCAGTGCCTTGCCCTCTGCGCTTACATCTATGCTGCTGAATGTACCGCTGTTTATAGTGACCGTACCTCCGCTGACGCTCAGCTTATTATAAGTACCGCCGTTTATAACAGTCTTGCCGCCGCTTACGCTGATACTGTCATCGTTGATAGTTATGTCATCAAACGTTACCGTGCCGCCCGTTACAGCTATGAGATATCCCACCGAGCTTCCCGGATACTTCGATAATGTACAGCCGTCATCTCCCGTGATCTTGACATTTCCGCCGCTTACTTTGATCACAGCAGATGCACTTCCCGTTTTCTTGAATAAAACGGTAAAGCTGCCCTGTGTGATCTCACAGTCTCTGTTCACACCTCTGTATAATTCTAATGTACAGCCGTTGTTCTCCTCAAGCTGTGCCGCTTCAAATGCTTCGGGCACATTGTCGGTATAGCATGCCTTGTCGCCGTTTGTTTTAACAAGTATCGCATTTATGCTGGCATCACATAACGAACAACGATAGTAATCATACTCGTCTGTCGTTAATGCGTCATACGGATGCGTACAGGTCGCCATTTCAAACTCGACATCATTCGTCACATACTCATATCCGTTCAGCGTGATAACAAGATGTGCCTTTACAGTGCCGTCAGTATCGGAAATTTCACTTGCATTTGCAAACGTAGATGAATTTCCGCCGAAGTCGCTCTCTCTTATTAAGGTATCGCCGACATATAAACCGACTGTGACCTTATTGGCATCACTTACCGTGTATCCGTCGCTTGTCTTAACATTGAATTTAAATGAGATCTGCCGTGCACCTCCGCCGTTGCGGTACAGCACAGTCTTATTTGCTGTCGCCGTTGCGCTCTTTATCGGCGCTGTCCTTACTTCTACATTAGCTATATCCTGCTTTTCACGCTCTGCAATAGTAGACCAGATGCCGGAATCGATAAAACTCCAATAGGCATAGCCGTCCGCAAGAAGCTGTCCTACGTTTCTGCCCTCGCCGTAAACCTGTAAGCTGTAGAATTGACCGCCTTTAATTACAGCGTTACCGCCGTCTTTAATTATGAAGTCAGAGAAAGTACCACCGTTGATTTCCGCATTGCTGCCGTTGCAAACGGCAACACGTTTTATTAAGCCACTGCCGTTAACGGTCAGCTTACCGCTCGTTACTTCTATGGAATACCATACATCAGTACCGGGTTGTGAGAGCCTTTTACCGTTCAGTTCAAGCGTAACATTGCCTGTAACAGCTATCGTATCTGTAATATCGTCCGTGATGTTCTTCTGCAGCGTTACAGTAGCCGTACCTACCTCATTAGCCTTGTCAAAAGCGTCATAAATATCGCTGAACAGATCCGTCTCTTCGCCGCCGTTTGCCGTATAGCTTACAGTTGCAACGATTTCCTCATTGCAGTAATTGCAAACATTTGCATCGTTTAAATTAGGACGACCCATATTGTTTTTATGGTCGCATACACCAAAGACTAAATCAGTACCTTCGGTCCGATTTTTAACACTGTCATAATAACAAGGTTCTCCCTTTTCAAATACGCTGCTTCCGCTCGCCATCACCTTGCCTATATTATAACCGCTGTCTGCATTGCAAGTGAAACTGCCGAACCTACCGCTTACGATAGAGATGTTATATTCGCTTTCACCGGAGCGGTTGTCAAACATAGCTAAAGAATCGGCATTAACATCATTGATGACCGCTTCACCGCCGAAAATTCTCAGTGCACCGATTCTTGCACCGTCTATAACAGTCTTTCCGCCTTCTGTTGACAGTTCATCAATATAGCCATCGGTACTGTTTACTGTAAGCGTACCGCTAAATGTTCTTACTCTTCCCAGCTTGATTTTACCGTCAATTGTAACCTTAGCGTCAGCTCCGTTTACATTGATTGTGCTTAGCAGATTTTCTGCATCGGCTTGTTTTACCGAAGAAGTGAAAGTCACGTCTCCGCCTTTGACATCGGAATTATAATATACCTCTTTACCGTTAAAGTCAACAGTAAACTTGCCGCCCGTCACGGTAATGGATATATTAGAAGTAGATACTCCTTCAGAAATCAGCTTTACAGTGCTGCCCTCGTTCTCCTGTGCCAGCTTTATGGCACTCTCTATATCCGCATAGCCTAACGGCTCACCGTCAGCCTTTATTACCTGAGCGTCCATTCTGAGACCACATATACCACAGAATACCCCTCCGTCGTTGTTTTTCTCGGTAAAGCTATCCTCCGGGTGCGAGCAGGTCGCAAGTGTAAGCTTAAGCACATTCGACTTATATTCGTATCCGTCACACTTCAGTACAGTGTAATATTCAACCTCACCGTCTTCCGCTACAATCTCACCGATTTTATAACCGAATACCGTATACCAGTTATCAGAAAACTCAGAATCTTTACTGTGATTATTGCCGTTTACATAGTCCGAATAGGTTATCTGCTTTGAAGCGTCCGCCAATTCGTATGTAACATTGACGTCTAAATTTTTCGCTCCGTTACGGTATACAACAGGAGTTCCTCCGCCGTACCACGCAATACTTGCGCTCTTTATCGGCGCTTCTTCTACACTCAACGGTTTATCGTTGTTATTCAAACTGCTATAAACGCTCTCTGCACGTTCTGCAATTGAAAGCCATGCACCGCCGTCCACTTTATAAGCATAACCGTCAGCCAGAACAGATTCAAGATTGCCGTTAAGTATCTCGATGTCGTTGAATTTACCGCCGCTGAGTTTTGCGTTACCGCGAACGGACAGACCTCGTATAGTGCCGCCGCCTATTTCTGCGTTGCCTCCTTTTTTAACTGACACAGAATTGAAGTATCCACCGCCGTTAATGACTAATTTTGAGTTTTCATTAACGTAAATAGGTGTATCCATATCGCCATCGCCGTTTACAGTAAGCGTGCCACCGTCAGATACCGATATACGCGCTATGCCATAACGACCACCCAGTGTTTTACCGTTCAGTGCAATCGTTACATTGCCCGTAACGGTAACGTCCCGTTTACTTTCGCTGTCTGTAATATCCTTATACAGCGTTATAGTAGCCGTACCTATCTCATTAGCCTTATCAAAAGCGTCATAAATATCACCGAACAGTTCTGTCTTTTCGCCGCCGTCTGTATAGCTTACGCTTGCGGCAAACTCAGAGTTACAGTATTTGCATACGCCGTCATTAAAGGCATAACTGCCGTCCTCATTCTTATGCTCGCACTTTGTGACCAGATAATAGCTTACAGTTCCGTTTTCGGAGTCAAAATTATTTTTTTCGGCTATATCGCTGTATAATAAAGCCTTTGCTGTTTTCTCCGCAGTCGGATCTGTCGGATTGTCGTAGCTTATCACACGCACACCTCTTGCGATTACGTCCTTTAATTTAAACTGTCCGAGATTGATATTGCTGTAAGTACCTCCGCCTATAGTAAGCTTTGCGTCAGTTGCGTCTTCGCTTACAAATAAATTATCAGCACCCGCATTATTGTCAACATTGACGCCTTCGCTGACAGTTACGGTACCGCCTGATATAGCAATACTATCAAATCCGGCGCTTGAGCCCTCAGGTAATGTAAGAGAACCGCTCTTCACATTAACCTTGCACCTGATGAACATATAACCTTCAGCAATAACATCTGCACCGTCAATAGTTATTGTCTGGTTGTAATCATAGATAGTACCATAATTACTTGTGGTAATAGTAAACTGACCGTTTGACAGCGTAACCCTACTATTGATCTTACCGCTTGTTACAAGAGTGAAAACACAGCCCTTGTTTTCAGCCTTATCGGCATATAATAAGCCATCTTCAATGCTGTCAAAATATTCGTTAGTAGTACCGTCGGCTGATGTCACCTTTGCAAAAAGCACAGCACCGCACGCACACTTGGTATTTGTTTCGGTGTATGTATGAGTATGCTTTACAACCGTGACTTTTCTAATTCCTTTGCTGAGTGTCACCGCACTGCCGTCAACTATACTTTCGGGGAGAGTTGTGAATTCTTGTACGGTCGCAAATGCATAACCCTTTGCAAGCAGAGTGTTTACAGGTGTGCTGTTGCTTTCCTCGCCGCAGATGGTGTTGTACCTTCCGCCGTATAAAGCTACACCGCTTGCGTGTGCAATATAAACATTCTCAAATATGCCGCCGTATATTTCGACACACTTAGCACTGTTAATGACTAAATTGAGTACATCTGCGGCTGAACTGCCGCCGTCTGCAGTACCGTTTATAAGCGTACCGCCGTTTACACTAAAAGGTGCGTCTATGCATCCGTAGTAGGTGCTTTTCCTGCTGTCCTTAAGGTACAGCACACCACCGTTATTTACACTTATATCTGCCTCTCCGCCGAGTGAACATCCGTTCACATCGACAGTAACCGTTGTATTGCCGATTTCTACGTTCTGTGTAATCTCACAGTTCTTATACAATGTCAGCGTACAACCGTTGTTTTCCGCCGATAATGCCGCAGTAAAAGCGTCGTCTATATTATCGAAATACTTCGCTGTTCCCGCGCCCGAAATGCCCGCAGTAAGCTGATATTTGCAGGTAGAGCATACACCTGTTTTGCTGTCAACATCCGTATGACCGCACCGCTTACCGCAAATCGTACACTTGCCCGTTGTGCTGTCGTAACTGTGACCTTCATGTGGTATTACAATAACAGGTGTTGCAAAACCGTCTTTCAACAGTGTTTTTGAGCCGTCTATCGGCTCAGGATTGGGAGACTTCATAAACATACGGTTCTCAGCCAACAAAGTCAGTATTTCTGCGTTTGCTCTGTCCCCGCCGCCGTTATAGCATATTGTTTTGAAAGCTCCGCCGTGAAGAATTACGTCACTGCTTGCATCGTTTATATTGAGTGTTATAGAAAATGTACTATAGCAGTCAAATGTACCTGCACCTACCGACACAGTTCCCATAGCGCCGCAGTTTTCGTCAAATGTCAGCTTACCGCCGGCCGCTACATTGAAATCGCCATAAATACGATTATTTTTTCCCGATCCCGTAACGGTTATATCTCCCGAAACAGTTAACGTACCTACATTGGCTTTCTCAGCGATCCACAGCGTGAACTTACCGCTGAGTGTTGTATAGCTGCCTGTATAATTCTTGTATACTCTTAATGTACAGCCGGTGTTTGCGTCACTGTCAGCCGCTTCAAAAGCCGCTCCCATCTCAGTTTCCTTATAAACAGAAGCTACAGCCCCATCCTTTACGATAACAGCCGCATACTGATATTCACACTCGTTACACTTACCCGTTTCGCTGTTAACATCGCTGTGAGGGCAAACATATCCGCAGCCGCACTCGCCGTCAACATAGGTATGGCTGTGGTCTTTGATTGTCAGCGTTTCACTGCTTGATATTTCCTTAACATTTGCATTGAAAAGAGTTCCGTCAGTCTTGAAGAAAGCCTTACCCTCTCCGAGCATATCGTATAATGTCTTGCTGTCCCTGGCGTAAAGTCCGGCTGGATATGCACCGGCTTTCAATATAACCGTACTCGAATCATATACATAGATCGAAGTGTCTAAAACTACATCGCCGTCTATTATAAGCGTACCGCCGGCGTATGAAGCGTCGTTTGTCGGATATACATTACAACCGAGCATAACCGGATTGCCGCTGTTTTTGATCGTAAGCTTTCCGCTTTTGCAAGGAGTAATACTCCGGATTTTAAATTGGCGTCCGTTTAAGTCAATTGTAAGTTCTCCGTATAAGTCATACTGAGCGCTTGGTTTAGAATAATCCTTAAACAGCTTTATCGTACCGCTTCCGTTGTATTCATTCAGTAAAGAGTGAAGCTCATCGGTATCTACATACTTTAAGCTTCCGTTCTTGTCTGTATAGAGTGCGACAGACACAACCGCACCGCAGATTGAGCAGATGCCGTTGTCCGTGTTTATATCACCGCCATGCTCGCAGGGCTTTCCGCACTCCTCGCACTTGCCTGTTCCAGTGCTGTATTTGTGGTCAGCGTCAGTATGCTCTACAACAGTAAGCGCAACGGAATAACCCATACTTCCATATTCTTTATAAAGATCAAGATAATTGCCGTTATCTTCACGTCGCAGTGCCTGCCGGGTAACATCAAGAAGATTGCCTAATTTCAGAGCGCCGGAATTGTTTTGGCGATGATATGTCAGCCCACCTAACTTCATTCCCGTAGCGAGCTTTACAGATGTCGTTGTAGTTCCGTCATCATTCACGGATGCTATCACAGTCAACTGTTCTGTAGTTACTTTTGCGCCATCGTTTACAGCAAGCCGTGCACTGTCCTCAACAAAAATTGTATTAAATTCTACATTTGCTTCGCTGTCAATTATGAATGATCCGCCGCCTTTGCGAACATACACCTGCGTAACATAACTGCCCGCTGTGCCGGTTAATGTAAGCGTGACGTCTTTGTTGACCCCAAGTTTGTTGACCCCAAGCTTGATATTGTTCAGCTTGTGACCGTTAAGGTCGATCATAACATTGTGTTTTACATCTATAGTATCTAAAGTTGCAGTTGCCGATGCATCGCCGATATCCTGATAGATCTTTACATAGTTTTCGGTATCGGCAGTAACACTGTTAAGGCAGTCTGCGAGCGTGTCATAGCCTGTCGGCGCATTGCCGTCTGTGCTGATTGTAGCAACAAACTGATGCGCACACTCGTTACACTTACCCGTGTCAATATCAATATTGCTGTGATCACATAACGCTCCGCAGTTTGTGCATTTACCGTCGGAATAACCGTTTTCATGTGCACATTCTTTATATGTAAATGTAAATTTTTCTGTAACAGTTTCTGTGCTGTCACCGTCTGAATAGGTTATATCGCAATACAGAACATAATTTCCGGCAGGAATATTATCCGCAAGCTTGAATTCGCCGTTGCTTCCGGATACTGCCGCACCGAGCTCATCTGCACTGTATGCACTGTTCGTACTGTACCAGTTATAGCTTATGCTTTCACTGTCAACCGTATAGGTGCTTACAAGCTTGTAATTGTCCTTCTCTTCCTGCGAAGTGTTTGTATAGAAAACCGTTCTGTTTGTGTTGTCACCCTGTGTAACCTTGTTGAAACGGTTTGCATTCGACTTTACCTGAACGGTATTGGATACAATATCTCCGCACTTTATTGTAAGAGTATTATCAGTGTCGTATGTAACCGAAAACTCGGTATCGCAGACCATGCACACCCAGCCGTAATCGGTCTTGATTATGCTTGCTGATAAATCGGGTTCATCGCCGCCGAAATAGCCTCTTGCGTCTGCAAACTCTTCATCGCTCATATTCTTCAGAGTAATATCAAAGTAAACCGTACCCTTGAGCTTGATATCAGTCATGTCCATGTCTTCAATTATTTCATACTCTTCAGTCTTGAATATTCCGATTTGGTTTCCGAGTATTATACGGGGAGAAGTATCAGGCTTTATAACTACCGTCTTAGCGTCCGCTCTGCCAATCTCATAATAGCCGCTGTTAAACTCGGCATTGGCTGTCACTGAGCTCTCTCAGCCTTGAACTCAGTCGAACCCTTTACTACAAATTCGTCCTCGTTTATTGTCGGTACAGTTTGACCGATAGCGTATGAACCGCCCGTAGTGTAAACCGAGCCTGTACCGTTCATTATAAGGTTTACTTTGTAAATGCCATACTTAGTACCGTAAGCAGTGACCTTACCGCCGCTTATTTCGGCATCCATTCCGTCGCCGTTGTTTCCGCTGTAGTATATTCCGACTCTTGCTGCATTGCCTTCAGGCAAAGTAATACTGCCGTTTTCGCTGACGGAAATTTTGTCACCGAAATTACTGGTAAGCAATATTGCACTGTTTAACGTAGATTCATTAGCACAACCTACTGCAGTAAGACTGCCGTTGCCGTCAACAGTAATGCCGCCGCTGACATTGACAGCCACACCCTCAAAAGATGCAGTTGTCGCATTTGCGTTCAGCACACCGTCATTATGTATTTCAAGCGAATTTGTCTTTACAGTACCTGTTGCGTTTACTGTACCGCCGTTCAGGATTATTGATCCGCCGAGAGAGCGTGCCATACTGTCTGTAGAGCGGTTCTCTGCATTCAGCACACCGTCGCCGCTGATTGTCATTGTGCCGTCACAATTGACCTCTTTATTATTTACGGCACTGAGAACATATGTATCACTTTTGCCGGTATCGGTCTGTACGATAGTATTGTTACCGTTCAGCACTATCTCCGTACCGTCGGGGACTGTTACGACGCTCATACTGTCGGTTGTCGCCTGAATGTTCACTCCGTCAAGCGTCAGCGTCTTTGTGTCATAATCCCAGCTCCAGCCGGCACCGTTTTCGTCCGCCGTCTTTTCTCTGAAATCAAGCGGTGTCGTGATGACATTGCTCTCGCCGTCATGCGTATGTGCCTCGCCCTCGGCAAATGCCGATAACGGTACAGCCGTCAACGTCATTGCCGCAGACAGCACCGCACTTATGAGCCGTACAAATTTTTTCTTCATGTTTTTCCTCCTGTAGATTTACCCGTGCTTATGCCATGCACCTGCACTTATGCAGTGCCTCCTTCAGCTTTTCAAGCGGTATCGGCTTCTTGTGGAAATAGGTACAGCCAAGCCTGTATGACTGCGCCCCGAATCCCTCATCGTCCGACAGCCATATTACAGGCGTATCCCTGTCGGCATTCTTTGCCGCAATAACGCCCTCCATACCGTCCGCTCCGTCGGCAAGCACGATTATAAGGTCAGCCGTCTTACACTCCTTCGCAAAGCTCTCATACCTCTGACATGCCCTGTAGGCAATTCGTCGATATGCCGCCGTTGCAATCTGTGTTATTTTCGCTTTCAGTATCTCCGCCTCGTTTGCGGTATCGGCTTCTTTTGGAAATAGGTACAGCCAAGCCTGTATGACTGCGCCCCGAATCCCTCATCGTCCG
>ERZ1026956.622-NODE-622-length-20149-cov-4.502140_pt1 | contig 20149 bp, 26 predicted proteins | sample MGYA00519301_ERZ1026956 | MGnify/ENA primary metagenome ERZ1026956 (study PRJEB26926, sample SAMN06164521) | human gut metagenome | biome: ENVO:00009003; feature: ENVO:2100002; material: ENVO:00002003 | host: Homo sapiens | place: USA | collected 2012 ...
TTGTCATGTACTCTTCAAAAAACGTATTCAGTTTTTTCTCTTCCATGTTGGATGTACCTTCCAAGGGTTTACAATTACATCAAAGCAGGGCTTGCCCTTGACCGTCTTTGTCCTCAGCTTGGCCCCAAGCGGAAACCGCTCAACCAGCGCATGACAAGCGGCGCTGTATGTGGCCGGAGTCCTGTACGCGCTGCAACCGCCTTCTCCAAATTGCGCTTGATAACTGTCAAACACATATCCGGTGACTGTTGCCGTATGATACCCCGCCTCAATCAAGACCAGATTCATGTATTGATCGGACAAGGACTCATGTCCCCAATCAAACGAAAAATGTTTGACTACAGGGATATACAGGCCCATAACTCCGATTATCCGCCGGTCAAACCTGATTGCGGACGTGTGCCTGCGATTGGAGAACCGCTTGTGCCGCATCCCGACCATAGGTACTTGATCGGAAAGCGCCTCTTCCATGTCCTCAAACCCCTGTCGCAGCTGATCAGGGGTCGCGTATTTTGCACGGTCCTCCGTGTCCCAACGCTTGTAGAAGAACGTCAAATCATCATCCACAATGAAACATTTGTCAACCAGTGAGGTAGTGCAGGCTTCCACAATCCAGTCGCATGTCTGCGGGAGATTGTAATGCGGGCATTCGGCCAGCCGAACCTTTTCCCTGTCAAACCGCTGAAGAACATTTGCATATTCAACGTATTCCGGACCGGTTACAATGATGAAAATCTTGTCGCCGGGTTTCAGGATGTTGTACAATTGGGGCAGCGTATAACGGTCGACAATGTTCTTGCGTCCACGTGAGGGGATAAAGAAGATCATTCATCGGCCTCCTGCGGTTCGTTCATCCATTTCAACGGTACTCTGCTCATGGCTCCATTTCCTCTTCAACGTACAAGCGCGCATGTTTCAATCCGCATTGCGCAGCGTAAGTGCTGAACCGATTGCAGTCTCTCTCATGACCGTAGGGGCAATCGTCCTGTAAACAGGGCTGTGCGCCGTTCGCCGCAACAATGGCCACGCGGGCTTCAAACTTCGCTGCGTCCTGCCAGTCAGGCATCATTCCACAGCTTAACTTGACCGTACAAATGTTGCAATACCGCCATTCAGCGCCACAAGGAGCTTTCTTGTTTACACGCTCTTTCAACCATCAACCTCTGCCATATCGCCCAGGTTCGGCACGTCAGGATAATGATGAAACAGGACTGCACAGGGAAACGACGCAATCTCCGAAAAGGCAACAGGCCACCAGCCCAAAGGCGTCCATGCCACGCTGGCAGCCTCGATGCCCGAACACAACGACAAATACCTCACCGCAAAACGCCCTTTGTCCGCGGCTCGCACTCTTCCTGTATGCGATCGGCCATGAACAGGGAAATGCGATTCCCGCCCTTCGGAAAAGCCTCCTTCTCGGCAATCAGATCGTTCAACATGAACGCATTGACCTCGAGCATCTCCAAATGCGTGCGCATAAAACTCGCCATCTCCCGCAAACGCTGGGGATACATCGTCTGTTTGCTGTGCCCGTAAATCCCGTCAAGCGCCGACTGCGCAGCCTTCAACGCCTTCCTGTACTCCAAAAAATGCCGTTCAACATCATTCATGACTCGACTCCTTTCGTTTACTTTGTCACGTTATGTTTACTCTTGTCAATAGCCGCTTTTCCCGCGCTCGCTGAAGACGCTCAACCAGCTTCGCTTTCTGCTCCTCAGTCAACACCCGTGGCGTCCGGTTCGGACTCTGCCCAAAACGATAAGGATATACAGCACAATCCTTTATCGGGCATAGCCTGACTTCCGTCGCGCTCCCCCCGCTGCAATCCAGACATTTTGCACGAATTGCCTTCAACGCAGACAAGGTTTTACCTGCTTCCATCTCAACTACCTCCACGCTCTCGGAATCACAGGTTCAGGCAACGTCCGGTACGGATGGTCAAAATGCGCCTTCATCCGCCCTTCCTTGCGCAGTACCCGCGTATACTTGTCATATTCACAGAACAAATTCTGCACGTCATTCCCCCGCAGCGGAAACACTTGACCATCGACCTCCAACGGCCTGAACGAAGGACCCATGCCAACCTCGGTCAACGCGCTCAACACGGCAGGCATCTCCTTCCGCGTTATCCCCGGGAAAACCTTCTTCATCCCCCGGACACAGCCCACTCCCGGCACAATAAATGAATCATAGTCCACATGCTTATGGCGGTAGCTGTAATCAAGCGCATACTGATATGCCAAAAAATCCCCCATTCCCTTGTATTTCCTCAGAATATCAAACGAAAATTCAATAACCAAGCTGTTATACAACGCTATGAGATCGCCGCTCGCAATCAGTTGCTCGAGCATCGCTTCAAAAAAATCAAGCCTGCTCGTATAGCCCTCGGTATGCCCGGACGGCATCAGGTAGGCATTTCCAAAGATAACATTGCCCTTGGATTTGTATTCGTTCAGGTGCTTGAAGATTTGTCCGCGGCCTGCAAATGCCCGGTACAAGAGTTCTGCGGGGATAGCAGCATACGTCTCGACAGAGTTCAGGGTGCGGAAAATAAAGATCGCCGCTGCATGACTCTGCTCGTTCGCAAACTCGCCGTCTACAACATGCTCAATCTCAAACTGCGTCACCCGGTCGAGGATCCGGTAGGCATTCGTGAACTTGTAGCCGTCCAGAATCGGATCAAGCTGCCTCGGTGTGAACTTTTTTGTGATATCCCTGCGAAAATGATAACGATCCATCCGCTCGACGGCAAAAAGCCGGAAGTCCTCGACGGCGGGAGTGTGGAAAATGAAGGGGGAGACAGGGTCAGAATAGACCGACTTTTGCGGTTTTCTCTCAGTGTAGATCAAGACTTTTTCTCCTTTCGTGGTTTTTGTGACCTAAGATACACGTCGGGTCACATTGCGATTTTTTGTCCCATAAATTTAGGGGCAAAAATTCAAAACTCGTTTTTAGCCTCTCGTTGACAATGTCCCTGACGATTTTTTCGAGCCTCGGGACAGGGGTCGGCAATGGGCGGCCGGGACAGTTCGGGGGCAGTCCTGCGGCGCTTGATGCTCAAGGCCCTTTCGCCGGGGTTCGTGAGAGCAGGTTAGCAAACCTCGGTTACTGTGTCAACTAATATTATAAGGAATGATCGTTGCCAAAATCGGCGTATCGACAAGGATTCCAGTGGGTTTTGCGGCGTAATAATTAACGCGCATTAGTCATTTAGAGTGGCATAGTGTCCCCTGCAGGGCTACAATTCAATTTCGATGTTGCTACATCATTTTTGAAATTTTTTCCTGCGTCTGAATTATATAGTACCAGAAATTAAATGCCTGATTTTTGCGACGAAGCCGTTTGTCAAGTGTGCTTTATTAGGAATTGGTGTCATTAAGGGGTTAAATAGCTGACTTGGCTGGCGATAAAAAATTTTTTTTCGCGTACAAAAATTTGAATCTTATATAAGACATAAGAATTTTGAGCCGATTGTACATGACTAGAACAGCTATTGAGAAATGGACTCAATAAGGATTTTCCCAATTTTTTGGGTGACGCTGTAAATTGTAACGGCATTACAATTTTGCCTGATTTTTGCCCGATTGGTTTATATTGTCACCTAGTCAAAACTGCCCTTATCCTATATATAGAACGCATGGACTCCTTTCGTCTCCGGGCTTGTGACCTGACTCCTCCACAAGCCCGCCTTCCTCTCCTGAGACCCCTGCAAAAGCCACATTGCAGGGGTCTTTCTTATTGTTATCATTGAACTTTTATGCCCTGACAATTACAACATTGTTACTGCATTACTGTAGTAGTTCTACAACTATATAAAGACTGTTGTATGACTGTTGTTTTAAGGTTATGAATGATGTAACAGACGCAGCATCAGAAGGCCTTGAAAACGTACTTAACTTAACCCTGATTAAGTTAAGCAGGTCCAGGTCAAGCGTAACTTGTTGCAATCCCTGCTTATTGTGGTAGGCTGTGGCTATGAACAATGAAATTTCCCTACCTGATGTTGATACCGGTCGGCTCGAAGCGTATGCGTCTCGCTTTGAGACGCTCGATCTGCGTCAACTGGCGATTGAGCTGCGAGAGTTTTTCTATACGGATCCGGTGTTGAATCCCTTGGAACTGGACATGTTCAAGGCTGTCATGGCCGAACGGTTCAAGCGAGAGGGCTTGAACGTCGAAGATTTTGTGTTCTCCAAGCAGGTTATTGACAAGTTCATGGAGTTCCGGACGTACATGAGGACGCGGGACGCTGCCAGACTGGCGGGCATGTCGCCCAGGCGCTTTCGTGCCGCGTTGTTCGGCTTTGGCTTCCCTGCTGAGTCAATCTACAAGACGTTCCTTGAGATGGAGGCAAATGCGGAGCTTGTTGTCAAATCCCGTCTTATGCAGGTGGTCTACGGTGAGGCGGCGAGCAACGCACGCATGGCGCTCACTGTACTTGAACGCAAGTACCCGAAAGAATGGGGAAATCCGAAGGAACAACAGTCGTCCGTGGTTGTTAATAATGTTGTGGACAATCATGCGGCGCGCGCGGCGAAAAATGCGGCGCGTTTGCGCGAACTGAGGGAGGCGAGAAAGCGGAATGCGAGAAATCAATGATTTGATTGTCCATTGCTCGGCCACATATGGCTCACAGGATATAGGCGCTGTTGAGATTCGCCGCGTGCATGTTGACGAAAACGGCTGGCGGGATATCGGCTATCATTATGTCATTAGGAGGAACGGTGAGATTGAGGAAGGCCGTCCGGTTGAGCAGATCGGCGCGCATTGCAAGGACCACAACGCAAAAAGCATCGGTATTTGTCTGGTAGGCGGACTGGAAAAAACATGTGGGGGAGAGACGGTGCCGGTGGCCAACTTTGAGCCGGAACAATACAAGTCCCTGCATTTGCTGTTGTTGCGTCTGCGTTGTGATTATCCCGGTGTGTCCCTGCATGGGCATCGGGACTATGCCAACAAGGACTGTCCCTGCTTTGACGTTCGTCGCTGGTGGAAAAACTATACCGGCAAAGGATGGTTTGAGGAATGAAATTTCTACTTTCGTTTGTAATGGCCTTGGCCCTGTGTTTCCCTGTCACTGGTTGTACCGAGGATGAAGCAGTCAGCAATGCCTACAAGGCGCTGCGGTCGAGCTACATTACCTATGATGCTGTCATGACCTCCGCTGCGTCGATGTATAAATCCGGAACGCTCGATGCGGAGGCATGGGGAAAGGTGGCCGACGCCGGGTTGATTTATCTCGATGCCTACCAGATGGGTATTGAAATTGCCGTGAGCTACCTTAAGTTGAATGACGTTGCCACGGATTACGACAGCGCGACGGCGGAGGAGAAGCGCGCCTTGCTGAATACCGCCGTGGATATGGCGTCCCAATCGCTGGCCGAACTGGTCAAGCTGGCAATCACGCTGGGCATTGATGTAAAGCATATGATTGATCCTGCTGGCGAACCTTTGGACAAGGCGGCATAAGTCATGGAAAAGACTAGCAAAGACATTTTGATGGAAGTCCTTCTTCTGGCCATGCAGGTGGGCATCCCGGCTGTTATGGAACTAATAAAGACATGGGACAAGGACACGATCACAATTGAAGATTTTGAGGAACTGAAAAAGGGCATCAAAACTCCCGAAGAGTATCTTTAACAATGGCGGAACCTCACGACATGGAACGTTCATTTATGGAATATTGGGCAGCCGTCCGTGAGGTGTTGCCGCTGGCCTGCTTGGGGGGAGTGATTGCCGTTATGCTGCATACCACCGAGATATTTGCCACAAGGCCGTGGTTGAGAGCGTTGGCAGTGCTTATATCAATTTTTTCCGTTGGTGCAGCGGCGGCCTTTTGTGCCTCGTTGGCATTGCCGTTTCTCCCGTGGGCGCAGGGCGCAGAGTTGTTCGTTGCCAGTGTGGCGGGAGCGATGGGGCAAAAATTTTTTGATTTGATTGTCGACCGATATTTGCCCATACCCAAAGCTCCAAAAGGCAAGTAGGCTATGGGCTTGGTTGTCCTTACTCCCTATGGACAGGGCGGAATTGCGGGGTGCTATTTGGCGGCGTGCCCTGTGATTCCGCCTATTTTGGTTAGGCTATGATTAACGGGCTGTTTGACTTTATTGATCGGGCAATGGGTGAAGCAGGGCGGGCATTTGTCGACCTGCCTTATGAGCGCGACTTGTGCGACGTGCTTGAAGCTTGTGTGACCGGGGATCTGCCGGGAGGGAAGAAGAATCTCATAATCACTATTCCCCCGCGTCATTTCAAGACAACGTTCTGTAGTCAGTTGTTCCCGGCATGGTGCTTTGCTGAGATTGCGCCGGATTGCGAGTTTATTTTGACCTCTGCTACGGCTACGCTTGCGGTGGATAACGCTATTGCCACCTATAGGACGATTACAAGCGAGTGGTATCAGGACCTTTACCCGGACGTCAGAATCTCCAAGTCTGAGAGGGACTTGCAGAACAAGTTCCGGACTACGGCTACCGGAAGCGTTTATGCAACTGGCCTCGGTGGTACGATTACGGGCTATGGCGCGGGAAAGGTCCGTGAAGGGTTCGGCGGCGCGATAATCATTGACGACCCGCTCAAGGCAGATGATGCCAGGTCCAAGACTCAGCGAGAAAAGTGCATTAAGTACTACCTTGAGACGCTGAAAAGCCGCAGGAACAACGCCGCGCATACGCCGTTTATTCTGGTTATGCAGCGTTTGCATGTTGAGGACCTTGTTGGATGGCTGTTGCAGAACGAGCCAGACGACTGGTACCTCATGAGCTTCCCGGCAATCAAGAATGGTCGTTTGCTCAACCCTGTAACGACGACGCAAAAAGAACTCGAGCGGCTGAAAATCGTATCACCGGCGACCTATTTTGCGCAATACGAGCAATCTCCAATTATTCCCGGTGGTAATCTGTTGAAAGCTGAATGGTGGCAGGTTTACGACCCGGCGACCGTCAACCTCAAGGGCTTGCGCTTTGTCACAGCGGACACAGCCTATAAAGAGCATGAGGACAATGACCAGTCTGTTATGCAGTGCTGGGAGGCGACGCGCGACGGGCTTTATTTCATTGATTCCATGTATGGCCGCTGGGAGTTTCCGAAGCTGTTGAAAAATGCCCTGATGTTTTACAATGTCATGGGCAAGCCGCGTGAGTTTTGGGTTGAAGACAAGGCATCAGGGACGCCGCTTGCGCAAACGATGCTTGCGCAAGGGCTTCCGGGCAGGGCATGGACGCCGAAGGCGTTTGATTTTCCTGATGACAAGGTTTCCCGAGTACAGGAAAGTACATGGCTGGTCCACGGCGGGAAGGTGTTTTTGCCACGAGGTAACACACCTGTCAGGATTGACGCCGACCGGGTGATCTATTTGACTCCCGGTGCGGCGTCGCTGGTTGAAGAGGCAGCACAATTTACGCCGGACATGTCGCATAGCCACGACGACCATGTAGACGCTTTTACAATGGCGATTAGCCTGTACAAAGACGCAGCGGGCATTTAACCGATGTACTGCCCCAATTGGTAATCAAACGCGCGGCATCCGTCCACAATCAGGACCTTGATGCCTTCAACGTTGAATACCTCGATATGCGAAAGCCTTTTGTCCTCACGCACATTGTTTTTGCAGTGCTGAATGAGCTGGGGGAATGTGTAGTTGAATATGGTCATGTCCGGTTTGACCGGTCGGCTACCGGACATGTAACGCAGCCTATAGTTTGTATGGGGCTGTTTGGGATAGGGCATGACAGACGTTCCTAGTTGAATGCTCTGCGGTCGTCGGGATTGCGACGGTTAATGACAGTTACATACAGTTCACAGGGATGGAACTCGGGAGCGGGGTTTTTGGTAAAATCGTCCCGTGCAGCATCGAGCATGTCATATGCACGGCTTGCGGCTTGCTCAAACGTACCGAAAACTATATCATTTTCTTCAACGGGAGAAAGCTCAATCTCGTATGTGTCACGGTACAGCCTGCCCTTGTAGGCGGAAGCAATGAGCGTATCAAAATTTGCGCCAAGAAAGGCAACGTCCACGCAGCTACCGTCCCGTGATGCTTCAACGGCTTTGGCCAGGGCAGTATGGATGTACTGAGCGGAGAACGTGGCATAACGCTTGTTGTTTTTGTACAGATTGATGGTCAGCATGGTGGACTCCTTTTTGTTTGATCTTTGTCCCTTTCGTTGAATTCACTATATGGAGTCTAGTTTACAATGTCAATAGCCGGGGGAATTTTTCGATGAAAAAATTTATGCCGCGCCGCGCACGACAAATCTCGAATACATTGACCACGGGATACAACGGCGCAGGGACGACGAACGACTTTAATGCGACTCAGGTCACAGGATGGAGTTCCCTTTCTCCGTACTATTCCAACAATTTTTTATACAAATACCAGATTTATGCGAATTTGTATGAAACGTCATGGGAAGCTCGCAAGATCATTGATATTCCTATTGACGACGCCATGCGCAAGCCGACTATCATTGAGGGTTTGCCTCCTGCTGTAGAGAAGCGGATCAAGAACGCATGGGAAGCCTACAGCATTGACCGGCAGCTCAGGCGTGCGATGAAACAGGAACGCTTGCTTGGTGGCGCTGTGCTGTTGGCTATTATGGACCTACAAAACGGTGAACAACTTGATACGCCGCTGAACAACAAGAATATTTTGCCCGGTGACTTTAAGGCTCTGAACGTTGTCGACGTAAGCAAGTTGTCCCGGACTAGAACACATTGGAATCCGTTTGCTGAGGATTACGATAAAATTTCATCGTTGAGCATTGACGGCATTGAGGTAGATGCCTCTCGCATGGTGGTGTTTGACGGAAATTCCCTGTTTGGGCGCAATTCTCAACGGATCATGCAGAATTTCAAATACAATCCGCTGGGCTTTGGCGAGTCGAAACTTGCGCCGCTGTATGACACGATTATCAGGGCATTAGGCACGCAGCAGGCAGCATTTCAGCTCATTTCCCGCGCGTCGTCCCTTGTGATTATGGTCAATAATCTTAGAGACTTGAAAGCTTTGGACGGAAGCGGAACAGTAGAAAATTCTCTTGTTGAGCTGGGAAGGCAGTTGTCCATTTACAATAATGCCATTGTTTCCGGGAAAGATGTACAGCTCGAGAATATTACAACTAGCTTCGGAAGCGTCCCCGAGCTTTTGCTGTCCTACATGCAGTTCATTGCAGCGGGTTCGGATATTCCTATTTCGCGGTTCATGGGTGAAGCGGCGAAGGGCTTGAATGCGTCCGGTGAAGGCGATAGCCGTAATTATTATGACATGGTTGATTCGATTATTGCCAGCACTCGCAAGCCCGCTGAGCGCAAGATCTTGGATTGGATAGGTATTTCACTGTACGGATATGCTGCATGGAAAGAGCTGTCTAAGGAACTTGTGCTTGACTATGAACCGCTTTGGAACCTGGACGCTGTGCAGCAGGCTACGCGGGATGAAATCATTGTCCGTATGATAACGTCCATGTATCAGGCGCAGATGATCAGTGCAGAGAGCGCCATTGCAGAGTTGAAAGCGCGTGAGCTGTTTGAAACAGACATGGAAGCGGAACAGGCAATCATGCAGCCGGGACTTGATGAATCCGGATTGATGGGGGGAGGCAATGGCTATCCAGATTATGGGACGTCTGATAAGGACCCGCAGGCCAACGCGACCGCTTAGGGGTGCCCCTGTTGGTGGCTCATATCGTCAAGCCCATGCTTTGTATCAGGAATTGGTGCGGCTGGTAACGCCAGCAACGGAAGACGTTCGTGAGCTGGCCGCATGGCTGGCGACAAATCCTGACGCATCCGAAGCCTATGCCGCGCTCATGTCGAGGAAGGACAAATGGAGACGGGTTCTTGGACCGTCTGCCTCCGCGCTTGCCTACCGGTGGACTCGAGCCGTAAGTGATCGTGATAAAATAAAACTCCAAGACTCGCTTGCAAAAGCTCTGGGCGTTGAGGTTGTCAGTATCTTTGACGAACCTGCTGTGCAGGGTGTTGAAGATATGATGCGCACGCAGGCAATCCCGCTTATATCAAGTATTTCCGATGTTTATTACGACAAGGTACTTGAAGCGACAATGCGCAGCTATCAACAGTTGCCTTTGCCCGAGAATAGGAATCTTGTTCAGGAAATACAAGAGCTTACAAAAATAACCTTTGAGCGGGCAAAACTGATTGCCGTTGACCAGACGCAGAAAATGCACGGCATGGTGACGCAGTCCAGACAAACGGCGCTCGGAATTGAGGAATATGTATGGAGGACGTCGAAAGACCAGCGTGTAGTGGGCAATCCTAACGGGCTTTATCCTAACCCAACGAAATTGCACGGGAATCATTATATACGCAATGGCAAGATTTACCGCTGGGACAGTCCTCCATCGGATGGCCACCCGGGGTGGCCTATTCGTTGTCGCTGCATGGCTTCGCCGGTGATTGATTATCGAAAGCTGAAACTGGTGGCATAATGCCTTGTAATCTTTGACAAGTATTTAGGCTCTATGGTATGGTCGAGCCATAAAGATAATCCAGAGAGAGCAATGCTTTATTGTGCATTCTCAAACGCCGCAAAGTGGGATGAATCCAAGCACAAGCGCGTGAAAGACGGCAAATTTGCCAAGACTGCCGGTGAAGGTTCTGGCAAGTCTGAGTCTGTGTCCGTTGGTGATATCGGAAGCAAGGCAGATCCGTCGCGCGGCCGCAAATGGGAACAGAAATATGATGTTTCTGATTCCTTGCGAAAGGCCATTGATTCTGTCGCCGACAAGCTGAGCGACAGGGAAAAGAAGGCCGTACAGGACAATATTGAAAAGCTGTCCCGCGCTGGCACTCCTGAACGCGCGCAAGCAAAGGCGGAGCTTATTCGTAATTTGCTGAGGCGTAAAGGTGTCGAGGTCGATGAAAAGGACCTTGTAAAATCTCTGGGAGAAAAGGCCGCAGAAGACAAGCCGACTAAGTCGGAGACTAAGGAAGCGCCTAAGCCGAAGACTGAGAAGCAGTCGGAAGCGTCTGCCAGTGAGACAGGGGCTAACGTGTCCTTTGTTGATCCGCCGGATGCTTACAGCAACGACAAGTATCTTGCGCCACCTCTGTTTGGTGCCAGCATTCCGCGAGGTGCGCCGATGAACCATGTGCAGGCAAACGAGCTGAAAGCGAACCCGAAGTTTTTGACTGAGGCAGGCTACCAGCAGAATTGTCAGTTGTGTGTTCCGGCGTATGAGCTGCGCAGGCGCGGCTATGATTTGGAAGCCAAGAGCAGCGAGGACAAAATATCCAGAGAGCTGGCAGTTACCAGCTATTGGAATGATGTACGCGGGGAAGCCGATAACGTCAGGCGCTTTCCTTGGCAGCGTCCAGATGGTGAGCCGCAGAAGCCTTTTTACCTTGACCATATTACAACGGAGATGCTCAGGGATAACGGCAAGCAGCTTTATCAGGAAATGCGCAAGCCCTTGTCTGAAAAGGCCGCGCAGATTGAGGAAATGGTCAAGGTTAACGCTGGTACGCGCTTTGCGCTGTCGTATTACTACACAAAATTGACAGCGCGCATAAAAAGTTTGTCCGGGCATACTGTGACGATTCTCAAGGGCAGCGACGGCGTCTCTGTATATGACCCGCAGAACGGAACGACTACGTCTCTTGCAAAATGGGCGCGTGAACTTGAGCTTCAAGACTGTGGCGCAATGTGTTGCGTGACTCGTATTGATAACGCTCGAATCAATCCGCGTTATGAGTTTGGCTTTACCAAAGCGGCGAAAGCTGAAACAGCGCCTCAGCAGGATTACACTAAGCTGAGTGACAAAGAGCTTATGTCCAAGATTATGGACATGAATCGTACGCCGAAAGAGAAGCGTAATCCTGACGTATATGCCGCGCTGAAAGCTGAACGGAAGCGCAGGCAAGACGCCGCATCGGCGGCGGATCCGCGTATGCAGGCAGCGGTAGCCTATCATCGGAGAAATGAGCCTGCTTCTAGTGGTCAAGTCACGTCTGGCTTGTCAACGATGTCAGACGACCAGCTTGCGCAGCGTATGACAGAACTTTCCCGTACAATGTATAGGAGTCCTGATACAGACCGTTCGGAATACTATACGCTATTGAAGGAGTCTCAGCGTCGCAGAGACGCGGCGCGTGATGCGGCGTTTGAGGCAGCAAGGAAAAAGGCGGAATCTCCTGAGACTAAGGCGCAAGCGGAGGCAGCCCGACAAGCCGCTGAATTGAGGGACAAGGTACGAGAAAAAGAGCGTGATGTGACCAGCAGTACATACAAGCGGGCTTTGAAGCGTACAGCGGACGACATTAAACGTTGGAAGGGAATGGTATGACCGTCACAGAATACATGCATGCCAACGCGGACCGGTTTGTGTTTCGTTATGCTGGAGTGATTCAGGGACGGAAGATGTACGCCATTCAGGCGAAGGACGGACTCCCGCCTATTTCGGATGAAATGTTTCTTGTTGACATGAACGGTACCGCGTATGTACCGTCTTACGACGAAAATCTCAAAATCCTTGAATCGTTGTAAGCTATGAATTTTACATACAATAATAAATTCAAATGGAGGGTTGACCCTGACGGAATGCTGCGTGTAACGGCGCGGGTGCTGTCTGATGGTGTCTTCCCGTATTTGCCTGCTGAGTCTCCCGAGGGAGCTACTGTCATGCCCGGCAACGTGGTCATGCAGTATATTCCGAAGAGTGCCTTTACCAAGCAAGCTCTTGAAACTCTTGAAGGAAAGCCTGTCATTGTGGGTGACCATGTCTGGCGGGACGCCGACAATACACACAAGGACGGCCGCACGGTGGGCGCTGTGGCGGGAACGCCACGAGTTAAGGACGGGTTTGTAGAGGTTGATCTGTTGATTGACGATGCAGATACCGTCGAGCAGGTAATGAAAAAGCAATTGGTTGAAATTTCAGCGTCGTACATGGGGGAATGTACGCCGGAAGATGGTGTATACAAGGGAAAGCCCTATGGCGCTGTACAGGGAAACCTCCGTTTCAACCATGTTTTACTACTGCCAGAGGGTGCGGGACGTTGCGGGAGTGACGTTCGCATATTGAACCATAACAAGCCCGTCAAGGGGGAAACCATGTCGAAAGTTGTCAAAATGACTTTCGGTAACCGTTCCGCGTCTTTTACCTTTTCCAATGAGGACGACGCGAAGGAAGCCGAACGCATGACCGAAGAGCAAAAGTCGTTTGATGGCGCTGAACTTGAAAAGGCCATGAACGAGGCTACCGAGGTCAAGGGCAAGCTGGACGAGCTGCAAGCGCAGTACGATGCAGCCATGCAGACTATTTCGGAACAGAAAGCGCAGATTGATGAACTCATGTCCGCCGAGTCTCAGTCTGCTATGGCCGCTGAGGCCGCTGCGCAGACCGAAGCGGAAGGCGCTATTCTCGATGATGCCGTTGAAAACGAGGTTATCGAGGAAGGGCAGGTTGAGGAAATCAAGAACGAATGCGAAAAGGAAAAAACTTTCGCTAACCGTCGCCGCGTAATTGTGCAGAACGCCATGAGCCTTACTGCCGAACAGCTTTCCGGCTGGACTCAGGACGCGGTGGACGGTGCGTTTGAGACCCTCGCTCATACGGCCATGCGCAACGCCGAACGGCGCAGCCGCAGCACGATGGGCGGCGTTCGTACCAACAATGCAACTCCCACGGCCACGCCGCTTGAACGCATTCTGCGGCCCATGAAGCTGAACAACAGCTTCCGCCCTGGCAAGAAATCTGAATAAATGGAGAAATAACAATGGTATACACTCCTCAAAAAGGTTTTGCGCAGTCGCAGTATTTTGACCAGCAGGCTACCGCGCTTGCCGGTATGCTGGCGAACGCCTCCGATATCAATCTTGTTGATTCCGCCTTTGTTACTGGTGCGGACGCCGTTGAAGGTGTTACCGCTGGTATTGCCGTTTGCGCCGTGCCTGCTACGCAAAGCAATCGTCCCGGCGTGAATTTCGCGATGGTTCGTCCCATGTACGCGGAAGCTGTTGGAACCAGCATTGTGGGTGTTATTGTCCGCAACCAGTTCATGCGCACGAATGCCAACGGCGAAGCCTGCTTCTTCAACGAGGATATGGCTAACCTGCTCAGGCTTACCCGTGTGGGTGGACGTATCTGGGTTCAGCTCGTGGGTACAGCCTCCACCGTCCAGAACGGAAAGGTCTATTGCGTGGTGCGTAATACCGGATCCAATAATAATCGCATTGGCGCTTTCAGTGCCGCGCCTATTTCCGGCAAGGCTACCGCTACCGCTGGACTGCTTCAGGGCGGAACTTTCGGCTTTGTCAACGTTCCGATGGTTGAATCTGACAATGGCGGGTTTGATATTTCCATCGACGGAACGCAGTACAAGGTCACTGGTCTGAATCTTACCGACAAGAACACGTTGGCCGCTGTGGCCGCTGAGGTGCAGGCTGGTATTGATAAGGTCGCTTCCGGCAAGGCCGTTGTGACTGTGGACACTAACGCACTGGTAATCACCAGCGCGACCACCGGCGCTACCAGTGCTGTGTCTTATGCGTCCGTGCCTACCGCTGACGACTCTCCCTATGACGTGTCCGCCTACCTCGGGTTGACCGAAGCTGTTGGCGCTCGTACCGTTGCGGGCAGTGCTGGCGAAGCCTATGACACTGTCGAAGTTCCTCACATGCGGTTTATGGGCACGTTTACCCCGTCCGCCGATCCTGCTAACTCCATCGCCCTCGTTGAAATGGGTCTGATGTAAGAGGTGAAACCTATGTCGCTGAAAAGATTCAACAACAGCACGCCTACGGCTGGTGCGGCGAAAAATGTAACCGCTGCGGATATCGCTATTGAGCTGACTACCCAGCTTGACAGCGAGTTCTATGACGTGGAGTACCCTGATCGGGAATGGTACAAGGTCGTCAAGGAAGAACAGATTTACAACGATATCAATCCCGGCGCGACCAATTACGCCTACATGACCCGTAACCGCCACGGTGCGGCGGCCTTTATCGGGCATGGACCGAACAATGATATCCCGATGGTTGGCCAGTCCCTCGGTGCTGTCACCGTGCCGATTGCCTACGCCGCTGTCGGCGCTGAAGTGACCAATGAAGATGCCCGTCAATACGCCTTCGGTGTGAACGGCAATCTTGCTCAGGACCTTGGCGGGGCTATGCGCGAAGCCTGTGATAACCTGATTGAACGTTCCGTGATCTTCGGCGTTCCGGATCTTGGTTTCAATGGCTGGATCAATTACCCCGGCATCACCACCGTAAACGTGGCGGCCTCCGAAGGTACTCCCGCTTCTACCGCGTGGGAAGACAAGACCGGCGTTGAGATCGTCCGCGACGTGAACAATGCCCTGAACTATGTGTGGCAGGCTACCCGTACCCTTATCAAGCCCACCACGATCTTCCTGCCCCTGAAACAGTTTGCGCAGATCGCGAACATGCCGATGGTTATCGGCAACGTGGGCGGCTCTGGTGGAACCGGCATCGCGGTCAACGTGATTGATTACCTTGCCCAGAACAACGTGATGTACCGCGTGACTGGTAAGGAACTGGAAATCATTCCCTGCCGTTACCTTGACGGCGCTGGTGCCGGTGGAACTGATCGCATGGTCGTGATGGACCGCAGCCGCAAGAACCAGATCCTTCCGTTCCCGCTGCCCTACCAGCTCAGCGAACCGCAGCCCAAAACTTTGTCGGTTGTCTGGTATGCCGAAAACAAGTTCGGTTCGTACCATGTCCGTCAGCAGGGTTCCATGCTGTATGTCGACGGCATCTAAGCCAAAAGAAAAAGGGAGTAAAGACAAATGCTTATCGGAAACAGAACCGACACAGTGCGGGCAATCCCTACGCCTACGGGCTTCCTTACTGTTCCTGCTATGGGGTTCATCGAAGTCACAGACGCGGGGGACATTGAGGCCGTAAACTCGTTCAAGGGTACGGAGGCCGGAAAGCGTCTTCTTGAGCATAATATCCTTGTGTTCGGAAAGGTTACGTCCGCAACGACGCCGGTTGAAGTTGAAGGAAAGCAACCGCCGGAAGAACTTCTTGCCGAACCGTCTTCCCCGCGCGTGAAGCGTGGAAAGACTAAGAAAGTTGGCGAGATGAAGGTCTGATTATGAGCGCATGCAAGAAGCCCGTTCCGTTTGATGGTTTACTGACATGTGTAAATGATGTTTTACACATTGATGTAGTCAAATTCGTGGAAATTTTCCCCGAGTTTGGAGAACTGACTAACGCAACAATGGAGCGTTATGGCGATACGGCTATAGCTCTGTTGAACTCGGGGGAGTTTGGCCAGTTCTATCAACTTGCGGTCGGGCTTCTTACAGCGCACAGGCTGGCCTTAACCTTTGATTTGTCCGCAGGTTACGAGTCTGCGGGCAAAACGGATCAAACGTCTACGGAGGTAGGGACCAACGTTTCTGCCTCGAGTAGCTCGCTGTCAACAGGTTCTACGCCGTTGTCTCTGGTGACTGGTGACGATCCGTTTGCGGCGGATCTTGCCCGGACGAAATACGGTCTTGAGCTGTTGGCGTTGATTCGCACGCTTATTTCTCCGGTCACGTTGACCGCAGGAATGCCGGTCGGCAGGTATTTGTATACAATGCAATGGCCACCGGCGAACACAAACTACTGATGCCATGAAAATAACAGCCACGACAAAGCGCAGCGGAACCGTTGACACGATTGTGCAGAAATTGCGCCAGACTGTACGCGACGCCGAACGCTGGGAAGTTGCCGTGGGCTATCCTGTTGGCGCGGAAGGTCTGGGTACACCGAATCCGGCCTATGCCGAAGATGATGGAGGGGAAGCCCCTTCAATCATTGAAGTTGCCTTGAAAAACAACTATGGTATAGGCGTGCCGCGACGAGCATTCATGGACCTGGCCTCTGTCGCAATGGAAGACACATACAAGGAAGTTATCCAAGAAACGGCGGAAGCCTTGTCGAAAGGCGAAGCGACTATCAAGAAGGTCCTTGACGTTGCGGGCTTGAAAGCTGAGGACGATATACGGGACGCCATTGATGATGGTAATTGGTTACCGAATAGTCCTGTAACAATTGCCTTGAAAGGCTCCGACCATCCGTTGATTGATACTACGTCCATGCGAAACCGTGCAACTCATTTGGTAAGGCCGCGCACATGAAAATCCCCCTGAAATTTCCGCCAGTTATGGTAGCGTTTCGGAAGCCTCTCACAATCGAGACTTATCGGGGCGCGTATGTATTGGATAGCTGGCAAGAGGAGCTTGTCGAGCAGCGGGAGATTCAGGCGATTGTCTTGCAGCCCACGCAGGAAGAAATAAAGCTGTATGCCGATGGCAACAGCTCGGAGGGCGTTATTTCGATCACTACTACGGAAGCCTTAAATTTTTCTGACGTACTGGATGGTAACTCTGTTCCGTTACAGGACTACGCGCTATATAAAGGCTACCGCTTCAAGGTCAAATCGTCCTTGTTCATGCACGGGAATACGGACATTCGAATTTATTGGGCTGTGAGGTATTATGTATGACTGCTCCGCTCACAGTACAATCAATAAACCTGCTATTGCAGGATGTTATAAACAAAGTCTTGAATTGGAAGCCGGAAGAGGCTAGAGTCCAAGTAGAAACCCAGACGGGAACCCGTCCGGGAAATTCGCCTTATGTCACGCTTTGGTGGAGACGGATTGACCCGTTGTTTCAAACCGTTGGCACATATACTATGCCGACTGATGCCGTTGATGATGGCGTAGAGCGACTGGATAACGAGTCCCTATGTGAAATTCAGATTACGGCGCGGGGACCGCAAGCCCTTGCGTATGCTACGCAAATCCGTTTCGCGCTGGAGAGCAATGCGAGATGGTTTGATTTATATAAGCTGTTAGGCTTTGCAGGTTGTAGCGAAATTCAAGTTTTTTCAGCGCCCTACAATGGAGCTATTCAGCAACGGGCAATGTTTAACCTGTCATTTTATGCAATGTTCAACCGTGAATATCCGTTAGACTGGTTTGATTCCAGTCAATGGGTAATAAACGGGGATTCTGTACAATTACCCAGAGAGGACGCAGTATGCCCATAGTCTCCTGCCCTACCAAACCCCTGTCGCGGTCGTTAGACGTGCCTATCAGTATTTCCCGTCCTCAAACGGAAATTGCGACGGATATGACAATGATTTGCTTTGTCACGCCGTGGCCGTCTACGCCGTTTTTCCCTGATAACAATCGAGTGCGCTACTACTCGACGCTTGACGCTGTACTTGAGGATTTTGACACGTCTTCTCAAGCCTACTTCGCGGCGAGTGCGTTTTTCTCTCGTTCCGAGAGGCCGAACACAATGGCAATCGGCGCAGCGGTTGAATCTCCCATTGCGGCCACGTTGACCGGCGGCGTTGCCGATATGACCGAACTGACAAGCCTGACTGATGGCAGTTTTGCTATTACTGTGGACGGTCAAGAGTTTGAAGTTACCGGCATTACTACCGATACGGCTCCTGTACTGGCGGCCATTGCAAACGCCATTGACACGGCGATCAATGCAAAGGGCACGGCCACGGTCAAGGACGGCGCGCTTGTCATTTCCTCCAAGACGACCGGTGAAGAGTCTACCATCTCGTATGCCACAGCGGCCAGCTCAGGAACTGACATTTCCGCTTTGCTCATGCTGACGGATACCACAGCAGCCAACAAGTACGACGGCTATACCCCCGGAACGCTGGCGGATGAACTGAATCTGATTCAGACCGCAGCCCGTTGCGCTGGGCGCGCAATTTTTGGCTGGGTTATTGATGCCAAGTGGAGAGATACCGAAGATCAGAAGACGGTCGCCGATTACCTTGCAGCTCAGGATCCGGCCTATTTCAGCGCGTGCACTAACGCCGCAAGCGCGTACAATACGGCGGATGAAACCAACATCGCGTACTACTGCAAGAACAAGGGCTATAACGGCGTGAGCGTCATTTATCATGACAATCCGCAGGTTTACCCTGATATGTCTTATGCGGCGCTGGCGCTGTCGGTCAACTATGCTCTGGAAAACAGCACTTTGACCATGAAGTTCAAGCAGCTCGACGGCATTGAGCCTTCGCCTCTGACTGAGACGCAGGTTTCCGCTCTGGCCGCAAGGAACTGCAACTGTTATGTGCTCATGGGCAATACGTCCCGAGTCATTCGTGAGGGGACGCAGTCCGCAGACACTTGGTTCACGGATTCTTTCGTCAACCTTATGAATTATAAGGAAGAACTCCAGGTCGAAGTCTTTAACGTCTTCCTTCGGAACAAGAAGGTCCCCTATACTACAGCGGGACAGGATTTGCTTGTTTCCGCAGCGGCGAAGATCAATAACCGTTACACTCGCAACGGGACGTTTGCAGATCGTGAGGTGGAGACGACAGACAACGAATCCGGTGTTGAAACGCTGCCCGCAACGAGCATCAGTCCTACGCTTGTTGCGCAGGCGACTACTTCCGAGCGTGCCGCGCGTATTGCTCCGCCCATTGCGATTACCTGTTATGAGGCCGGTGCGTTCCACAGCGTTTCCCTTACTGTCACCGTCTACAACTAAAAGGTGAATTATGAGACAGGTTTATAATCAGAAAGCCTTGACCGTCACCGTTGACGGCGTGACGATAATGGACTTTTTTGAAGGTGCGCCAGTCACCTACATCTGGGACGGTGGCGAAGTCGACAAGACTCAGGGTACGGACGGACCGGGCATCAATCTTGCCACGAATCAGGGGAGCACGTTGCAAATTACCCTTCGCGAAACCTCGCGCTCGATCGGTTTCTTGCAGTCCCTCCGCACTCGACAGGAAAACGGCGGTGCCGGTGTGACTGTGGTTATGCGTACCGGCGCGCAGATCCTTTTGACAATGGCTGACGCCTACATCGGCCGTCCCGGACAGCTTTCGACCGGTGACAAGAGGCAGGGCGGGATTCAGTTTACGCTTGTGTCTGCCGACGACACCGTGAACAACATTCTGCAAGTCGCCGATACCGTCGCCAACATGGTGGGTGTTTAACCAATAATTTAAGGGAGTAAGGACAATGAGCCGCAAGACAATCGACGGATTGAGTTCGTTCGCAGTTGACGGACAGACGTACCGTTTTGAGCTGATGCCCCCGTTGGAGTGTATGGCCTTCGGTACGCGGGTGCTGAAAGCCGCTGGTGGGCTTATTACAACGCTGTTTGCAGACCT
>ERZ1026956.668-NODE-668-length-19263-cov-10.929613_pt1 | contig 19263 bp, 15 predicted proteins | sample MGYA00519301_ERZ1026956 | MGnify/ENA primary metagenome ERZ1026956 (study PRJEB26926, sample SAMN06164521) | human gut metagenome | biome: ENVO:00009003; feature: ENVO:2100002; material: ENVO:00002003 | host: Homo sapiens | place: USA | collected 2012 ...
CCAGGTTCGCCCGAAATACAAAGGACTGCCTTGCAGCCGTTCGGGAACTCAAAGAGCTTGGCGTCAGCGTCCAGTTCGAGGAACAGGGCATCGACACCAGCAAGGTGTCTAGTGAAATGGTCACAGCAATCATGGCGTCGCTGGCGCAGAAAGGCAGCGAGTCAATTTCGGGAAATGTCCAGTGGGGCTACCAGAAGCGTATGGAGAGCGGTAAGTTCAATACTTGCAAAGCGCCGTATGGCTTTACCCTGCACGAAGGAAAACTGTCCATAAAAGAAGACGAAGCGACGGTTGTTCGATTCATCTTTCAACTGTATCTAAATGGACTGAATGGATACGAAATTGCAAATACCCTGTCCCAACAGGAAATTCCTCCGGGGCTCGAAATGGGAACATGGAAGGACTCGTCGATATACTACATTTTGAAGAATGAACGATATGCTGGGAAGGCAATGGTCGGGAAAAGCTATTCAACGACTACATTTCCACATAAAAAAGTCAGAAATCAAGGTGAACGGGAAATGTACCTGCTGCCAGATAGTAATCCGCCGATTGTATCCTCGGAAGTATTTGACAGAGTACAGACACTTTTACAATCAAGAAAAAACGCGCACAATGGTTCAACGAACCAGCCGTTCAGCAGAAAACTGTACTGTGCGAATTGCGGACGGTCGCTCAAACGGAAATTTACAAATGATAAAATGTATTGGGTCTGCAATACGCATTTCCAGAATGCAGCATCATGCCCCACTCCACCATATCATACGCCGGATATAGAACAGGCTTTCTGCCTCATGTACTACAAACTCAAACACCACGGCGACCCCATCTTCACACAAATGCTCTCAAACCTCCAAAAGATCCGCTACAGTCGAATGCTCTGGAGCGAGGACGTGATCTCCCTCAACAAAAAAATATCCGATGTTCTTAGTCAGGTTCAATTCCTAGCCCAGCTTCAGCAAGCGGGCGGCGTTGACCCTGACACTTTTATATCTTCCAACAACAAGCTTAACGAACAGCTCCGCAGGCTGAAACAGGAAAAAGCAAGGCTTCTCGATACCGACAGCGACGATCTGGCGGATCGTACCCGCGATCTCATGGACGTGCTCGAGGACGGGCCGGATTTCCTCGACAGCTTTGATGCGGAGCTGTTCGATGCGCTTGTAGAGAAAATCATCGTGGACAACAACGAGCGCCTGCGGTTTCGGCTGAAAAACGGTTTGGAATTGACAGAGCAGATTGAGAGGACGAAACGGTAATGGGAAATCGGAAGCTGCCATTTGGGTATCAAATGCGCATGGGCGAGATCGTCCGGAACGAGTCGGAAGCCAAAGCCGTGCAGGACATCTTCCTGCAATACACGCTCGGCGCGTCGCTGAAGGAAATCGCAGAACAGATGAGCAAAACCGGCCCCACCTACGATGATGGAAAGTCGTGGAACAAAAACATGATTGCCCGGATTTTGGAAAATACCAAGTATACCGGCACAGCCGATTATCCAAGTCTGGTCGATGCCGCATTATTTGAAGCGGCATCTGCAAAACGTCAGACCAAACAGCGCCTGCCGGAGCGAACGCCCGCACAGAAGGTGCTCAAGCGTGTCTGCTCCAAGTTGCCTACGCCGGATATCGAGCAGCAGATCACACATCTGCTCGGCAAGTTGGCAGAGCAGCCGGAGCGCATCATGCAGCCAGATAAACAGCCAACACCGATACACAGCACCACGCAGGCTGAACTGGACGAGATTCTGAACACGCAGCCACTCGACGAGGCCGCTGCCAGAAGCCTGATCTGCAAGCTGGCGCAGGAACAATACGATGCAATCGGTAACGAAGAATACGAAACAGAGCGCCTGCGGCGGCTGTTTACAGCGTTCGAATGCACGGCAGAGCTCAATGCAGAGCTGCTGCAGAGTGCCGTCTCTGCCGTGCTGGTGACGCGCCAGATGGTGCGCTTGCAGCTCAAGAACGGACAGATCATTGGAAAGGATGACTTGGTATGACAGATGAAAAACCGCGCGTCATTATCATTCCACCCAAGCCAGAATTGCAGCAAGCGGCTGCAGTCACAAAGCAGCTTCGAGTCGCGGCGTACTGCCGTGTCTCGACCAAGGAAGAAGAACAGGCCAGCAGCTACGAAGCCCAGTGCGAGTACTACACAGATAAAATTATGTCCAACAAGGAGTGGACGATGGCTGGCATTTTCGCGGACGAAGGCATTACCGGCACGTCTACAAAAAAGCGTACAGAGTTTCTGCGGATGATCCGTCAGTGCAAACAGAAAAAGATTGACCTCATCCTTACAAAGTCCATCCAACGATTTGCCCGCAACACGCTCGACTGCATCAACTATACGCGCATCCTCCGGCAGCTTGGCATCGGAGTCCTCTTTGAAAAAGAGAATATCAATTCTCTGCCAGCAGACAGCGAATTTATGATTACGATGTACGGCGCGATGGCGCAGTCCGAGAGCGAATCCATTTCCGGCAATATCCGGCGCGGCCGACAGATGCACGCAAAAGTTGGAACGCTCAAGGTTCCATGCTATCGACTTTATGGATACGAAAAAGACACAGAGGGCAAATTCCGCGTCATACCGGAGCAAGCAGAAATCGTGCGCGAACTCTACAAGCGATATGAGAGCGGCGCCAGCCTGCGCAATCTGCAAGACTGGCTGGAAGAAAATCAGATCAAAACGGTTCTCGGAGAATCAAAATGGACAACGACAGCCATCAAGGGCATCCTGACGAATGAGAAATACTGCGGCGACGTGCTGCTTCAGAAAACATTCCGGACAGATGTCATCAGCAAGAAGGTTATCAAAAACGTTGGACAGATGGCGCAGTACTATATGCCCGATCACCATGAAGCCATCGTCAGCCGGGAACAGTACAATGCAGTGAAAGCGGAAATGGCACGTCGGAGCGCCCTTCGCAGCCCATCCAAATCGGCTGTGACAGGACGCTCCTGTTATACAAGCAAATATGCCTTATCAGACAGGCTCGTGTGCGGCGAGTGCGGGACGCTCTACCGGCGATGCACATGGACGTCGCTCGGGCGAAAATATCCCGTCTGGCGCTGCACCAGCCGCCTGAACTACGGCACAAAATATTGCCACGATTCCCCGACGATCAAGGAGGAACCGCTGCAAAACGCGATCCTGTCAGCGATCAACGCTGCTATGAGTGATAAACCTGTACTGCTCGACCGTATCAAAAACGCAGTCTCTCTGGAGCTGCTGCCTGTACAGGGGCAGACCATGAGCCTTGCCGACATTGAACACCGCTTGGTGCAGCTTGACGAGCAATTCCAGCAGCTGTTGGCGGAAGCCATTGATGCAGAAGATAAAGAAGCCTGCAATACGCAATTCGCAGAAATCCTGGCCGAGCAGACTGCACTCAAAAAACAGAAGGAAGGAATCCTGCAAAGCAGCACCGATGCTGACCGCGTCTGCACCCGCATGAAGCAGGCAGAACAAGCCATAGAGAGCACCGCATCCACGATCACAGAATGGAACGAAAACGCTGTCCGTCAGATCGTAGAGCGCGTGACAGTCCTGTCCGCTGATGAGATTCTGGTGCAGATCAAGGGCGGCGCGGAAATCAAGCAACGATTGGAGAGATGAAAATGATATACGCAACTGGCGATCTTCACGGAAACACTCTCCGATTCCAGCCGCAGTATTTCCCAGAGCAAGCCGAGATGACGAAGGACGACTACATGATCGTCTGCGGCGACGCAGGGCTTGTGTGGCACGGCGATAAAAGCGACGATCCGCAGCTTGACCGGCTGGAGGCCCTGCCGTTTACGGTTCTGTTCGTGGACGGCAATCACGAGAACTTCGATGCGCTGAACGAATATCCTGTGGAGCAATGGCACGGCGGAAAGGTGCATAAGATCCGCCCACACGTCATTCACCTGATGCGCGGGCAGGCGTTCGAGCTGCAAGGCCGCACTTTCTTCACAATGGGCGGTGCGCAGAGCCACGACATTGCAGACGGCATTCTGGATATGGACAGCCCGGATTTTTATGAGCGATACGATTCCATGCGCCGCAATCGTGGACAGTTCCGCATCAACCATATTTCGTGGTGGCTGGAAGAATTGCCGTCCGGCAAGGAATATGCCGAAGCCCAGCAGACGTTGGAACGACTGGACTGGAAGACCGATTACATCATCACACACTGCGCACCGACAGCAATTCAACAGAAAATCAGCCCCGACTTTAAGCCAGATAAGCTGACGGATTTCTTGGAAAAAATCCGATACCGCAGCCGGTTCCACTACTGGCTGTTTGGACATTACCATGACAATCGGATCATCGACGAAAAGTACGTTTTGCTCTATGAGCAGATGGTGCGGATATTATAAACAGGGCAGAAAAAGGCGCGGTCGTAGCGACTGCGCTTTTCTTTGCCCTGTTGGACATTTTGAAGGAGGAACCTATGTTATTTGAAATTACAGAATACTATACGGGCGAGAAAATCCGCCTGAAGCCGCGGGTCGAATTGTATGACACGCGCGATTACATGGGAAAGCAGATGACGGGACTGGCGATTGTTCTCGACGAAGTGGATCAAAATGAGAACGTGACCGAGCAGTACGCCGTCCTTACGGTGTCCTTTGGAGACTTCCTCACCATGAAAAACTGCGCATTCATTGACACCAACAACTGCCCGTTTGCGCCGCAGCTCCTTTCCGACAAAATCGCGCAGGATACCGGTCACAGCAAAATCAGCGGCTATTGCGAATATCCTCTGTGGGTGTTCAAGGAGGACTTCCTGAAAGAAATCGGCGGTGAAAAGTACGAGCAGTATTCTGAGCAGTTTGATGCCTATATGCGCAGAGAGATGTCTGAGGATGATATGAAAATGGATGAGATGTGCGGTATGTAGAAGCCGCAAGATCAGCGGCGCGGAGCGTTCAGCAGTGCGGTCGTTTTCATGTTGACACCCATAAGCTCCCGCTGCGTCTGCCGGTTTGCTTGACACATGGGCATCAGAAAATTCACAGCCTTTCGGATCTGCTGCAGGTCAGAAGAAGTAAGAGCATTCTGATGCAGATGCTCCAAAACACGGCTGTAAGCGTCCTTCAAAGATGCGGACACGGCAGGCTGAAAGAAATAGGTTGAGATCAGGCCGCCGATCAGGGCGGCTTCGTTATCGGTATACTGCATGACTGCTCCTCCCTCACAAAAATCAAACGAACGGGGCAATCATACCACAAAATATTGTAGCAGGCTATTCGCAAAACGACGAAATATACGATGCGCGCCAGCGCGGAAAGGAGAAGCTATGAACGTCAGAAAACCTGTGGATTACGGCACAATGTACCGGGAATTGACCGTGATTCTCGCGCAAAAGCTCTCGCAGATGGACGAAATCTATGCCATCGGCAAGACCATCAGCCAGCGTCCGGAGAAGGGCGCTGCGGTCGCTGCCGCGGAGTTTTTACGGGCGAATTTCCCTGACCGCACAGGCTTTTCCCCACGCAATGTGCGCCGAATGCGCGATTTTTACAAGACCTATGAAAATGACCAAACGCGCCTCCGGCTGGCGATGAAAATCGGCTGGACGTTGAACGTGGTCATTATGGAAGCGGAGCTGACAAGCGAGGCTCGCAAGTGGTATCTGGAACAGGCACGGGAGCGGCAGTGGCCAAAGAAAGAACTGCTGAACATTCTCAGCAGCGGTTATGAACCAGATGCGGAAGCAGAGCAGAAAATAGATCAGGAAAACTCGTCTTTGCGTTTTCCTGAGAACTGTGGTATAATAAATCAGGAAATAAAGGAGCCGCCGCTATGCAGCCTTGCTATTACATCATCGAAAGCCAAACAAGCGCAAAACTTCCTGCCTCTATTCGGGAAGCAACTGCCGCTGATTTTGAGCAGACAGCACAAGAGCATTGGCAAACCGACTGGCGCACGGATTTTATTCAGGACACTGCACTTGAAAAATATGCGTTGGAACTGGAAACGACCAGAGAGCTGGTCGGACTTGCCGCTTATCGGGATATGCCGGAGGGCGTGCTGGTTTATGTGGAGTATATGGAGAGCGCACCCAGCGGAAATCCGACGCTGTCCAAGCCTAGAAAATACACTGGGATCGGCGCAGCACTGCTGGCGTTCGGAATTCAGCTTTCCATCGATTACGGCTACGGCGGTGCAATTTATTTGAAAGCGAAAACGTCGCAGCTTCGGGAACACTATATGCGAAATTACGGTGCGATCCCGTTCAGCCGGTTTGACCCGTTTCTGCTGCTGATCGATGGCGATGCCGCGCGCGAACTATTTGGACAATACTTGAAGGAGGTCTGACGGATGCAGAACAAAAAATATCTGGAGCTGGATGCGCTTGCTGCGCCAAACGGCTATGTCGCGCCTCCGACGAAAGAAGATCTGGCATACGTTGTCCACTTCCGCAAGACCTGCCAGCGGTATCAGATCGACTTTGCAAAGGCCGATCCGGACGAACGCGATTTCGTTATTCACATGGCAGAGAAGACATTTTTTCAGAAACATGCTTGATTTTGTAGTTGATCGAAGCTGCTCCGACAAGACGGGGGTTCATCTTTAGTGTAGCGATCACACAACTCCTCAGATTCTTCGGAATTTGAGGAGTTTTTCTTTATCAAAAATTCGGTTTTTTCCGCGTTTGAAAATCGCGATACCAGATTTTTACCCCCATTTTGACGCCAGATTTTTTGCCGTGGAAATGGAGGATTTTTTATGCGCAGAACCACAATTTTGAACGCAAAACAGGTCAAACGAACGTCCTTTTCAGAAGCGGAACAACTGTTCACGAAACACTGTAAACTAGGGTGTATCTGAAAACTCCCAACGCACCCGGACAGCAGGCCTTTTTGCGGTGCGCCGCGTCATTTTTCCTTGAAATACGTCAGTATTCCTGCGAAAAAATGTCTTGCGCAACGCAAAAATCCCTCGCTGCCGGTCACATCATGAGTTTTCAGATACACCCTAAAGAATTTGAGCTCTCAAACCATGCGCTATTATGCGGAGGATTTGAAGTACTTTCATGCGTGTGTGCCGGTTCGGTATGTCGATGCAGTCAGTCAGGACGTTTTTGAAAACTTCATTGTCTCGGAACTGGACGCAGGCAAGAAAATCACGTCCCTGAATTCACGCATCCGGGGATTGCGCGTATTCTTCAAATTCTGCGCGGAACGGGAATGAAAAGGAAGTAAAATGGTCCAAACACGCACCACAGACGGTGGAAATTCACTACGCCGATATTGGCTGCATGGAGAACAGACAAACAGCAAAACCGGAACAACATAAAGAAATCCCGAAAGTGTCCTGAACTATTCCCAGTTATACGCCAATGGAAAACCCGGCTGGTGCCTGAATCACCAGCCGGGTAACCCCCGCCGCCATTGTTACCCCTGTCAGGGGACAGCAAATCCAAACGCTGGTTTTTATACTGATCCTGTTTGAGGCAGCCCCCTGCCGGTCTGCCGGGAGACGATGGCACGCAGACTTTCTTACCGAAGCATCAGCGCAAGCACGATCAGCGTCACGCAGACAGCACAGGCTGCGGCTTCGTAGGTATAGCTTTCGCCGCTGTGAATGCGGCTGATGGCGCGGAAGGCGAAAATTGTTCCGATAAATGCAGCGGCAAGCGCCAGAATAAACAGAACGATGCTCATTTCAGCCGCTCTCCACATATGGTGCAGAACATGGCGCCGGGAATTTTGACGGCTGCGCCGCAGCGCGGGCAGCGGAGGTCAGACGGCTGCGTCTGGACCGGCTCCTCCGGCGGCTGCTGCGGTTCAGGCTCCGGGGAGAAGACGACCGGCGCTCCCTGCGAAGCGGGCTGCGTCACAGCTTCGGTAAACGAAGGCTGCACAACAGGCGGGACAGGGCATACAGGCTGTTCGGGAGCAGCGGACTGCACGGGCTGTGTGGGCGGGATGGGCCGCTCGGGCTGAACGGGAGCGGACGGCTGCACAGGCTGCACCGGCGGAGTGGGCCAGTCGGGCCGTGCGGGCGCAGCGGGGTGCCAGGAGCCTGCCGCGCGGCGGTTCTGAATTTCCACATAGAACGCCGCCTGCATGATCCCGCTGAACAGCGGCGCAAGCAGGCCGTATGCGATGGCGATCAGGACCCACAGGATGCGGAACAGCACGCCGAGATACGGGATTTCCCCCAGCAGGGTAAAAACGAGAAATACGCCCAAATAGACTGCGCCGAGCAGGATATCCGCGCCGAACATCTTGCCCTTGTAGCCCATCGTCTCCTGCTTGGAGATCTTGATGGCGTCGGTGGGCTTGACGTCGTCGCGCGTCATAAGAATGTAGGGCACGAAGCGGTATTCATACATACGGATGATGCCGAACACGATCCCGACGATCGGAATGAGCGACCACAGGAAGATCCAGAGCTGCATCCACGCCATGCCGCCCAGAACGCGAAGGATCCGGTCCTTTTTGAATGAGGCGAACAGATAGGACGTCTTCGGCTCAAGTCCCGTGCGGTAGCTGTTGAGGAAGATCATCGACATGGAAGCCGACAGCAGAAGCGCAGCGCAGAACGCGGCAGCCGGAACGCCGATGAACCCGGCGTAGGCCACCAGACACAGGAACTCTGCAAGCAGGGATATGCCCCAAAGCCGGAAGGGGCGCTTCATCAAAACGGAAAATGTTTTTTTGTAAATGCTTGAGACCATAAGAATCCTCCTTTATTCTTGTTTCTTCGACTTTATTATACAGGATACTGGAACAGGCTGTCAATCAAAAAACCAGCGTCTGGGAGTTCAGACGCCGGTTTTTGAGAAAAGTTCCGTTATTCTGTAAAAAGCGCCTCTCCGGCCTTGTAGATATCGCCTGCGCCGACGGTCAGGATGATATCGCCCGGCTGTGCATTCTCGCGCAGATAGGCCGTCACGCCCTGCAGGCTCGGACAGTAGACCGCGCCGGGGATCTCCGCGGCCAGCTCCTGCGAGCTGACACCGACGGTGTTCTGTTCACGCGCGGCGTAAATATCGGCCAGAACGACCTGGTCGGCCGTGCGCAGCTCGTCGACAAAGCTCTGGAACAGCGCCTTCGTACGCGAATACGTGTGCGGCTGGAACGCGCAGATCACACGCCGGTAATGCATCAGCCGGACAGCCTGCAAAAGCGCGTGGAGCTCGTTGGGATGGTGGGCATAGTCGTCGTAGACGTCTGCGCCGTGGAAGCTGCCCTTGTATTCGAGCCTGCGGCCCGCGCCGTGGAACTCTGCGAGCGCCGCGGCTGCGGTTTCGCCGGAAATGCCGAATTTCCATGCCACCGCGCAGGCGGCCAGCGCGTTCAGCGCGTTGTGACGGCCAATGACGCCCAGATGCAGGTGCGCATACGGCTGCCCGCCGCAGAAAACGTCAAATTCGCTGAAATCTTCAGAGAAGTTCTTCCCGTACACGTCGTTTTTCGCATCGAAGCCGAATGACAGATACGGCATCCCGGCCAGCGTGTCACGGGTGTTTTTGTCGTCGCCGTTGGCGACGATCAGACCATCTGCTGGGACGAGGGAGGCAAATTTCCGGAACGACCGCTCCACGTCCTGAAGATCCTTGAAAAAGTCCAGATGATCGGCGTCCACGTCGAGAATGACCGCAGCGGTCGGGAAGAAGTTCAGGAACGAATTGCAGTATTCGCAGCTTTCGAGAATGATCGTGTCGCCCTTGCCGACGCGGTGCCCCGCGCCGAGCAGCGGCAGGAAGCCGCCGATCATGATCGTGGGATCGCGGTTGGCCTGCATGAAAATGTGCGTCAGCATTGAGGTCGTCGTGGTCTTTCCGTGCGTGCCGGAAACGCAGATGGCGTTTTTGTAGGCCCGCATGATATAGCCCCAGGCCTGCGCCCGCTCGAAAATGGGGACGCCCCTGGCGCGGGCAGCGGCGATCTCGGGGTTGTCGTTGTGCGCGGCAGCCGTGCGGATGAGGCAGTCGGCCCCCTCGATATTCTCGGCCCGGTGACCAATGGAGACCTGAATGCCCTTGGCGATCAGCTCGTCCGTCGAAACGGACGCGTTCATGTCGGAGCCGGAGATCTCCATCCCCATGCGCCGCAGGACAAGCCCCAGCGGCCGCATCGACACGCCGCCGATTCCGACCAGATGGCAGCGCTTGCCGGGGACCAGATATTGCTCGATATGTTGGCAGGAAGGATATTCCATGCAAGGTTCCTCCGAAAAATTTGGATTGCGCACGCGCGGGAGGGCGCGTATAATGAAAACTGACAGCATTATATTATATACGGAAGACGGCAATAAAACAAGAAGAATTTCGGATTTTTGCCGGGAGGACACGCTATGAGGCCGGATGCGATCATCAAAACACTGGAGGACGCCGGGTTTGAGGCCCGGTACGTCGGCGGCTGCGTGCGCGACACGCTGCTGGACCGGCCCATCCACGACTGGGACATCGCCTCGCAGGCGCTGCCGGAGGACGTGCTGCGCCTGTTTCCGCACTGCGTCCCCACCGGCATCCGGCACGGCACCGTGACCGTCCTTCTGGACGGCGTCAGCGCCGAGGTCACGACCTACCGCCTTGACGGCGCATATCACGATGGCCGCCACCCCGATGGGGTGCGCTTTGTGCGCAGTCTCGCGGAGGATCTGGCCCGCCGCGATTTTACGATCAACGCCATGGCGATGGACGAGAGCGGCGCGGTCACCGACCTCTTTGGGGGCCGGGAGGATCTTTCCCGCCGCGTCATCCGCTGCGTCGGCGAGCCGGAAACGCGCTTCCGGGAGGATGCGCTTCGGATGCTGCGCGCGTACCGCTTTGCCGCGCAGCTCGGCTTTTCACTGGACGCGCAGACGCAGGCGGCGATCCGACGCTGCGCGCCGCTCTGCGCGTCGCTCTCCCGCGAGCGGGTGCGGGAGGAGGCGGAGAAGACGCTTCTGTCCGACCGGCCCGAATATTTTGGCCGTATGCTGGCCGAAGGACTTCTGGGCGCCTGCATACGGGCGGAAAATGCCGATTTTTCCGGGCTTTCCGCCCTGCCAAAAACGCCGGAGGCCAGATGGACAGCCGCAAAGCTGCGCTGTCCGGCGTTCGACCCGGCGGCGTTCCGCCTGCCCGCAAAGCTCTGCCGTTTGATTGAGTTGACGGCGCAGACATGGCGCGAGGGCCGGACGGAGGCGGAATGGAAGCGCCTGATCGCGGAGCACGGCTGGGAAACGGCGCATCTGCAAGCGGACCTGCAGCGCACGGACGCCGTCCGGCAGATCGGGCTGCGCGGCGACTGCGTCACGCTGCGCCAGCTCGCCGTCACCGGCGCGGATTTTCCCACGCTTTGCGGCAAAGACGTGGGCCGGATGCTGCACCTGCTGCTAGTATATGCGCTGGAGCACCCCGATCAGAACACCAAAACGCAGCTCCTCGCCGCCGCTCCGGCGCTTTGGCAGGAAGAAAACAAAATCCAAGGTTGACTTTTCCCCCGTCCATCTGCTATAATAGTCCAGCAATGGAGGCTTAGCTCAGCTGGTTAGAGCGCTTGCTTCACACGCAGGAGGTCGACGGTTCGAGTCCGCCAGTCTCCACCATGATTGCCGAACACTATAGATGAAATGGCAAAAAAGCCAGTCATCTCAACTGTTTCACCCCATAGGTACACAATGTGTCATAGGGGCAACAGTCGGTACGGGCAAGGAGCAGGACGTAAACACATGAATTTGTGTTTACGTCCTGCTTCTGCTATCTTGATAGACGTCAACAGGAGTTGTGCAAGTTGTCGGAGTTTTCAGGCATCGACTGATAAAATACTGTATTTTCAAGGCTTTGCGGGTTTTCACCGAGTTTGCCGCAAATTACCGAACTTCCCGGAAAGCATTGAAAACACTGGGCAAAACGTTTTTTTCGACTTTGTGGGCGGTAGTAGTCAAACCTTTGCCGCTGAAGTGGGGTCGTCACGATCAAACATCGTTGGCGGTGAAAATTTGCTGTTTATGGGAAATGTGGAGGCAATGTGATTTGCACAGATGTCAGACCATAGAAAAACTTTCTGCGGCACGGTTTTTACAGCGGAGAACTTTTGAATACAAAAAATCGACAGGAAGTATTGAATAACGATCATAGCGTATGAAGCGCCCAGTCAGAACCTGAATCTGACTGGGCGCTTCATATTTGAAAGGAAAGTCGACAAGGATCCCTTTCCAATGTTCTACACAAACGTACTGTATGCTGATCACTCTAACGTGATTTTTCCATGCGCTTTCTCATATTCCGCAATAAATTTCAGCATGAGCTGAATGATCTGTGCATTGGCTGAGCGCCCTTCAAATCCGCATACATAACGGAACTTCGCTAAAATATCGCCATCAACGCGCAATCCAAAGTGTTTTTCATTTGGCTTATCCATGTAATCGCCTCTCACTAAAAGTTATTATGGACTTATAATAACTTTTAATCTTGCTTAAAATCCGAAATAGAGTTATTATAGATCTGAAATAGCTCTGGTGATTTAAATGAGGTAAACACCGAAGCGTATTCTTAAACGGCAGGGTTAACAACTGACTTACAATCTATCTTATCCGAAATAGATTGGGGGTCTGAAAAAGGAATATGGGTATGCACACGTATCGACAAAAGAGCAGAATGCGGAACGCCAACTAATCGCGCTGGCTGCATTCGGAGTCGCGGCGGATGCGATTTTTGTGGATAAACAGTCAGGAAAGGATTTTGAGCGAACGCAGTATCGGAAACTGATACGCAAACTGAAAGACGGTGATACGCTTGTTGTCAAGAGCATCGACCGTCTTGGAAGAAATTATGATGAAATACTGGAGCAGTGGCGTTTGATTACCAAGGAAAAGCGCGCTGCGATCGTGGTGCTGGATATGCCGCTGCTGGACACCCGGCAGAGCCGCGATCTGACCGGCATGCTGATTGCGGACATCGTCTTGCAGCTTCTGAGCTACATCGCGCAGACGGAACGCGAGTTCATCCGGCAGCGGCAGGCAGAGGGTATTGCCGCTGCAAAGGCGCGGGGCGTCCGGTTTGGGCGCAAGCCCATGCAGCGCCCTGAAAATTTCCGGGTGCTTCGGCAGAAATGGGAACGCGGCGAAATATCGGCAAGGCAGGCCGCGACACAATTAAAAATCACCCACAGAACCTTTCTTCTGTGGGTGAAAGAAAAAGCGGATACATAAGTACACATAAGTACAACTTTTAACCATAAAATATTGGAAATGCTCTTGCAATATCTAGTTGAAAATGCTAACATAAAATTGCTGTAAAGTTACGCAAAGTAATAGTGAATCCATGGTTAACAATCTGTACCTTTGTAGCCGGGAAGAGAAAGGAATGCGTGTGAAAACTCAAAAAGAATTATTTGCCTGCTCATTATGCACAGCAGCGTGTTGGGGGGGAGCGCGGCGGCATAAGAGCTTGTCCGCGAAAAAAGGCTGAAATACATTTAATAAATTGGACTGGTAAAACGTAGAATATCCGCTGATTATGAGAGAAGAAAAACGAATAGTAAAAAGAAATTTCTTAAAGGAGAACTGAGTTATTATGACATCTGCGAAGTGTTCTCGCGCCGTCAGTATGCTGCTGGCTATCTGCATTCTTGTCGGCTTGCTTCCGCTGCGTGCTCAAGCTGTATATTCACCGGGCGGAAGCTCGTTTATTATTTCGGTAGAGCCAATCGTTCCGCCCGCTGGCTATGAAGTGATTGCCAATGCAGCCGGATTGGAAGCTATTCGGGAAAATCCGGGAAAGAACTATATTCTGGTTTGCGATATTGATTTATCCAGTATTTCAAACTGGACACCAATTTCAGAATTCAGCGGTATTCTGGACGGAAACGGATATAGAATCAGCGGACTGGCGCAGAAGGTCGAGGCACTCGGTAGTGCGCAGGGGTATAGCGGACTGATTCAGACCAATCGCGGGACCATCAAAAACCTCGGAATTGACGGCTGCTCAATAAGCCTGTCAACAGAAGCGGGGGTCGCTTTTGGCGGCGGGCTTGTCGCAACCAACAGTGGCCGTATCGAAAACTGCTATATTTTCGGGCAGCTGGAGGCTACAGTACAAACGCCAGAAATTTCCGCAATCGGAGCAATCTGCGCTTACAACACAGGCAGCGGCACGGTCACTGCCTGCCATTCCCTGTGCGATATCACAGTACTCTCTGGCAAAAATGCGGAAACGCAGCTGGAGGTTGGCGGTATTGCCGGTGAAAGCCAGGCAAGCGTCAAGAGCAGCGTAAACTCTGGAACCATCCGAATTACCAATCAGAACGGTCAGACCTATGCAGCCGGCGTCGTTGGCAAAACGCCTGCTGCCGTAAGCGATTGCGGAAACCTTGGAAATATATTTGTAAAGGAAGCCAGCGGAACAATCTATCTTGGCGGCATTACAAGTATAGTAAGCGGATACTATTCCGTAGATCGCTGCTTTAACTACGGAAACATTCAGGCAGAGGCGAATACAGGCGATGCCTATGCGGGCGGCATTGCCGCGCTGTTTAATGTTGACGATGGAACAACGACGTCCGGTTGTAATTATAACGACGGCGCTGTGTCAGCTGCGGTCAAGAGCAGTTCAGCCACCGCTGCAGCAGGCGGGATTGCCGGCGTTCTTCAGGGATATTATCATCTGAGAAACAGCTATAATAACGGAGATATCCGGGCGGATTCCACGGGCAGCAAAGCATCCGCAGGCGGAATCACCGGACTTTTCATACAGAGTATTTCTTACGCAAGCATTGAATACGTATATAATACGGGTCGAATCGACTGCTCCAACGCGGGCGCATTCGGCGGAATTGTCGGCTCGGTACAATATTTCTTGTATCTGATCTCAAATTGCATAAAATATGCCTATTCTATTAATAGCAGTACGCTGCTCGGCTCTTCCTCAAAAAGCGAGATCATCGAGAATACCTGTGCGAATTACAACGCTACACCAGATTCCATGAAATCCGCCTCGTCGTTCCGTGGCTTTGATTTTTCGTCCATATGGACAATGGGAGACGGCGAGTATCCGTACCCGTCCTTTAAGAGCAATCCGCGCATTGTTTTAAGCGCGAGCGAGGATCCGGATTTCAACCTTCTGATCTATCGTGCGGACAGCATTACCAGCGGCGATTACGATATCAACTCGATTTATTATGATTACGCCATGACGAACGAATACAGTCCGAGCAAGGCTCTGGTAGAAGCGCTCGGTCTTGGAATGACAGCGCTCGAAGGGATGTGGGATACTATTACCGGTGTTGTCGAAGCGGTAGAAACCGGTGGCTTATCGATCATCAAGAACGAGCTGGATAAGAAGGATATCTATGGTGCGCTCCTGCTGGACGTGCTCCAATGTGAAAGCAATTTAACCTTTACCAGACTTTTCTCTGACCAGGAATGGTTCAATAAAACGCAGCAACAAGCGAGCAATTTCAAAAAAGCAATTAAGGAGAATTATAGTCTAACAGATGATGCGCAGTACTACAAATGGTTAGAAAAAAGGGCGAATGAGGATGCTATCGCAGCGGAATGCAGCAACTGTATGAATAATATTTTTACAGAGAAGGATCCTGCGACGGATTATTCCTACTTTTCACAGACTGTTATCGATACGGCAACTAACCTTGAATTTATAAAAGGCGTGTTCTCAAGAGTGGATGGAGTGGAACGCAAGATCGAGAACGTCCTGAATCAGTGTATGACCTACGCTGCGCTTATGCAGCTCTCTGAGTCGATGAAAGACACGATCTGTAAGCTCGAGGAAAAAGCGAAAGAATGCTATGGCCCCTTCCACCCGGCATATTTAGCGCTGAAGGAAATTAAGAATATTGTGTCGCTGACGACACAGGAGGAGTTGGGAAGGTACCAGCGCGGTGAATATCTGGTCAGCGTAGTCAAAAACGGCGTCAAATGGGCACATGGAATTTTGTGGGGCAACGTCATGAAGGGTATCCAGGAAACGGAACCGTGGATGGGATACTGCTTTGCCCTGTACCATCTCGGAAAAGGTTTGATGGATGCCACATTAAAAGGAGAGAAGTCGTTCGAGCTTTATTTCAAGATGAACGCCATGCTTGATCTGGAAGAGATCGTAAACGCAAGCACGCTTGACTACTATCAAAGCTATACCCATGCGGGCGGTACACTTGAAAAGCAAACTGCGGCAGCACTGCTTTTGGATATGATTGAGGTAAAGTCCAAATTCCTGCACACAGATGGGAAAACGGCTGTGAGCTATTGCAAGCTGCCTGTAGCCGGGCATAATTTAGAGTCTGTTCAGACAATGTGCGACACAATAAATCAGACGCATTTTACCATTAATACCGCGTGGCTGAACCAGTTGAGAAGTGAGCACCCAGAGCTGCTCAGAAATTATACCGGCTACTGGATCGAAGCATGGAAGGAGTGTCTGGACAAGTATCCGGATTACTATCTGGACGACGCAATTGATTATACATACTTCCTGAAGAATAAATATTCGCAGGGAGAGTCCATCGAGATTGCCTGCCCTGTCGATGTATATATTTATGATGAGGAGGATCAACTGGTCGCATACGCCGCCAACGGAGCCGTATACGCCGAAGAGGGTGGAAACGTCCTTCTGGATGGAGATGTAAAGCAGTTCTATTTTACTGATCAGGGGAAATACCGAATCGAATGCAAGGGCTACGAGCAAGGCGAAATGAACATTACGCTGATAAACTATCAGGATGATGAGGTTTCGCGTGTTACAAACTTTAACCGTGTTGAAGTCAGCGGGACAAGCACGCATTCGCTGCAGCTTGATCTTGGGGCTCAGGACACGCAGAAATTAACCTTGACTGATTCTGCGGGGAGCACGATGCAACCGGCCTATGACTCCCTCGCACCTGCGTCCGAGACATACCACATACTGGTCAACAATGGCTATCTTACCAGCGAAGAAACGGTTTCCTACGATTGCAGCCTTTCTGCCGGGCAAACGGTCACGCTTACACCGGTTGCCCCGGATGGGTTCCAATTTGTGAAGTGGACTTCTGACTGCGGCGATACCGTCTTCAATGACCCGGAAGATATGTTCTGCAAGCTAACAATGCCAGGACAGAATGTGGTCGTGAACGCTGAGTTTGTCGAGACAAGCCACGACTTCTCTGTGCCGCAGTACGACGAAGACAACCACTGGCTGAAATGCAGCCGATGCGATGAGAAGTCAGGCGTTACTGCGCACAGCTTCCCGGCGCATAGCTGCGACGCAGCAGTGAAGTGCAGCGGGTGCGACTACATGAAACCCGCAGGTGAACACAGCTACGGAGAATATGTACAGACAACGGCTCCGACCTGTACTGCGGCAGGCGAGGAAACCAGAACCTGCACCATTTGCAGCCATCAGGATAGCAGGACGATTGCGGCATCTGGCCACACCAAGGGCCAGCCGGTTCATGAAAACGAAGTCCCCGCAACTAAGGATAAGGAAGGCAGCTATGACGAGGTCGTTTACTGCACGGTCTGCAAGACGGAGCTCAGCAGAGTGACCAGAATCATCCCGAAGCTGGTCGACGACATTGACGCGATTCTCCCGATCCTTCCGATCATCGGAAAGCCGGGTACGGCCTCGAAATTCCCGTTCCGCGACGTTCCCGCGTCCGCGTGGTATTACGACGCGGTCAAGAGCGCGTGGGAGGTACAGCTGATCGACGGCGTTACCAGCACGGAGTTCCGCCCGGATGCAAACATGACGGTCGCGCAGGCAATCAAGCTGGCGTCCGCGCTGCATCAGATGACGCAATACGGCAAGGTCACGCTGAGAAACGGCGCGCCGAACTGGTACAGCACGTACGTGAGCTACGCCATTGACAGCGGCCTGATCGAGAGCACCTACGGCAATTACACAGCTGCCCAGATGAACAGCCCCGTCACGCGTGCGGAATTTGTCCACATCTTCCACGCAGCAGTGGACGATCTGCGCGGGATGAACACGGTCACGGACAACGCGATTCCCGACGTGAAGACCGGCGATGCATTCGCGACAGAGATCTACGACTTCTACCGCGCCGGCATCCTGACCGGTTCTGATGTGAACGGAACGTTCCACCCGGCCGATACCATCAAGCGCAGCGAGGTTGCGGCGATCCTGATTCGCATGTATGACAGCAGCGCCAGAAAAAGTATTGCACTTGGATGAAGCCAAGCATTGAGAGCAAACATGTGCCCACTGGGAATTCCCAGTGGGCACATGACATTGGCGGGCGTTGTTTGCTCTGACAGGTGGTTCCAGACGATTCCGTGATTGCATCTTTTACTTACCACCTTACGGATGCTTTAACTTCCAGATGAAATCCTCTCGTGAAATCTCGCCCTTGTCGCATTTCTCCTTTTCCTGCTGCATTTCCCTGCTCCACGCAGCAAACGCCTCCTGCGAGATTTTGCCCGCACGGATCCACGCGAAGCGGCGCTTATACTCGCGGCGATAGATTTTCAGAAGCTCGTCCTGCGCATGAACCTGCGCATACTGCCGCATCGCGCCGACCTCCTTGCAGGTGCGCCCGCGGCTGTCAAATACGCGGCTGCAATACTCCGTGCTGCCGTGAACGGTGAGCGCAAAATATTTTCCGCAGTTCTTACACCGGCGCATGGTAATGTTTCGCCGGATGCATTCGCGCAGCGAAAAATCGATCACGTCATAGATGTTTTTCGGATACAGGACATCCGTAAAGCTCACGCCGCCCACCGGTTCATACGAAATTTGCATCGACTGAAAATCAAACCGGTTAAGCCGCGATGCCTTTTCATATTCATGCACTCTGGCAGAAAAATCAATGTCTTTCAGCTCGGCGTCCAGAACCGTATGAAACAAAAACAGGATCTGCCGCTGCATGGCATCCAGATTGGCGGGAATGTGCGACAATTCCTTGTGCGGCAGCAGCTTCGTGGGATCCTTGCAGCCCGCTGCCTGTGCCAACCGGTCTGTCCAGACAAGGCCAGGATATGCGAAAAACGGATGCGCATTCTGAAACGCATTCACAACCAGTCGGACGGGATCGAGAAGCGCCGGTTCGCGGGTCTTGTAATACTGCATCAGCGCACGGTCTGCTTCGTGAAACTTTTCTTCCCATTGCCGCAGATCAAAATACGCGAATGACAGCAGGCTGTCCGTGAACGGACAGTCTGTTATTTTTTTAGACGTAAAAAAGGAATCTTCACTGGAAATCAGACTGGGCCGGTTTTCCAGCAGGTAGTATTTGTACTGAAACTTCGACATCGCTGCACCTCGAAATAGACATATTGCTGTCTCTTATACACATCTGACGCTGCCGACGATAA
>ERZ1026956.689-NODE-689-length-18976-cov-4.785476_pt1 | contig 18976 bp, 13 predicted proteins | sample MGYA00519301_ERZ1026956 | MGnify/ENA primary metagenome ERZ1026956 (study PRJEB26926, sample SAMN06164521) | human gut metagenome | biome: ENVO:00009003; feature: ENVO:2100002; material: ENVO:00002003 | host: Homo sapiens | place: USA | collected 2012 ...
TGATAACCAACCACTTTCTGTGGCTGTGTTCAAAATGAACACGACCACATCTTGTGGATGGTTTCAAACCAATCCACAAAGACGGTGGGATTTACAGGAAAAATACCACTGTATGTGAAATTCGTCAAGAGGGTTTTGGAAAATCCCTATTCTCACACTCATCCACCCTATCATGTGGGAAACCACGGGCATGATCTTGTGATCATGCGTTCTCCCAAAATGCTGACCCCAAATGAATACGATGTGTTTTTCAGCTTTCTGGAAAACACGGTGATGAAAAACGCATACTGACAGTAAAACCGCTCCGAGCGTTCTGCCCGGAGCGGTTTTGCGTCAGCAGTATTTATGCAGAATGGTCATAGACGGAGGGAGAAGTCATGCGTCCTTGCACAGCTTGGTCAATTCTTCGATGGCGGCATCCTCGTCCGGGCCATCGGCGGCGATGGTCACGGTCTCGCCGCACTTCACGGCCAGACCCATTACGGCAAAGATCTTCTTCATGTCGGCGACTTTGCCGTTCTTAGTCATAGTGACTTTGCTCTCAAAGCCTTTGGCAGCTTTGCTCAGGATACCGGCGGGACGGGCGTGCAGACCTTCTTTGTCCTGAATGGTGATATCGATGCTCTTCATAAAAAATCTCTCCTTTTTGGAATCGTTATTGTAAGTGCTCCAGCACATAGTTCATATCGGAAGTGGTCTTGAGCTGTTCCAGCGCATCCTCGTCTTCAAGGATCTCGCAGACATTGCCCAGCAAGTCAAGATGGTCGTTGCCGACACCGGCAATGCCGAACACGAGGTAGGCTTTTTCATCGCCGAAGTCCACGCCCTGCGGATATTGCAGCAGGACAACGCCGGACTTTTTAACGGTGCCCTTCTTCTGGCTGGTGCCGTGGGGAATGGCTACGCCCATGCCCATGTAGGTGCTCACCAGCTTTTCGCGCTCCACCATGGCATCGGCGTAACTGTCATCCACATAGCCCCGCTTTGCCAGCAGCGCACCGGCGGCACGGATGGCCTCCTCCTTGGTGACGGAGGGCAGACCCAGTTGGATGTCCTCCGCCTGGATCTTCATCACGGAACCGTTGGCTTTGGAAGCCTCGGTCACGGCAGCCGCCAGAGGGGCTACGGCTGCATTGCGCAGGTCGGATACGATCTCCTCGTTGGCGGCAGCTTCGGCCTTGGCATCCAGTGCCGGGGAAGTGGAGGTCAGTGCGTTGTACAATGCGTCCAGATGCGGATCTGCAAGGAAGTTGTCCAGCGTGATGAGCTGTGCCTGCGGGGCGCACTTGGCGGCACGGTCAGCCAGAACGCGCTGGCAGACCACCACGTCCGCGTCGGCGGGGATGGTATCCACGCTGGAGTTGGTCACGGTCAAGTCGGGGCGCTCCGCCTTAATGCGGTTGTGGAACTTGGTAGCACCCATGGCGCTGGAACCCATACCGGCATCGCAGGCAAAGACGATCTTGCGGATCTGACCGACATTTACGGCAGTAGGCTCAGGAATCTCGCCCTTAGCCTGTGCCTTCATCTCCTTCATTTCGTTCTGGGCATCGGTCAGGCTCTTGGTGTGACCGGAGGTCGCTTTCAGAATGACCGAGGATAGAACAAAGGAAACAGCACCGGCGATGACAACGCCCAGCAGAACGGTGAGAATGGAATCCCGGGGAGCCATTGCCATGTAGGCGATGATGGAACCGGGAGAAGCAGGACCGGACAGACCTGCACCGGTCATAGAGTAGAACAGGATGGCGCAGAAGTTGCCCACGATGGGGGCGATGATGATCACGGGGTTCATCAGGATGTAGGGGAAGTAGATCTCGTGGATGCCGCCCAGCAGGTGGATGATGACAGCACCGGGAGCGGACTGGCGGGTGGTGCCGTCCTTGCAGAAGAAGCAGTAGGCCAGCAGGACACCAAGACCGGGACCGGGGTTGGCTTCCAGCATATACATGATGGAACGACCGGTCTCAGCGGCCTGGCTTGCACCGATGGGGCTGAAGATGCCGTGGTTGATAGCGTTGTTCAGGAACAATACCTTGGCAGGCTCAATAAAGATGGACACCAGCGGCAGCAGGCTGTGTGCCACAAGGAAGTCCACACCGGCGGTCAGCACGGTGAGGATGGCGGTCATGAACGGGCCGATGACGTAGTAGCCGAGGATGGCCAGCAGCATACCCAGAATGCCGATGGAGAAGTTGTTGATCAGCATCTCAAAACCGGCGGGAATATGGCCTTCCACCTTCTTATCGAATTGCTTGATGACCCAGCCGGCCAGAGGGCTCATGACCATGGCGCCCATCAGCATGGTGTAGTCCGAGCCGCAGATGCAGCCCACCACGGCGGCGCTGGCTGAAAGCATCGGGGTCAGCCGCCGCACCGTGCTGCGGGAGCTGCCCGCTGTGGAGCAGTGGATGCAGGCTGCCGGGGCGCATTTTGTGCGGAATCCCGGCAAGGGTCTGCTGCTGGATGAAGCGCCGGAGCGGCGAGACGCACTGCGCACCCAGCTGAACAGCGGCGACAGGAAAGAACTTTCCCGCGCAGAGCGGCGGCAGCAGCTTTTGACAAGGCTGCTCAGCGAGCAGGAGCCCTGCAAAACAGCGGTACTGGCACGGGCGCTTGGCGTTTCGGAAAGCACGCTGTCTGCGGACTTGGATGAACTTGAGACCAAGCTACACCCCTACCGGGTGGAGATGTTCCGCCGCCCCGGCGTGGGGGTCTGGCTGCAGGGGGATGCTTCTTCCTACCGGAGGGTGGTGTCTGCCCTGCTGCGCAGCAGTATGCCGGAAAAGGAACTGGCAGAGGTGCTCTGCGGACGGATGCCGGAAAACGAGATCTTCTCGACCCTGCTGGATACAAAAACGGCCGAAAAGGTCTGGGCGGTTTTGCAGCAGTTTGAACAGGAAGAGCAGCTCCATCTGCCGGATGCAGGCTTTCTGGCGCTGGCGATCCATTGCACCCTGACCATTCAGCAGCTGCGGCAGGGCGGCGACAAGGGCAGCGCCCCCAGAGGGCTGCGCCCGGCGGGCAATCATGCTGCCCGGCTGGTGGCGGCGCTGAACCGCGCCTTCGGGCTGACCCTGCCGCCTGAGGAAGCGCAGTATCTGGAACTGTATCTCTCCGCCTATCTGGGCGCAGAGGACCCTTGGGGTAGCGCACAGGAGATGGAGTTGCGGAATCTGGAAGCCGCCCTTATCCGGGAAATGGAAAAGGCGCTGCACACAGACCTTTCCGGTTACACCTCCCTGCGGGATGACCTGTACTGCCACCTGCGCCCCATGCTGCTGCGGGTGGAGCAGAACATTCGTACCGAAAACCCCCAGCTGGACACCATCCGCACTGCCTACCCCGGCCTGTGGAAAGCCACCCGCACCGCCTGTGATGCGGTGCAGCAGCAATTCGTCCTGCCCGCCATCTCGGACGACGAAGCGGCCTACCTTGCCATGCACTTTGGCGCAGTGCTGGAACAGAATGCCATGTTCCGGCTGCGGCTGCGGGTGGTAGTGGCCTGTCCGCTGGGCATGGGTTCCAGCCGCTTTCTGGCTTCCCGGCTGGGAAACGAGTTTCCCTCTTTGCAGGTGGAGGGGTGCTGCTCGGTGCGGGAGCTGAACACTGCCGACCTGCGTCGGAGAAAAATCGACTTCATTATCTCCACCGTGCCGCTGGAACTGGATTACCCGGCGGTGTGCATCAGCCCTTCCCTGCTGGAACCGGATCGTGCCGTGCTGAAGGACGCTATCACGCGGTACAGCCAGAACCGCGCAGAACCGGAACCGGCGGTGCAGCCTGTGCAGGATGCACCGCACGCAGGCTCTAAGCTGCAGTATTATGCGCGCCTGACCCGGTCCATGACCGGGCTGCTGGAACATCTGACCATCCAGCCCGTCAAGGTTCCCGGCAGCCGCGCTGCCCTCATCCATGCAGCGGCGCAGCTGTTCTGCCCGCAGGAAGCGGACGCCCGGCTGGTGGAGCAGCAGCTTCGCCGCCGTGAAACGCTGGGCGATACCTACATCAAATCCCTGTATGCCCTGCTGCTCCATTGCAGGACAAGTGCGGTAAAGGACTGCCGCTTGGGCTATCTGCAGGCACAGCCGCCGGTCTATGAGCCGGGGCGCATCGTGCTGCTGGCCCCGGATGACGGGAACGGCGTCCCGGTGGAGGTCATGCAGAATGTCAGCGGGCAGCTGATCGAAACGCCCCGGCTGATGGAGGCACTGCGCACAAGCGTGTGCATCCGGATGTAGCCGAGCACCCCGCCATCATGGGTCACGAGTTCGCCGGTGATATCGTCAAGGTGGGCAAGGCGCATCAGGACAAGTTCAAGCCCGGCATGAAGTTCACCCTGCAGCCCGCCCTGAACTACAAGGGCACCATGTGGAGCCCCGGCTACTCCTACGAGTTCTTCGGCGGCGACGCCACCTACTGCATCATCCCTGCCGAGGTCATGGAACTGGGCTGCCTGCTGGAGTACAAGGGCCGTGCTTACTACGAGGCTTCTCTGGCCGAGCCTATGAGCTGCTCCATCGGTGCTTTCAACGCCGCCTACCACACCAAGATGGGTGTGTACCATCACGATATGGGCATCAAGAAGGGTGGCAAGCTGGCGATTCTGGCCGGTGCAGGCCCCATGGGTCTGGGTGCTCTGACCTACGCACTGCACCGTGATGTGCGCCCCGGCATGGTGGTGGTCACCGATATCAACGAGGATCGTCTGGCCCGTGCGGAGTCCCTCTTCCCCCCGAAGGAGGTCAAGGAGAAGGACGGCATCGACCTGTACTTCGTCAACACCGCCAACATGGCAGACCCCGCTGCCGAGCTGCGGGAGCTGACCGGCGGTACCGGCTTTGATGATGTGTTCTGCTACGCCCCCATCGCGCCGGTGGTGGAGCTGTCCAGTGCTGTGCTGGGTCGTGACGGCTGCCTGAACTTCTTTGCAGGCCCCACCGACAAGCAGTTCAGCGCCAAGATGAACTTCTACGATGTGCACTACAATTCTACCCATGTCATGGGCACCACCGGCGGTAATACCGCCGACATGATCGAGTCGCTGGAACTGACCGCCGCTAAGCGCATCGATCCGGCTGTGATGGTCACCCACATCGGCGGTCTGAACGCCGCTGCCGAGACCACCCTCAACCTGCCCAAGATCCCCGGCGGTAAAAAGCTGATCTACACCCACCTGACCATGCCCCTCATCGCCCTGACCGATCTGCGTGCCAAGGGCGAACAGGACAACGACCCCCGCTATACCGCACTGGCTGACATCGTGGATGCCCACAACGGCCTGTGGTGCCCGGAAGCAGAGGAATATCTGCTGGCAAACTTCAACCCGGAGGACTAAGCGGAACGTGCCATGGGACAGGACAAACGCAGACAGGAGGAATCCCCCATGGAACAACGCCGCAATCAAATCGTGGAGCTGGTGAACCGCAAAGGCAGCATTAGCTTTGCCCAGCTCAAGGAAGCTTTCCCTTCCGTTTCGGAAATGACCCTGCGCACCGACCTGAAAGCACTGGATGAAGCCCGCCGTGTGGTGCGGGTGCATGGCGGTGTCAAGTCGGTGGAGCAGGTGGTAGGCACAGACGACCTGCTGAGCCGCCGTTCCGCCCGCAATGCCGAAGCAAAGCAGATCATTGCCGAAAAAGCCACTGCTCTGCTGCGCCCCAACACCACTCTGTTTCTGGATTCCGGCAGCACCGCCACAGCAGTGGCCCGGTGCATCCCGGATCAGCCCATGCTCATCTACACCAGCGGCCTGAGCTGCGCCATGGAGCTGGCAAAGCTGGAAAAGCCCAATGTATCCCTGCCGGGCGGCAGCCTGAACCGGTTCAGCATGAGCGTCTGCGGTGCACAGAGCATCCAGACGATGGAGGGCATCAACTTTGATCTGCTGCTGCTGGGCGTGACCAGTTACAGCCCGGAAACCGGTTTTACCTGCGGCGTGGAGGATGAAGCACGGCTCAAGCAGACCGTGCTCCGCCGCTGTGACTGTGAGCAGAAAGCCGTGCTGCTGGATTCCTCCAAGATCGGACTGAAAAGCACATTCCACATCTGCGAGCTGTCCGATATTGATATTGTGATCTCGGACGGAAAGCTGCCCGTAGAATTTTTACAGGCCTGCCGGAACGCAGGCGTAACAGTACTATAAAAGGAGCGTTATTATGAAGATCATCCGCGCAAAAGATTATCAGGATATGTCCCGCAAAGCGGCCAACATCATCTCCGCACAGGTCATCATGAAGCCGGACTGTGTACTGGGTCTTGCCACCGGCGGCACCCCGGTGGGCACTTATGCCCAACTGGTGGACTGGTACAACAAAGGCGATTTGGATTTCTCCGAGGTCACTACTGTCAATCTGGACGAGTACCGCGGCCTGCCCAAGGAGCATCCCCAGAGCTACTGGTATTTCATGAATGAGAACCTGTTCAGCAAGGTGAATATCGACCCGGCCAAGACCAACCTGCCGGACGGCACCAATCTGGACACCGCCGCCGAGTGTGCCCGTTACAACGGTATCATCCACAAGCTGGGCGGCATCGACCTGCAGCTGCTGGGCATCGGCCCCAATGGTCATATCGGCTTCAATGAGCCGGGCGAAGCCTTTGAGCTGGAGACCCACTGCATCGACCTTGCGCCCACTACCATCGAAGCCAACAAGCGCTTCTTTGACGGCAACGAGAACCTTGTCCCCAAACAGGCATACACCATGGGCATCAAGACCATCATGCAGGCACGCAAGGTGCTGGTGGTAGCCAACGGTAAAGCCAAGGCACAGGCCGTCAAGGACGCCGTGACCGGCCCTGTGACCCCTGCCTGCCCCGGCAGCATCCTGCAGCTGCATCCGGACTGCATCCTTGTGGCAGACGAGGAAGCACTGAGCCTGCTGTAAAATCCCAAAGCCAACTTCTTCATTTACCATAACTTTGCTTAAGATCCAACCAAAGCACAGAAAGGGCCGGACTCGTTGCACGGGTTCGGCTCTTTCTGTCAGAAATAAGATTTATCTTGCTATCTTACGCAAAGAGCAACTCCAAAAGAGCCGTCATGGAGATGGTGGGTTCGCCTGCTGCGGGATTTACGCTGAAAATACGCTGAAAAGAGGTCGCCCCGATCGGTGGCCTCTTTTTTGCTGCCGCGAACTGTCTGGCTGCGGCAGCGGATAACAGCAATGTCCATTGCGCTTTGTTTTGCCCGGATGCGCACCCGCAGAAAGCGCTCCCTCGTCAAACTGCCCAAAATACGCCCTTAAAAGTTTACTTGACGCAATTTTCAAATCAATATATAATTGGGTCAGAAACCAATTATAGAAAAGGATGATTCCCAATGGCGCGCAGATACGACAGCAAGGAAGCAAAACGGCGGATACTGACCGCCTGTGTCCGGCTTTTTCTGGAAAAAGGCTACACGAACACCAAGGTGGCAGAAATTTTAAAGGAAGCAGATGTTTCTGCCGGGTCGTTCCAGAATATTTTCCGCACCAAGGACGGCGTGCTGACCGAGCTGATCGGCATGATGTTCAGCAGGCAGTTCGGCGCGGTAAGGCCGCTGGCGGCAAACGCCCCCTCGCCGGTGTACCTCTACGCGGTGGAAACGGCTTTGCAGCTGGCGCTGACCGAGTTGAGCGAGAATCTGCGGGATATCTATGTGGAGGCGTACACCTTCCCCGCCACGGCGGAGATCATCCACCGCAGCACCACGGCCGAACTGCAGGCGGCGTTCAGCGCGTATCTGCCCGGGTGCGCCGAGTGCGATTTCTACGAGATGGAGTTGGGCACGGCTGGCATGATGCGCGGCTACATGGCACGGCGGTGCGACCCCTACTTTACGCTGGAGCGTAAAATACGGCGCTATCTGAGCATGAGCCTGAGTGCGCTGCAGGTCCCCGCGCAGGAGCGCGAGCAGGTCATCGCTTTTGTGGCGGAGATCGATATGCTTGCCGAGGCGCGGAAGGTGGTAGATGCCGTGCTTGCATCGCTGTCCGTGCAGTTTGATCTGAAAGGATAACAAGGCTTGATGACAAGGAGGGAGTAACATGAAAAAATGGCTGATCCGGTGTTTGACGGTGCTGGCAATGGTGTGCCTGATACCGGGGATCGTGTTAAACGTTAAAGCGGCAGATTCTATCTATACGTACTGCTTCGTCTGTATGCAACAAAGAAACTATGAGATCCTCGGATATACAAAAGTTGATTCAACCAAGCATAGGATCCATATAAAATGCTCAGCCTGCGGCAGGAAGAACAGCATTGTTTATGGAGATCTTTCGGACCATACCGGCGGCACCGAAACGCCCACCTGCACCACAGGCAAAACCTGTGAAAAATGCGGCGCGGAATACGGCATTCTCGGTCACAAATGGAAAACTCCGGCGAACGCCTCCCTTGGCAACGGCACGCACCGCATCATTTGCTTGCGCTGCGGCTTAAATGGTACCGCAAGCTGTACCGGTGGCACAGCAACCTGCACCACCAAAGCGGTCTGTGAGGCGTGTGGTGGGAAATACGGCAAAAGAAACCTAAATAATCATGCTCTGGTGCATTATGATGCGCAAGCCCCCACCTGTACGAAACCCGGCTGGGACGCTTTCGACACCTGTCCCCGCTGCTACTATACCACTTTTCGAGCAATCCCCGCGCTAAAACATGATTTAGAGCACCACGAAGCAAAAGCCCCCACCTGCACGGAAAAGGGCTGGGATGCTTACGAAGCCTGCTCCCGCTGCGATTATACCACCCGCAAAGAGATACCCGCGCTGAACCATGATTTTGTGCATCACGATGCGCAAGCTCCTACCTGTACGGAAAAGGGCTGGGATGCCTACGAAACCTGCTCCCGCTGCGACTATACCACCCGCAAAGAGCTGCCCGCACTGAATCATGATTTGGAGCAGCACGCAGCAAAAGCCCCCACCTGTACGGAAATCGGCTGGGATGCCTACGAAACCTGCTCCCGCTGCGACTATACCACCTATACAGAGCTACCCGCGCTGAACCATGATTTGGTGCGTCACGTAGCGCAAGCCCCCACCTGCACAGAAAAGGGCTGGGCTTACGATACCTGCTCCCGTTGTGACTATACCACCCGCAAAGAACTGCCCGCATTGAACCATGATTATCAGGCTGTTACCGTAGAGCCTACCTGTGAAGCAGACGGCTATACTGTTTTTACCTGCTCCCGCTGCAAAGACAGCTACACCGCAGACCCGACCGATCAGCTGGGACACCAGTTCGGTGCATGGTCCCCGAACGGAACCGGCTCTCAGAGCGCCGATTGTCTGCGGCAGGGCTGCGCGCACACTGGCAGCACGGATTGCCGGAAGTTTACTTTCCGCACTGCGGAAGGCAAAACCCTGACCTTCTGCCCCGTGTGCGGGCAGGCAGAAAACGCCGCGCAGCTGGAAAAGATCGAAGCCGCAACGGCGTGGGCTAACAGCGGCAGTCTTTCTGCGGAGGATGTGACCGCACGGACGAATGGGGAATACCTGAGTGTGGCATTTGAAACCGCAGGCAGCCTGACGTAGCCCACCGGCCGGATAAGGCTCGCGCTGCCCGCCGGACTGCTGGAAGGCAAAAAGCTTGTGCGCATTGCCCCGGACGGCACACAGACGGAGCTGCCGTTTGAAACAGAGCGCGGAACGATCATCCTTACGCTGGATTTTGCAAACAGCGAGCTGCCCGTAATGCTTTTCCGGCTGGTACCCCAGACCGCCGCCCTCTGAACGCTTTTACAGCGCGCAAACGATAAACCATAAAATGCCCGCCCACCGTGGTTTCCCACAGGTGAGCGGGCATTCTTTTGTGCCTTTTGGAGCATAAAAATACCCCCGGAGGATGCAGCGTTTTTTACGCTGTCTACTCTGGGGGCAGGATAGCAAGCGCTGCGCGGCAGCTCCCGGAAGCGGACACTGTATTGCTGAAAAAGCACTTCCTAGTGCTGCTCCTCCGGCGGGCAGCAGCTCTCCCGGGGGATGAGCTTGTGCGGCACGATGATCTTTGTGGCCAGAAGGTTCGGGTTCTCGATGTGGTTGATGGTCTGGCTGGCAGCCTCCATGCCCAGCTGGTAGGGGTTCACGTCCACGGTGGTCAGCTGTGGGCCGCCCTGCCCTTTGTTGTGGAGTGCCCCTTGGCAAACCGGACGGGATTGCGCTATAATAGAGCCGTAACAGTTCCACAAAGGTGTGGTAAGGGAGGTGCGGTCATGATCCGGGTGGCGATCGTAGAGGACGACGCGGAGGTACAGGGGGTATTGCAGGAGTATGTCCGGCGGTATACCCGGCAGTACGGGACAGAGTTTGAAGTGACGGTCTTTGCGGACGGCGTGGATATTCTGGAGGATTACCGCGCGGTCTACGATATTATTTTTCTGGATGTGGAGATGAAGCATCTGGACGGCATGACCACGGCAGAGCGCATCCGGCAGATGGATGCAGACGTCATCCTGATCTTCATCACCAATATGGCGCAGTACGCCATCCGGGGCTACTCGGTGGGAGCGCTGGACTATGTGCTGAAGCCGGTGCCCTACTTTGCCTTTTCGCAGCAGCTGCTCAAGGCCGTTGCCCGGCTGGAAAAGCGGGCAAAGCGCTACCTGACCGTGCCGGTGGAGGGCGGGCTGCGCCGTCTGGACACCGCAAGCATCTATTATCTGGAAAGCGAGGGGCACCGGGTGCACTTTTATACCGATGAGGGCGATTTTTCCGCCCCCGGCGCCCTCAAGACCTTTGAGGAAAAGCTGGCAGACTGCCCCTTTGCCCGCTGCAACAGCGGCTACCTTGTCAATCTGGCACAGGTGCGGGAGCTGCGGCAGAGCACCGTGCAGGTGGGCCCCTGCGAGCTGCAGGTCAGCCGCCCCAAGCGCAAGGCCTTTCTTGCCGCACTGACCGATTACATCGGAGGTGAGGGCTCATGACCGCGCTGCCGGATATCCCCCGGCTGTACACCGCCCTTGCCGAGTGTCTGGCAGTGCTGCTGGTCACACCGGCACTGATGCCCCGCTTTTCCAAGGCAGTTACCGTGGGTGTCACCCTGCTGTGGGCGGCGGGGCTGTCTGCCTTTCTGGGGCTGACGGGCAATGTGCCCGGCGGGCTCTGGATCCCCTGCATGGTAACGGCCATCGGGTTTTCTTACTTATATTTATGGGGTGTGTGGAGCATCACCCTGCTGGAAGCCGGGTATCACTGCGCCCGGGCGTTTATTCTGGCAGAGCTTGCCGCCAGCGTGGAGTGGCAGCTGCACTGCGCCCTCTGGCCCGCCCGCGGCCCATGGGAGCCCCTGTCTTTGCTGCTGCTGGCGCTGGTGTATGGGGCGCTGTTCGGCATCATGTGCTATCTGCAGCACCGCCGTCCCCAGCCCGCCGGGCACTTACAGATCGGCGGCAGCGCCGCCCTGACGGCGGTCATGCTGGCGCTGACCGCCTTTGCGGTGAGCAATCTGGGCTTTCTGCCCGGCAGCGAGATCAACATGAGCATTTTTTCCATCCGCACACTGGTGGATTTTTCCGGCGTGTTGATCCTGACCGTGCAGCACGAGCAGCTGCAGGAGAACGCTTTGCACAGCGAGCTTGCCGCCATGGACGAGGTACTGCACCGCCAGTACGAGCAGTACAAGCGCAGCAAGGAGGGCATCAACCTCATCAACCGGCGGTACCATGAACTGAAAGTCCAGCTTGCCCGCATCCGGGAGGAGCAGGACCAGACCAAGCAGAACGCCGCCATTGCCGCCATAGAGCAGAACATCCGCCAGTACGAGGCCGAGAACAAGACCGGCAACCCGGTGCTGGATACCCTGCTCACCGCCAAGACCATGGAATGCCAGCAGGAGAATATCACCATCACCAGCGTAGCGGACGGCAGGATGCTGGGCTTTCTCACCATCCGGGAGCTGTGCACCATTGTGGGTGTGGCGCTGGATAACGCCATTGCCGCCGTGCGCGCCGAGCCGGACCCCGAAAAGCGGCTCATCAAGGTGGCGGTGTACAGTCAGGGCGGTTTTGCCATGCTGCGGTTCGAGCATTATACAGAGGCCGCCCCCGCACTGGATGCGGACGGTCTGCCGCAGCAGGGGTCGGACCTGAAAAGCGTCCGCACCACCGTCGGGCAGCACGGCGGCAGCATGACGATGCACTGGGAAAACAACTGGTGCACCCTGCGGATCTTATTTCCGCTGCCCCAAAAGCAATAATATTTTTACGGCAGGTATCCCCTGCCGTTTTTTGTATTTAGCAGGGTGCACAAATGCAATGCGGTGATATTTGTGTATTAGCACAATAAAAATTGAAAATTTATTGTAACTTTTGCAAATCATGCGTTCAAAGCGACAGTTTATGAACAAATTGAAAATTCTCCGGCAATTTCTGCTATCATAAAGTCAAGCTGGCAGGGGTGTCCCCTGCCGTTGTCCGATTCGACAAAACAAGGAGGAGAAAACTATGTTGTCCATCAATATGGATGACGTCATCAAGGTTCTCAACTCGATCAAATCGCAGTTGATCGGCTTTGGTGTCGTAGCAGTTCTGCTGATCGCAGTCATGATCGCCTGCCGTAAGCAGAGCAAGTCCAAAAAGTATCTGATCCGCTGGCAGGCGGGTCTGGGCATGGTGCTGGCGCTGGCTATCACCGTGAACCTGATCCTGACCGGCCCCATGTACTCCATGGTCACCCTTGCCACCGGCGGCGGCAAGGTCAGCGAGGAGAACGTGGCATCCGCTACCCAGCTGTGCGAGAACATTGCCGACGAGGGCATCGTCCTGCTGGATAATGACGGCACCCTGCCCATGGCAAAGAACAGCAAGCTGAACGTCTTTGGCTGGGCTTCCACCAACCCCTGCTACGGCGGCACCGGTTCCGGTGCGCTGTCCGATGCTTATCCCACCGTCACCCTGCTGGAGGGCCTGAAGAATGCCGGCTTTGAGCTGAACACCGAGCTGAGCGACTTCTACACCTCCTACCGTGCAGACCGTCCGGAGGTGGGCATGTTCTCTCAGGACTGGACCTTGCCGGAGCCGGAGGCTGCACAGTACACCGACGAGATGATGAACAACGCCAAGGCTTTCTCTGATACCGCCATGGTCGTCATCACCCGCGTGGGCGGCGAAGGTGCTGACCTGCCCACCGATGTGTCTCAGGTCACCTACGATGCAGGCCACAGCTACAACGACTTTGAGCCCGGCGACCACTACCTGCAGCTGTCCAAGACCGAGAAGGACATGATCGATCTGGTCTGCAAGAACTTTGATAAGGTCGTTGTGGTCTACAACGGCGCCAACGCTATGGAGCTGGGCTGGGTCAAGGATTACAGCCAGATCAAGAGCGTTGTCTGGTGCGCAGGCACCGGTCAGAGCGGCTTCAACGCTCTGGGCTCCATCCTCTGCGGTGATGTGAACCCCTCCGGCCGTACCATCGATACCTTTGTGTACGACCTGACCCAGACCCCCACTGCAAACAACTTTGGCAACTTCACCTACACCAACATGGACGAGTTCAAGGCCAGTTCCTTTGGTGCTGATACCATCCCCGCCTTTGTCAACTATGTTGAGGGCATCTATGTGGGCTACAAGTTCTACGAAACTGCTGCCGCAGAGGGCCTCATCGATTACGACAAGACTGTGGTGTATCCCTTCGGCCGCGGCCTGAGCTACACCACCTTTACCCAGACCCTGAACAGCGTTACCGAGGCTGACGGCACCATCACTGTGGATGTCACCGTCACCAACACCGGTTCTGCTTCCGGCAAGGAGGTCGTGGAGGTCTACTATAATCCCCCGTACACCAACGGCGGCATTGAGAAGGCTTCTGCAAACCTGATCGGCTTTGCAAAGACTTCCGAGCTGGCTCCCGGTGCTTCCGAGAACGTCACCGTTACCTTCAAGGCCGAGGACATGGCCTCCTACGACACCTACGGCAAGGGCTGCTATGTGCTGGAAAAGGGCGATTACGTCATCAGCATCAACGCCGACTCCCACACCGTTCTGGACTCCAAGGTCTACAACGTGGCTTCCGACATCGTATACGACGCTTCCAACAAGCGTGAGAGCGATGTGGAGGTCGCCGACAACAAGTTTGACTTTGCCGAGGGCAACGTGACCTACCTGTCCCGCGCAAACGGCTTTGCCAACTACGCCGAGGCTACCGCTGCTCCCGCAGACTTTGAGCTGCCGGCAGAGGCTAAGGCAACCTTCTACAACAACTCCAACTGGAACCCCGAGGACTTCAACAACGCCGACGATGTGGCTCCCACCACTGGTGCCAAGAACGGCCTGAAGCTGAAGGACATGGTGGGCGTGGATTACAACGATGCCCAGTGGGATGCCTTCCTCGATCAGCTGACCGTTGCTGATATGGACAGCCTGATCGCTCTGGGCGGCTATCAGTCCGTGGCAGTGGATTCCATCGGCAAGGTGCAGGCTGTTGACTGCGACGGCCCCGCCTCCATCAACAACAACTTCACCAAGCAGGGCTCCATCGGCTTCCCCTCCGCTGTGATGATCGCAGCTACCTGGAACACCGATCTGGCACATGACTTCGGCACCTCCATCGGCAAGATGGCTGACGACATGGACGTTTCCGGCTGGTACGCACCGGCTATGAACATCCACCGCTCCGCTTTCGCAGGCCGTAACTTCGAGTACTACTCTGAGGACGGCGTGCTGTCCGGCGCAATGGCTGCCAATGCCATCATGGGCTCTCAGGAGCAGGGCGTCTACGCCTTCATGAAGCACTTTGCTCTGAACGATCAGGAGACCTACCGCTGCGGTATGCTCTGCACTTGGTCCAACGAGCAGGCCATCCGCGAGATCTACCTCAAGCCCTTCGAGCAGTGCGTCAAGGCAGCTGACTGCCATGCCGTCATGTCCTCCTTCAACTACATCGGCAACACCTACGCCGGCAACTGCTCTGCCCTGCTGAACGATGTTCTGCGCGGCGAGTGGGGCTTCGTGGGCATGGTGCTGACCGACTACTACGGCGTGTACGGCTATCAGGATTCTGACCGCCTGATCCGCAACGGCGGCGACTTCTGCCTGGTCAACTACGACACCGAGACCAACCACCTGACCGATACCACCAGCGCTACCGCTCTGGTGTCTGCACGTCAGGCCTGCAAGAACATCCTGTACACTGTGGCAAACTCCCGTGCTTACTACCCTGAGAACCTGAACCCCGGTATGCCCGGTTGGGAAAAGGTGATGATCGGTGTGGATGTTGTGCTGGCAGCCGCTCTGATCGCACTGGAAGTTCTGGTGGTCAAAAAGGGCTATGCAAAGCGCAAGGAAGAGGAAGTCAACGCCTGATCTAGGGCAGGACATTCTGAACGAATGCAGCACCTGAACTGAAACCAGACCAAAGGCCCGCTGCGTAAAACAGCGGGCCTTTTCTGGATTTGAAAAGGCAAAGAGGAAAATGCCATGAAACACACAGATATCATCAACAGCTTGGATCTGGAACAAAAATGCGCCCTGCTGAGCGGCGGCACGGTGTTCACCACCCGGGCGCTGCCGGGCAAGGGCATCCCGGCCATTACCCTGTCGGACGGCCCCAACGGCGTGCGCAAGCAGGCGGGCGCGGCTGACCATCTGGGCCTGAACCCCAGCGTCCCCGCGACCTGCTTCCCGACGGCGGCTACCGTGGCCTGCAGCTGGGACCCCGCCCTGGGCGAGCAGATCGGCCAGGCCATGGGCGAAGAAGCCGCCGCGCAGGAAGTTGCCGTGCTGTTGGGGCCGGGCCTGAACACCAAGCGCAGCCCCCTCTGCGGCCGCAACTTTGAGTATTTTTCTGAAGATCCGTATCTTTCCGGCAAAATGGCCGCGAGCTATGTGCGGGGCATCCAGTCCAACGGTATTTCGGCCTGCCCCAAGCACTTTGCCGTCAACAGCCAGGAACTGCGCCGCATGGCGTCGGACTCTGTGGTGGATGAACGCACGCTGCGGGAACTGTACCTGACCGGGTTTGAGATCGTGGTCAAGGAAGCAAAGCCCAAGACCATCATGAGCAGCTATAACCTCATCAACGGAACTTACGCCAACGAGAACCGCCACCTGTTAATGGACATCCTGCGCGGGGAGTGGGGCTTTGACGGCGCTGTGGTAACGGACTGGGGCGGCAGCAATGACCATGCCCTGGGCGTGCAGAACGGCTCCACGCTGGAAATGCCCGCCCCCGGCGGGGACGCGGTGCGCGAGCTGATGCAGGCTGTGCAGAGCGGCAAAATTACCGAAGCGGATGTGGACGCCCGGCTGGACGAGCTGCTGACGCTGGTGTTTGATACCCATGCCGCCGTGCAGTCCCACAGCCGCACCTTTGATGCGGACGCTCACCACGCCCTGGCCCGCCGCGCCGCAGCCGAAAGCATTGTGCTGCTGAAAAACGAGAACGACCTGCTGCCGCTGGCCGAGGGCACAAAAGTTGCCGTGATCGGCGACTTTGCCCAGACACCCCGCTATCAGGGTGCAGGCTCCAGCGCCGTCAACTCCATCAAGGTGGATTCCTTTCTGGACTGCCTTGCCGAGAGCGGCCTGAACAGCGTCGGTTACGCCAAGGGCTTTGACCGGCAGGGCAAGCCCGACGAGGCGCTGAAGGCCGAGGCGGTGCTGCTGGCAAAGAACGCCGATGTGGTGCTGCTGTGCATGGGTCTGGACGAGATCAAGGAGAGCGAGGGCATCGACCGCGCCGACATGAAGCTGGCAGAGAACCAGCTGGAACTGCTGGCCGCTGTGGCGGCGGCAAACCCCAACGTGGTGGTGCTGCTGAGCGCAGGCTCCTCGCTGGAAAGCGATTGGGTCAAGGACTGCAAGGCGCTGGTCTACGGCTGTCTGGGCGGTCAGGCCGGTGCGGGCGCACTGGTCGAGGTGCTCACCGGCGCGCAGAACCCCTGCGGCAAGCTGGCGGAGACCTGGGCGCGCAGCTACGCCGACACCCCCGCAAAGGAGCATTTCGGCGGCGACGGCCCCACTGTGGAGTACCGCGAGGGTCTGTATGTGGGCTACCGCTACTACGACACCGCCGGTGTGCCCACCGCCTTCCCCTTCGGCTACGGCCTGAGCTATACCAGCTTTGCGTACAGTGACCTGAAAGCAGACGAAAAGGGCGTGACCCTGACTGTCACCAACACCGGCAGCTGTGCCGGTGCCGAGGTGGTGCAGCTGTATGTGGCAAAGCCGGATGCAAAAGTTTTCCGCCCCGTCAAGGAGCTGAAGGGCTTTACCAAGGTGCAGCTGGAAGCCGGAGAGAGCAAGACCGTCACCATCCCGCTGGACGATAAGGCGTTCCGCTACTGGAACGTCAAGACCGACCGCTGGGAGGTGGAGGGCGGCAGCTATCAGCTGCTGGTGGGCGCTTCCAGCGCCGATATCCGTCTGACTGCCGCCGTCACGGTGGCGGGCACCGGCGCACCCGACCCCTACGCGGGCAAAGACCTTACACATTACCGCACTGCGCAGGTGCAGAACGTGCCGGACGCGGAGTTTGAGGCGCTGCTGGGCCGTCCCATCCCGGAGAACAAGGTGCACATCGACCGCAACATGACGCTGGGCGAGATGGGGCACGGACGCAGCCCCATCGGCTGGCTGGCGGCTGCCGTGCTGGGCACCCTGCTGCGCCGCAGCATCAAAAAGGGCAAGCCCGACCTGAACATCCTGTTCCAGTACAATATGCCTCTGCGGGCGCTGTCCAAAATGACCAACGGCGCTATCAGCATGGGCATGGTGGACGGCATCGTGATGGAGCTGCAGGGCTTCTGGATCATCGGTCTTGTGCGGGTGATCGTGGAGGCCGTGAAGAACCTCGTGCTGAACAGCCGCATGGAAGAGCGCTTGAAAAACAGCTGAAAGGAAGCAGGCTATGAATTTCTGGAATAACTTCGCGGCAAAGCACCCCGCCGCTGCCAAGTGGGTGCGCGAGGGCGGCCTGTTCGTCATCGTGTCCAACCTCATCACGGTGTTTAAGTACCTGCTGCTGCAATTTCTGCCCAAGGCCTTTGCAAGCCTGCCGGTGGTGGATTTCGGCTGGCCGGGCATCGACATTACCCTGTTCGGCGAGACCTTCAAGTGGAACATCCTCGGCTACGATGCCGCCCACGGCGGTCTGCCCTACTTCTGCGCCTACATGATCGCCATGGTCATCGGCGAGTGCATCAACTTCCCCATCCAGCGCAATTTTGTGTTCCGCAGCAAGGGCAATCTGGCAAAACAGATCGGCTGGTATGTGCTGGCCTTCTGCGTCATCACCTGCATCGTCAACTCCATCAACTGCATCTGGGTGGCGGTGGCAGGGCTGCTGGTACCGGACTTCATCTACAACATCGGCACTACCGTGCTCAACGGCGGCATCTCCATGGTCATCTTCTTCTTTGTGAATAAGATCATCTTCCCGGAGGGCGAAAAAGCCGCCAAATAATAAGCTATTCTCCTTCATTTTCTTCTCTTCATCATAAACCAGAAGGGCTGCTCCGTTCTCCGGGGCAGCCCTTTTGGTTTGAAGGAGAGCACCCCCTCAGTCATCGCGCAGCGATGACTGAGGGGGTGCCTGCCGCAGCCATCTTATTTTTGTTTTTCTGCACAAAATGTTCTGCGGGCAGGGTTTTCCTCTTGACAAGCGGGCAAATGTTTCGTACTATATTTAGTAGTATGGAATCAAAGACGCTGTACGCAGGTTTCTGTGTGACCCCTGTACCCGTTTCAGGCAAAGCGTGCCTGTTTGATATAAAATGGAACCGTAAAGAGAAAAGCCGTATGCTTTTGCCCGTGCCGCCGGTTTTGGGCGGTGCGTATGGTTTTGGTGTCACTTTTTGCATTGAAAGCTCTTTCTATATCATTGCCCGTGTCCTGCTGCGCAGCGTCTCCTGCTTTTAATTTTGCATTGAATTGAAACAAAGGAGAGTGAACGCAATGACCGCGATCGGAGTGATCGTGGCCTTGATCGTTGCTGTTGTCGGCGTGGCTGCGGGCTATTTTATTGGTTACAACAACCGTAAAAAGACCGCCGAAGCC
>ERZ1026956.691-NODE-691-length-18948-cov-8.785317_pt1 | contig 18948 bp, 15 predicted proteins | sample MGYA00519301_ERZ1026956 | MGnify/ENA primary metagenome ERZ1026956 (study PRJEB26926, sample SAMN06164521) | human gut metagenome | biome: ENVO:00009003; feature: ENVO:2100002; material: ENVO:00002003 | host: Homo sapiens | place: USA | collected 2012 ...
TAAGAGACAGATCTATTACCATTAAAAACAAATGTAGTAAACCAAATTCAATCGAAGGGTTTTAGTTTTTCTGATTTAAGACTTTCTTTGGATTACAATGCAGTGACCAATTTATTGATGGGAGAGCATATTTATGGTGATAGAAAATATGGGTTAAGAGAATTAATACAAAATTCAATTGATGCATGTAAGACTATGGAAGAATCGGCCGCTAAAATGGAAAAATTTAGATATCAAAATTATCAGCCATATATTTCAGTGATTTTGGACAAAGATCGAAAAAAAGTTATGGTTATGGACAATGGTAGTGGTATGTCTATAGATATTTTGAAAAAGTATTTTCTGAATGTTGGTGTATCTTATTATGCGTCAGATGATTATAGGCTACAAGATAGAGAATATTCGCCAATAGGGCATTATGGAATAGGTTTTTTAGCATGTTTTATGCTATCCGATAAAGTGGAGGTTAATACAGTTTATTATAATGAACAGAAAATGAATCGAATTTCATTTGAAAGAAACAGCGAGTACATATGCCTTACTTATGAAGATACTGTAAGACAGCAGGGAACAGAAATAATTTTAGATTATGACCAATGTTTGAGTGTGTTCAATAATAATATAGAAAGATTGGTATCTTTTATAGAAAATAATTTTTTGGATTGTGGAATACCGATTAAAATATCAACAATGGAAAAAGGTGTATCAATGCCATTGGAATGTAATATTAAGAGGATTGAAACAATAATTGCAGAAAACATATGTCTTTCAGAATACTTAAGTGGTATAGAGGCATTCATTGATTGTAGCTATAAACAAATAAATTTTGCACAACATTTAAGTGACATAAATGGGTATGAGAGTTATTGCTATAATGAAGAGGAGTATTCGGTGGATGAAGAAAATATATCCATTAAAAACTTTGTTAAAGATGGGAAAATTACATTCTTGAAAATTCCGATTATTACAGAAGATGAAGAAAGTGAATTCCTTAAAGCCTATGATGTTTTAGAAGATTACCAAGAAGCACTTGATAAGATAGGAAATTATGAAGTCGTAAATATATGGGGAGATGAAGATGAGTTTGAAGATTACGATTTTATAATAGAAGAGTCAAGTGAGAGCATTATTGGTGGATATACATTAGGCGGATTTAGAAATCAGTTTCATCATGGCTCTTTAACACCAGTAAAGCCAGAAATTATAAGAAAAGGGGTTGTCACAGGAGAATCAAATGCTGTTTTGCCTTATAATGAGGAAAATACATTTAAAGGAAGATTTAGTTGGGAAAATACTGATACATGCTATGTTAAGAATGTTTTACTATCAGGATTAAGAATTAAGATACCATATCTTGTTGATGGAGTAATATTAAAGGGAGCCGTTATTAATATTTTTAATCGAGAATTTATCCCGAATGTTTCTAGAAATAATATAAGTGCATCGCAACAGGAAAATTTATCTTATGCAATAGGAAAAGCAATTCACTTATGGATTAGAGATCATGCTGAATTATCTACAGAGCAAAAAGCTTTGTTAGATGTTTTTATTGAGACAAAATATAAAGAGACAAATTATTGTTTAAGATAGTAAATGGTTGGAATCAAGCCTCCAAGTCCCCAAAAAGATTTGGAGGTTTTCTTCTGCCCATTTTTATTTGGAAAGTAATTTCCGAAACAAACAATCTATGGTACAATATCTTGGAAGTTATCATCACGGGATAAGTGAACCATAGAGAAAGAGCAGAGTCAATCGTAAGCTGATCTGGCTTACATCTTAAATACAATGCAATCTTTTTCTGTGCGGGGGACATAAGAGAGTGCATCATGTCAATTTTTTGCAGCCTCACCAGAGAGGAGTGCAATATTTTTCACTCCCAGAGTACAGTGAAAACTCTGGAAAGTGCATCTCAATTACATTATCGAAACATTGCGAGGTGGTGTGCGGGCTGGCAAAGAAATAAAATAGGGATAACAGCCAGAAAGCTTGAAAATTATAGTGATGTGGATAATATTTTCATAAGAACAGACACGGCTGTAAATATTAAAACTGATAAAGTAAAAAGTACAGAAAAAATTGACGTTGCCATAGTCTGTATCATGGCACTTGACAAAGCCATTCCTTGTGGGAATGATGCATTGGAGAGTATATATCACACAAGGGAAGATTAATACTTTGATTTTGCAAATGTATTGCGCTTAGCAAGCAAATGCGCTATACTATAGTTAGATTGGAGGCGATGGTATGGCAAGAACATCAAGCATATATGCAAGAGTAGAGCCTGAAATTAAGGAACAGGCAGAAAACGTACTAGATCAGCTTGGCATCCCAATGTCAAATGCAGTAAGTATGTTTTTAAGACAGATAGTATTGCAACAGGGCATTCCATTTGAGATGAAGTTACCAATTAGGAAGCCTGTAGCAATGGGTTCTCTTACAAAAGAGGAAATAGAAGCGGAAATCAGCAAAGGAATGAAGTCAATAGAGGAAGGCAGAGTCTATTCGGCAGATGTTGTTGAAGCAGAAATGAAGAGAGACTTTGGCGTATGAGTTATAAGGTTCAATACTCAGCTGAAGCAAGGCAGGATTTAAGAGATATCTTTAACTATATAGCACAGGAGTTGTTGGTGCCGGATACGGCCAAGAACCAGACACGAAGAATTATGGATGCAGTAAATTCCTTGGATGAAATGCCAATGAGATACTCGTTATATAGGAATGCGCCTTGGCACAGCCGTGGACTTAGATTTTTGCCGGTAGATAATTATATAATCTTGTATCTGCCGGACGAGGTAAAAGAAGTTGTAAGCATTGTAAGAATTATGTACGGTGGTAGAGATGTCAGTAAACAACTAGAAGAAAATCAGTGAGAAAGATGAGAGCATCTATCAGAAATGGTAGGTGCTTTTATTATGCCAAATTTTGTAAAAAAGTGAGATAAAGCATTAATATATGAAATTGGTAACCCAGAAGCGGAAATAGTCATCTATTTCCGCTTCCAGGTTTTATCATTTCCCAGGTTTGCAAAGAAAGCGTTGAAATCAACGTGAAAAATCTCCGCAAGCGCAACAAGTTCAGACACCCTGATATTGTAGGTGCCGCATTCAATTTGTGAATAACTGCTTCTTGAAATCTCAATACCCTTTAACTGCATGCGGGCAACGGTCTGTTCCTGCGTAAGGTGGGCTCGCTTGCGCAATGACCTGATATTACTGCCCAGAGATATATCATGCTTTATCTTTTGCGTCATAAAATCAACTCCAATCATATGAATTGCAATGAATAAGTTGCATTTATATTGATTTTAGAATGTTTTGAATATATAATTGCAATGTATAGATTGCAAAACGAAATTGATAATAGAAAAATTTGAACGGAGGAAAAAATGGATTATTTTTGTTTAACTACGCCACAGAAGAACATATGGAATCTTCAAAAATACTATGGTGATACTGCGATAGGAAATCAGTGCGGAGCAATTTTTTATAAAGAGAAGAGAGATATTAAATTATTAAGAGAAGCAATTCGCATATTTATCCAAAATCAGAGTGGAATGAGACTGCGCTTTGTGGATAAAGAAGAACCGTTGCAGTATGTATCCGGGGAGATAGAAGAAATACAGACAAAGCTATTCTCATCAATGGATGAGTTCGAGAAATATGCCCAAAAGTTTGCAAAAGAGCCGATTGGACTTAATGATAGGGCTATGTATAAATTTGTGGTTTTTCAGGTGAAAGACAGAAGTGGTGTACTCGTTGCTTTAAGCCACCTGATATCTGATGCATGGACATTTGGCATTATGGCCAACCAGGTGGACGCAGCATATCGTAATCTTGCGGGGGAAAAAGATTGTGAATTGACGGACGGCGATTACGCAGAATATATAAAAGCGGATAATGACTATTTGCACTCTGACCGATATGCGAAGGATAAAGCGTTTTGGGAAGGAAAATATGCCGGCAGACCTGAAAAAGGGGTAATAAGATTAACTTCCGGCAAATCAGACAATATAGAAGCAAAAAGAATTTCAAAACATTTGTCGGATGATGTGGAAAATAAAATTGATAAATACTGCAAAGAATATTCGGTAACACCTGCTGTATTATTTGAAACTGCACTTGTGTTGTATTTGTCCCACATTAATCCGGATAATAATTTTATAACAATTGGAATTCCGGTTTTAAATCGTAATAATGTAAAGGAAAAAAGAATAGCGGGAATGTTTGTGTCCACTATGCCGCTTACGGTTGAAATAAAAAAGAATATGACCGTATCCGAACTGGCACAGCAGATTAGTAAGGAGCACATGAACATATTCAGACACCAGAAATATCCGTATTCAGATATTTTAACATCACTTAGGGAAAAACAGAATTTTTCCGGAAATCTATATGATGTTATGATTAGTTATCAGAATGCCAGAACTGATACGACAGCGGAAACAAAATGGTATTCAAACGGATACAGTGAAGTGCCTTTTACAATTCATATAGATAATCGTGACGATAACATGAGTCACACAATAAATGTTGATTATCAGACGGCAATATTCAAGGACGAAAGAGAAGTTAAGTATATAATTGAACGGCTGGAATATATTCTGTGCCAAATAACGGATGGGGGAGATAATGATATTAAAAATATTAAGATTCTCCCGCATGCAGAAGCACATGAAACAGTTGAAAAATTCAATGACACATATGTAGAATATCCAAGGGAAAAGTGCGTCCATGAACTGTTTACGGAGCAGGCGAAAAGAACACCTGATAAGATTGCGCTGGTTGCCGGAAATAAAAAGTATACTTATCGGGAAATAGATAAAAAATCAGATGCGCTTGCACAGAAGCTTATTAATTCAGGTGTGGAAAAACAGAATGTTGTGGGTGCATATCTGGACAGGACAGCTAATACGGTGATATCACAACTTGCTGTATTAAAAGCCGGTGGAGTATTTCTTCCAATAGACCATCGTTATCCAAAAGACAGAATAAATTATATGTTGAATGATTGCAGTGTGAAACTTGTAATATGCGATAAGGATTTAAACTCGGAGTGGAACGTACAATACCTTAATCTGAATAATTACGATTTTAATGATATTTTGCAGGTAAAGGTAATTAGTAACCGGGAAGATGCCTGCTATATAATCTACACCTCAGGAAGTACCGGAAATCCCAAGGGATGCGTATTGAAACATAAAGGTCTTGCTAACTTCTGTGCCAACAACAATATAATCCCATATGCAAAAGCATTACAACATCAGACTGTAGTCAGTGTTAATACAATATCATTTGATTTCTTCATTGCTGAAACACTGCTTCCGTTATCACATGGCTGGACAGTTGTTCTTGCAAGCGAAGAAGAAAGTAACAACAGAGAATTATTCAGAACACTGGTTGAAGGTAATAATGTAAATATAATAGAGACCACACCGACCCGCCTTGAATTATACACAAAAGAGGAGACTGGAAAGGATAGTTATTTCCAGCAGATACAGCTAGTTGTATCTGCCGGAGAAACACTTTCGGAAGTCCTTCTCCAGAAGATAAGGCATATCAGCCGGGCAAAAGTTTATAATCCACTTGGACCAAGTGAATGTAGTGTTTGGAATGTGGGCGGAGATTTTAAAAACGACATCACCATCGGTTCTCCAATAGCCAACACACAAATCTACATCCTCGATAAAAGCGGTAGTCCGCTTCCGATAGGTGTACCGGGAGAACTTTGCATTGCCGGAGATGGTGTTGGTGGAGGATATCTTAACCGCCCAGAACTCACGGCAGAAAAATTCGTTCCCAACCCGTTTGCAACAGAAGAGAACCACCATGGCAAAATCATGTACCATACCGGTGATCTGGCATGCTGGAGGGCGGACGGTGAAATAGAGTATCTTGGAAGAATTGATACCCAGGTAAAAATAAGAGGCCTTCGTATTGAACTCGGAGAGATCGAGAATGTAATGAGCGGTTTTCCGGGAATCCGGCTTACTGCAGTGTCAGACAAACGGGATGAGAATAACCGTCAGTATCTTGTTGGGTATTATACATCGGAACAGGAAATTGATGAAAAAGAACTCAGAAGCCACTTATCATCCAAACTCCCTAAATATATGGTTCCGAATTACTTTATGAGACTTGATGATATGCCTATGACGGCAAGCGGAAAGACCGACAGGAAGAATTTGCCGGTGCCTGATTTCACAACACAGGAAAGAGAATATATAGCGCCTGAAACCGATACGGAACAAAAACTTGCAGATATCTGGAGCAGACTGCTTAATATGAAATCGACATAAACAAATTGAAAGATGCTATTACTAAAGCAGCCGTACATCATAGAATTTTATTTAGTCATATAGAATCCGACGGTCAGGAATTAATCGGTGTATATGATGATGTTGATGAGTTAGTGTTTGAACAGTATAACGAAAATGAAATCAATAAATTTGTAAGACCATTTGATTTGTCAAAAGCTCCTTTGGTCAGAGTTGGAATTGCCGGAAACGAAATACTTTTTGATATGCACCATATTGTTGCCGACGGAGAGACCATGAATATTTTGCTGCGTGATATCATCAAGGAATATGATGGTATTGACGTGAATGATGAAAAGGTAACATATGGGGATTACTCTGAATTTTTTTACAAACAGGATATGACTGTACATAAAGAGTATTTCAAGGAACAGTTAAAGTGCGATTTTGAACCGGTTGTACTTCCGGCTACAAAAAATCCTATAGAAAAAGGCTTTTCAAAAGTATATGAAATAGCTGAAAATGTTGTATCAGCGGCTAAAAAATATGCGCGCAAAAATAATATGACCGATACGATGATATTTTGGGCCGCATACGGAATTTTGTTGTCAAAGTACAGTGGAAACAACAGTGTTTTAAGCAGTATCGTACTTAAAAATCGTATTTATGCGGATACAAAAGATATGGCGGGGATGTTTGTAAATACAATTCCGGTACACATAGACGTTACCGGTTCTGTATGTGACTATATGCAGAATATAAAGAAACAGATATTGGGATTGTTTGAACATCAGGAAATGCCATTTGCTTTGATTTCAGATGCAGTTGGAATGAAAGATAAAAGTGTAATCAATACATCTTTTGTATATCAGGCAGATGGTGAGAAGAGTTTTACTATCGGAGGGAAAAAATTAGTGCCGGAGCAGCTGGCTACTGATACTTCAAAGTTTGATCTTATGATGGAGCTGACGCCTGTTAATGACGGATTGAGAATCAGAATGGAATTTGATGGTACGAAATATGATGAAAACTTAATTGACAGGCTGGTAGACTCATATACAAGAATTTTAGCTTGTACAAATGCAACTATATATAATGGGTATGGACCAACAGAGACAACTATAGGATGTAGTTTTAAAAAGCTTAATAACACTAAGAAGTGCGTCCATGAACTGTTTACGGAGCAGGCGAAAAGAACACCTGATAAGATTGCGCTGGTTGCCGGAAATAAAAAGTATACTTATCGGGAAATAGATAAAAAATCAGATGCGCTTGCACAGAAGCTTATTAATTCAGGTGTGGAAAAACAGAATGTTGTGGGTGCATATCTGGACAGGACAGCTAATACGGTGATATCACAACTTGCTGTATTAAAAGCCGGTGGAGTATTTCTTCCAATAGACCATCGTTATCCAAAAGACAGAATAAATTATATGTTGAATGATTGCAGTGTGAAACTTGTAATATGCGATAAGGATTTAAACTCGGAGTGGAACGTACAATACCTTAATCTGAATAATTACGATTTTAATGATATTTTGCAGGTAAAGGTAATTAGTAACCGGGAAGATGCCTGCTATATAATCTACACCTCAGGAAGTACCGGAAATCCCAAGGGATGCGTATTGAAACATAAAGGTCTTGCTAACTTCTGTGCCAACAACAATATAATCCCATATGCAAAAGCATTACAACATCAGACTGTAGTCAGTGTTAATACAATATCATTTGATTTCTTCATTGCTGAAACACTGCTTCCGTTATCACATGGCTGGACAGTTGTTCTTGCAAGCGAAGAAGAAAGTAACAACAGAGAATTATTCAGAACACTGGTTGAAGGTAATAATGTAAATATAATAGAGACCACACCGACCCGCCTTGAATTATACACAAAAGAGGAGACTGGAAAGGATAGTTATTTCCAGCAGATACAGCTAGTTGTATCTGCCGGAGAAACACTTTCGGAAGTCCTTCTCCAGAAGATAAGGCATATCAGCCGGGCAAAAGTTTATAATCCACTTGGACCAAGTGAATGTAGTGTTTGGAATGTGGGCGGAGATTTTAAAAACGACATCACCATCGGTTCTCCAATAGCCAACACACAAATCTACATCCTCGATAAAAGCGGTAGTCCGCTTCCGATAGGTGTACCGGGAGAACTTTGCATTGCCGGAGATGGTGTTGGTGGAGGATATCTTAACCGCCCAGAACTCACGGCAGAAAAATTCGTTCCCAACCCGTTTGCAACAGAAGAGAACCACCATGGCAAAATCATGTACCATACCGGTGATCTGGCATGCTGGAGGGCGGACGGTGAAATAGAGTATCTTGGAAGAATTGATACCCAGGTAAAAATAAGAGGCCTTCGTATTGAACTCGGAGAGATCGAGAATGTAATGAGCGGTTTTCCGGGAATCCGGCTTACTGCAGTGTCAGACAAACGGGATGAGAATAACCGTCAGTATCTTGTTGGGTATTATACATCGGAACAGGAAATTGATGAAAAAGAACTCAGAAGCCACTTATCATCCAAACTCCCTAAATATATGGTTCCGAATTACTTTATGAGACTTGATGATATGCCTATGACGGCAAGCGGAAAGACCGACAGGAAGAATTTGCCGGTGCCTGATTTCACAACACAGGAAAGAGAATATATAGCGCCTGAAACCGATACGGAGCAAAAATTATGTGAACTTTTGAAATCCCTTCTTCACATGAATAAGGTTGGAATCGAAGATGACTTTTTTGAATATGGAGGAGACAGCCTGACGGCTATTGAATATGTCGCAAAAGCCGATGACATGGGAATAGAGTTTTCATTGCAGAATGTATTCGATTATCCTACGGTAAGGGAATTATGTAACTTCCTGAATGGAACCCTGAAATCAGAAAAAGTACAATACGAAAAATCAGAACTTGATAAGTATAATGAAATTCTGAGCAGAAATATAGCGGATGAATCAGCTCAATTTCATAAAAAATCGCTTGGAAACATACTTATCACCGGTGCAACAGGATTCCTTGGAGCTCATGTGGTTGATGAACTGATGAAGGAAGAGCAGGGGAAAATATATTGTCTTGTCAGAGGTAAGAATGATAACGCCGGGCGGGATAGGTTAAAGAGCGTTTTGGAATATTATTTTGGAGATAAATATGAATCGGAGATAGACAGAAGGATTATTCCTGTCTGCGGTGATATAGAAGAACCGCTGCCGGACGGACTGCCTTCAGATGTGCAGACTGTAATACATACTGCAGCGAGCGTTAAACATTACGGCTCATATAGTTATTTCCAAAGGGTTAATGCAGAGGGAACGGGACATGTTGTTGAATATGCTAAAAATATTGGAGCAAAACTCATACACATATCAACATTGAGTGTCAGTGGCAATAGTATGGCAGATGATTTTACCGTGTATCATTCGGAAAAAGAAAAATTCTTCGACGAAACATCTTTTTATATCGGACAGCCGCTTGATAATGTGTATATACATAGTAAGTTTGAGGCTGAGCGAAAAGTGTATGATGCGATGCTGGAAGGATTGGATGCGATTGTAATAAGAGTCGGTAATTTGACAAACAGGGCTTCTGATTACAAGTTCCAGCCGAATTTCAGAGAAAACGCTTTCCTTACCAGGGTAAAAGCCGTTCTGGAATTTGGACTTTTTCCGGATTATCTCATGAGCTTATATTCGGAATTTTCTCCTATTGATAAGACAGCAGAAGGAATCGTAAAGATTGCACAATATGCAGACAATCAGAGTGTGTTCCATCTGAACAGCAATAAAGTGATATATTTTGAGCGTTTTCTTGATATAGTTCATGAATTGGGGATATCAATGAAGGTAGTGAACAAAAAAGAATTCAACGAGGCGCTTAAGAGTACCGTTAAGCAAAGAAACACGGAATATATTTATGAAGCGTTTCAAAATGATATGGATGAAAAGGGCTGTCTTGTATATGACAGTAACATTCGTATTGAAAATGATTTTACGCTGTGGTTTTTGAAAAAGGCCGGATTTGAATGGAACGAGACGGATATTGATTATATCAGGGGATATATAGATTATTTCCGCAGGATAGGTTATCTGGAGGTATAGCATGAAGAATAGACCATATGCTTTGTATGAGCTTCCGCCGATTAATGACATAAAGGATATGCTGGCACGGAAGAAAAACTTGAGTCCGGATAAGACAGCGTTTACCTTTTCCAAAGGAAAAAATATTTTCTCAAAAACATATGCCGGTGTTTATGATGATATGATTTCGTTAGGAACATGGTTGTATGCGCAGAATCATCGCGGAAAACATATAGCGATTATCGGAGAAAACTCATATGAGTGGCTGGTGACTTTTTTTGCGGTTACATGTGGCAAAAATGTGGCAGTTCCCATAGATAAGGAACTGCCTGAAAATGAAATTGCAAGATTGCTTGATAAAGCTGATGCGGAGGTTATATTTTACTCACAATCATATCGAGAAACGGTTATCAACGCAGTACAAATATTGAAAAAAGATGTCACAGCCTATTGCATGTCTGACATTCAGGAATATATTGACATAGGAAGAATGCAGATTGCATCAGGTAATAATGCGTTTTTAAAATGTAAAATCGATAGAAAACAATTATGCTGCATTATGTTTACATCGGGAACATCGGGAAATAGCAAGGGAGTTATGTTAAGCCATGAGAACATTGCGGAGGATATTAACAGTAGCTGCAAATTATTTGTTCTTAAGGGAAATGTTATAGCAGTTTTGCCGTTTCATCATGCCTTTGGATTAGTGGTTGCAGTTTTAATGGTACTAAATTACGGATATGCGGTTTATATCAACAGAAGTCTGAAAACAATACAGAAAGATTTACAGATTGCCAAACCTCAGACAATGTTTCTGGTTCCGATGTTTGTAGAAACATTTCATAAACAAATATGGACAAATGCCAAAAAAGAAGGAAAAGAGAAACTGCTTCATGGAATGATGAAAATAAGTGATGCCCTGTTGAAACTTGGAATTGATGTCAGAAAGAAAGCATTTGCGTCCGTGAGAAGTGCTTTTGGCGGATTAATTGAGTATATTATATGCGGAGGTGCTCCGCTTGGCATACAGTATGTAAAGGAGTTCCGCAGCTTTGGAATCGAAATATTGAATGGGTACGGAACTACGGAATGTTCCCCCTGTGCCGCCGTAAACCGAAATTTTTATCATAGGGACGGAACTGTAGGGGTTGTGGTGCCCGGCGTAGACGTAAAAGTCAGTGATTCCGGTGAGGTGCTGGTTAAGGGACCAATAGTAATGCAGGGCTATTATAAAGATTCAGGCGCAACCGACGAAGCCTTTTATAACGGTTGGTATAAAACCGGTGATTTAGGGTATCTGGATGAAGATGGCTTTCTCACACTGACAGGCAGATGTAAGAATTTGATCATTCTAAGCAATGGAGAAAATGTCTCACCGGAAGAACTGGAAGCTGATTTTCTCAAATATGATGAAGTACAGGAAGTGCTTGTATATGAGGAGAACAAAATTATAACGGCGGAAATTTATCCTGATAAATCATATATGACAAGCAACTCCAAATATGAAACCGTACAGGAGCATTTTGATAAAATCTGTGAAGAGATAAACAGTAAACGCCCATTATATAAACAGGTTGGTAAAGTAAAACTGCGAAATTCTGAGTTTGAAAAGAATACCAGCAGGAAAATATTAAGATACAGGAGAAAGCAAAATGATAGAAAGAGTAATTAACATATTGGCTGATTTTACAACAATAAAAAATGATAAAATAACAAAAGAGTCGAAACTGACAGTGGATTTAGGTTTAAGTTCTTTAGATGTTATTAATGTGGTAGTGGCCTTTGAAGATGAATTTGATATAGAGATACCGGATCAGAAAATAAAGGAATTAGTGACCGTTGGGGACATTGCAGAATATCTTGAGAAAAATATTACTTAAAATTATTTAAATGATAGCATATTGATAAAAAGCTATCATCATAGTATATTAATGATAGAAAACTTATGAATTTGTAATTGCTGTTGCTGTATGCGATGAATGTGGAAAGGAAATGGATATTCCCGGACTTTTGGATTCAAATATGCAATCTATTGATGAACAGTATAGACAGGCCGAAGGCTTGATCAGTGTAGATGACATTCACAAAATTATGGATATTTACAATATAGGTAAAGCACCGCTGTCAATTGCGTTGGGATTTGGAGAAATAACAATTACCAGATATTTATCCGGTCAGATGCCTTCAAAAGAATATTCAGACATTATTAAGAAAGCACTGTCTTCACCTGATTATATGATAAAGCTTCTGCATGATAATGCTGAGAAGATGGGTGAAACAGCATATAAGAAGGCGATAAAGGCGGCTGAAGAAATAGCGGGACTTTTTGGTGTTTCCGATAAAATGTTGTTAACTATATCATATATATTTGAACAGATGAAGGAAGTTACACCGTTGGCACTTCAAAAGCTTTTGTATTTTATTCAGGGTATTTATATGGTTTTGTTTGAAAAACCACTGTACGAAGAAGATTGTATGGCCTGGGTGCATGGCCCGGTTTACGAGGATGTATATGATTTATTTAGGGATTTTAAGTATAATCCAATAGAAGATGATAGATTTGCAATTTTTAAGGACAGATTTGAAGAATTAAATGAGCACGAAAAGAAGGTCATTAATTTAGTAATCAATACATTTGGAAAATATAGCGGAAAAGTACTGGAAGACATTACTCATGAAGAGCGGCCGTGGAAGAATGCCAGAGTGGGGTATGAGGCATCAGAGCCTTCCAGGGAAATAATCAGCAAAGATGAAATAAAAAATTATTTTGAATATGTTGCTGACAAATATGGCGTCGACACAGAATCAAAATTAAATTGTTATATTCAAAGCTATATGTAATGGTGTTTAAGAGATAAAACTCTTAACATAGAAAAAAGCCAGAGTGTATTTGTTCTGGCAGTTCCCTTGTCAAAGTTATCCTTGACCTTTATATTTGCAAAATAATAATAACAAAGGGTACCATAATTTGCAAGGAGATTATGCAAAGGAGGTATAGGTTATGTCAGTACATCATGGCGGAAAAGTTGGAAAAGCCGGAAAAACTCTTGCAAGTAAGTCATCTTCAAAGAACTCAAAGAGCAAAGCCGGCACCGTTTTAGCGGACCATAAAGCAAAGTGCCATTGATAATGGTAAAGAACTGGGACGGTGATGTCTCTGATTGATTGTTTTTACCTTTTGCTTTAGGGATTATCAGTGGATAAATTCCTGTTGTCAGATATTGATAATATTCAACAGGTGACAACCTTGCTAAGTCCCATTGATAACGTTCTGTATTATAATATTCTGTCCAATCCCTAACTGCGTTTAATATCTCCTCATAGCCGTGGCACTCTGATAGATCTAATTCATCTTTCATATGACCAAAGAATGATTCCTGAGGAGCATTGTCCCAACAGTTTGCTCTACGTGACATAGACTGTCTCAGTTCGTTATCCTTTAACAATTGGATAAATTTAATGCTGGTATAGTGGGAACCCTGATCGCTATGTATTAATGTTTCTGTGCTTAAATCAGTTCCATGTTTTTCTATTAACTGCTTTACTGTTTCTAATACAAAATCAATTTCTAGTGATTCGCTGAGAACCCATGACAGCAGTTCCTTGGTACAGGCATCTATAATTGTCGACATATAGCACCGGGGTGCTTTTCCATTTATAATATACGTGATATCCGTTAACAGAATTTTTCTTGGTCCGTGTTCCTCGAATTCACGGTTTACTATATTGGGTGCGGTATATGCAGTTGCCATTGCTTTTGCCATTCTCCGATAGGGATTTGCCTTGCGGATAGGGCACTGTAAGTTGTACTTCTTCATCAACCGCCGGATTTTTTTGATATTCATCACTATCGGCGTTTCCATGTGTAACAGCCTCATATATATGCTACGGGCACCTTTATGATATCCTCGGTACTGGTATGCTTTCAGAATCAGAAGAAAATCCTGTCTGTCCTGTTCCTCCCTTTCCATTCGCTGGTCTTCTGTTGAGAGATAATGGTAATATCCCGAACGGGATACTCCTGCAATTTCGCACATGGCAGCTACATTCAATAGATTATCGTTTTTTTGCATGGTATCATAAATAATCTGATACTTTGCATGGGCTGGTATTTTCATTATTCCGGAGCCTCCGGATTTAAAGATACAATTTTTTTTAGAAACTCAATCTCCTGATCTTTATATGCCAGTTGCATTTCTAAATATTTTATCCGATTTTCAGCCGAAAGATATCCGTTGCAGCCCTGTGCATAGGTGTTAAGATCTCGAAAACCATTTCCCTTTTTTACTTCATTTCCAATCATGGTTTTCAGACCATTTATTCTGGAATCCCCCAGGATATTTGGATCTATCCCAAGAGTCGAAATAATCTCACGTGGAAGCCTGCCCTTTGACAGTTCCTCCCAAAACAGTTTTTTAAATTCTGCCGAGAAATGTACAATGCTCGGTGATACATCCAGCACATATTTGCTATTTCTCAGTGTGAGCATTTCCTGTTCTGTAAACTTTCTGTTTGCCATAATTTCCTCCAATTCATTATTATTGTAATATCAATCTGAATCGGAGTCAAAAAGCGATTTTGTCCAAAATGAAGGGGTTCATCAAAACCATGTCCGAAGTTAAGGGTTCCCTGTAAACTCATTGTATAGATTTAAGGGTTTTCATTAAAACTTACTGTCTAATGGTAAGGGTTTTAAAAACTCAATCTGTCCAATCTATAGGGTACATTTTATTCTGAACGTGCGGTGCAGTTTCGCAAATGGGTCAACCAAATTGCAAAGCTTCATGCCGAGACCGAATTTGAAAAGTATCGTATTATTCAGGACAGATTGTTCATGTCTGACTTTGATAAATACATGCTGGAACTAGAAGAGAATGCGAAAAAGTAATAAAACTGCTTCGCAGTTTTAACGCAAATTTTCCGGCATAATAGGGTTGCGGCGAGGGCGGTTCCTGGCAAGATTTGACTTTTATGGAACTTGACAGATCGGACATCGTACAAATGAAAATCCGGGACTTTCGCTCTACATTTCACCTTACCAAAACAACAGTGCTTGGAGTGTTTGATTTTCGTGCATTTTTAAATATGGCCAGTGTAATATTTTGAAATAGAATAAAACAGGTGCGCTTCGGCTAAAATATACTTTAAATAGAAATCAGCCGAAATCCGCTTGCTTTTTGATAATGGTTCGGCTAAAATATATTTGAAATAGAAATTAGCCGAAAAGAGGGTTCTGATATGAGTTATATAAAAAGGAATTTGGAGAATATTGTAAATCAGGTTACAAAGGAATACCCGGTGGTTCTTGTTACAGGACCGAGACAGGTGGGTAAAACTACAATGTTGCAGAAGTTAATGGAGGGAACGGAAAGGGGATATGTCAGCCTGGATGATTTGAATGAAAGAGCCCTTGCGAAATCTGATCCGGAATTATTCCTGCAATTGCACAAACCGCCTGTATTGATTGATGAAGTTCAGTATGCACCGGAATTATTTGCTTATATTAAAATGAATGTAGATAAAAATCATGCACCGGGAGCTTTTTGGTTGACTGGATCACAGATATTTAAATTGATGCGAGGAGTACAGGAGTCGTTGGCGGGCAGAGTGGCAGTGCTTTCTCTTACATCTTTGTCACAGGCAGAAATAGCAGGTGGTGAGATGGAGCCATTTACCATAGATATGGAAACATTGCTTGAAAGAAAAGCAGGCAGGACAGAAATTGATACCGGAGGCATTTTCGAGCGTATTTATAAGGGGTCCATGCCTGCGATTGTAAGCGGTGTAAACAGTAACAACCAGATTTTTTATAGCAGTTATTTGTCTACTTATATTGAACGTGATGTTAAAGACTTGTCGGATGCTATTGATTCACTTAGATTTCTTCAATTTATTACTGCGGTGGCTGCAAGGTGTGGTCAAATGGTTAATGTGGCTGAAATCGCAAGAGACGCGGATATTAATCAGACACAGGCAAAGAATTGGCTTGGGATTTTGGAAACATTGGGGATTATTTTTTATCTTCATCCTTATTCCAACAATCTGCTAAAGCGGCTTGTAAAAACTCCAAAGTTGTATTTTTATGATACGGGATTGGTGTGTTATCTGACAAAGTGGAGTAGTGCTGAAACATTAGAATGTGGGGCTATGAATGGTGCAATTTTAGAAAATTACGTGGTTGCGGAAATTAGGAAAACTTATCTTAATTGCGGAAAGGAACCATACATGTATTATTACCGTGACAAGGATGCCAAAGAAATTGATGTTGTATTGGAACATGATGGAATATTAAATCCAATTGAGATTAAGAAAACATCAAATCCGGGAACAGAATTGATAAAGGTATTCGGGCTGCTTGACAGGGCATCAACACCACGCTCTAAAGGAGCGGTTATTTGCATGAAGCCTGTACTTGGTGCAATTGATAGGGATAATTATATCATACCGGTCTGGATGATATAAGGTGGCAGTCAAAATGTATGACAATAAAAATGTTGTAGAACAGTTACAGAGATACTATTCACTCTGGAAAGACTTGATGTGGATGACCATAAGATTGTAATAGGACTTATATATGGAAAGGCATATGCTATCCGGGCATATGTCTTTTTTAAAAAAATGAAACCTGCTTATAATATATGTCGTATTAATAAGTGAAGGGATAAGAAAGGAGATGCTTCCCATAGAAGATGAAATAATTATAGACCGTTATATTGTAAGAGATGAAAGTGCAATTTCTTATACGGCAGATAAGTATGGAAAGCAGCTTGTTGCTATTGCCAATCGTATCTGCGATGACCTGGATATTGCTGAGGAATGTGAGAATGATACTTATTTGCGCGCATGGAATTCAATACCTCCTCACGAACCACGAGGCTATTTTTTTACTTTTCTGGCAAAAATAACCAGAAATCTTGCACTGGACCGGTATAGAGAATCAAACAGGTTGAAAAGAAGTGCTACAATTGTGGAACTGACAGGCGAACTTTCAGAGATAATTGCAGGCAACGACGATGCAACGGCAAATGCAGAAAGCGAAGAACTAAAAAATTATATAAATTCTTTTCTTAGAACACTTCACAAAGAAAAAAGAAATGTTTTTATAAGGCGGTACTGGTATATGGATTCTGTGGCCGAGATTGCAGACAGATATGGCATCAGTGAAGGCAAAATTAAAACAATTCTTTTCCGTGTCAGAAACGGGTTAAGACAATATCTTAAGAAGGAGGGCTATTATATATGAATTCATATGATTTTTTAAAAGCTATGAATGATATTGACGTGGATATGATTAAAGCGGCGGGAAAACCAGTCCGTAAACCATCTAATGTCATTAAGTGGATTGTAACAGCAGCGAGTCTGATATTAATAACAGGCATGAGCTTTATAATTGGAAATAAAGTAAGAAAGCAACAGCAGCCACAAGTATCATATTCGCTTATAGAATTTTCATTGAACGATAAAATATATTGCACTCCCGTGGTACAACAGTGTTCAGAATATAAACTTGTTGATGATGCTAGTACAGTGATATCGGTTCAGATGAAACAACCGGATGAAAGCGACCTTGGTGATGAAATGGGGTCAATAACTGTCAAGGCAGGTAAAAAAAATGTAATATGTAAGGTTTATTACTATAATGAGTATAATATGGATGATGAGATATGTATTGTGGCCTTTCCGGATGGACATTATCAGTTTTATATAAGAAAGGATTAAGCAAAAAGTGAAATGTAAAAAATCAATTATGGGACTGGCGGCTCTGCTGATTATGATTTTTCACTTTTATATCCCTTTTTCAGGATTAAAAGCAGAGTTAGTAATATACCGGGCAGCATATATAGGCGTGGATATTTTCTTCTTTGTGTCAGCGTATTCATTGGCACAGAGAGACAGAATTGAATATTGGAAGTTTGTGGGCAACAGGCTGTTGTCAATATATATTCCATTTGTATTGTTTGCTGTTGTGGCAAACTTTTACGAGAAATGGAAATATCCGAGATTTTTCAAGGTGATTGCAGGCATTGAATTTTTCAAAAGAGGAGGTGGTTCATTTTTATGGTTTTTTGTTGCCATAATGCTTATATATCTGATAGCACCATTTTTGATAAAATTAAAAAACCGTTTTGGTTTAAAGGCGTTTTTCGGGATGCTGCTTGGCTGGCTGCTACTTGGTGTGTTATGTAAGGATGTCCTTGGAAACAGAGCTGTTTTTGTACTGATAAACAGACTGCCAATAATTTTTATCGGTATATATTATGAAGAAATCAGAAAACTTTTGTTAAAAAAATCTGGGCTTCCTGTAATAATTGCAGGATTAATTGCAGGTTCTTATCTGATTTACAGATATGGCAGTATTGAAAGACTGAATAACCCTTTCTTTGAAATGTATTATATTATTGCAATTCCTTTTGTGATATCGCTGATATTACTCTGGGATTATATTTCATCACACGTATCAATCAGAAATCTTCCGATGCAGTTTATAGGCAGGCTTACGTTGGAACTATACGGCCTGCAGATGATTTTCGGTTTTAAACTTGAAACCAGGATTTATAAAGCAACCGGACAAAAACTTATTACATTTCTGATTACTGCGGTATGCCTCATAGT
>ERZ1026956.698-NODE-698-length-18816-cov-6.967166_pt1 | contig 18816 bp, 17 predicted proteins | sample MGYA00519301_ERZ1026956 | MGnify/ENA primary metagenome ERZ1026956 (study PRJEB26926, sample SAMN06164521) | human gut metagenome | biome: ENVO:00009003; feature: ENVO:2100002; material: ENVO:00002003 | host: Homo sapiens | place: USA | collected 2012 ...
ACCGGCGGCAGCGCCATCGACGCCATCACCCAGATCAAGAAGCACGGCGCAAAGCACATCAAGTTCATCGGCCTCATCGCTGCTCCGGAAGGCATCAAGGCCCTGCACGAGGCACACCCCGATGTGGACATCTACCTCGGCGCACAGGATGACCACCTGAACGAGAACGGCTACATCGTCCCCGGCCTGGGCGACGCAGGCGACCGTATCTACGGCACCAAGTAAATCTCTGTATAACGGAAAAGTGCTCTGCCGGCCGGCAGAGCACTTTTTGCGTGGTACAGTAATATTTACAGCATTGTAAATTTTCTGCGAGGCGCTTGACTTTTTTAGAAAACTGCGTATACTTATAAACGAGAAAATCAAATGCTGTTCATTTGGAATCGCAAATAATAAGACCCCTTCTCGGAGGTGCTAGCTCCGGGAAGGGGTCTTATTATTTAGTGCTTACAGTCCTTGTTGAACCATCTGCCAAGCCACTTGTAGATGTAGTTTGCAACCACACCTGCTGCGACAGACAGCATAAATGAGAAAATACTGTTCATTCGGAATCACCTCCCTTCCAAACGGAATGGAGTGGTAAGGACGGCGATTCGATTATATCATATTTTTCGACAGAAGAACAGAACTTCTTTCAGCACGATCACTTGCTCTTTCGTGCTAAAATCTCATCCAGAATGGCGTCCGCCACATCATCCTTGCTCATCAGGGGCAGCTCGCGGGCGCCGTCCGGCGTGATGAAGGTGACAACATTGGTATCCACACCAAACCCGGCACCGGCTACCTTCAGATTGTTGGCCACCACCATGTCGAGGTTCTTTTTCTCGAGCTTGGCCGAGGAGTTGGCCAGCATGTCCCGCGTCTCCATCGAGAAGCCGCAGAGGAACTGGCCCTTCTTCTTGGGGCCGATGGTGCCGAGGATGTCGGGCGTCCGCTCCACGGCGATGGAGAGGTCGCCGTCCTTCTTCTTTATCTTGTCGTCGGCCACAGCGGCGGGGCGGTAATCGGCCACGGCAGCGGCCATGACCAGAACGTCCATCTCGTCGAAGCGGCTGGTCACGGCCTCGTACATCTGCTGGGCTGTCGTGATGGGGACATCCTCGGTGAACCGCACCGGCTGCAGGGCCGTCGGGCCGTGGATGAGGGTGACTTCGGCACCGCGCATCGCGGCGGCACGGGCCACGGCATAGCCCATCTTGCCGGTGGAGTGGTTGGTCAGGTAGCGCACAGGGTCCAGCGGCTCCTGAGTGGGGCCGGCCGTGACGGCAATGCGCAGACCGGCGAGGTCCTTCGGCTTTGCGATGGCGCGGAAGATGTAGTCCAGCAGGACATCCTCTTTCGGCAGGCGTCCGCTGCCCACGTCCTTGCAGGCCAGTACGCCGCTCTCGGAGGGGATGACCGTGAAGCCGTACTTTTCCAGTGTGGCGATGTTGTCCTGGGTGATGGGGTTCTCCAGCATCCCGGTGTTCATGGCAGGGGAGACGAGCTTGGGACACTTGGCCGCGAGAACGACGGTGGTAAGCATATCGTCGGCGATGCCGTGGGCCATCTTGGCAATGACGTTGGCGGTGGCCGGGGCCACGAGGATGACGTCGGCCTTCTTTGCCAGCGAGATATGGGTGACTTCGAACTTGAAATCCCGGTCGAAGGTGTCCACCATGCACTTGTGGCCTGTCAGGGTCTCGAACGTGATGGGGGTGATGAACTGGGTGGCGTTTCTGGTCATGATGACCTCCACGTCGGCCCCCAGCTTGCGCAGTGCGCTGGCCACGTTGGCCATTTTATAGGCGGCAATGCCGCCGCTGACGCTCAGAAGGACGCATTTTCCCTTCAGATCCATCCAAAATACCTCCTATAAATAGGGATAATATAACTACAGTATAATGCAAAACGGCCCAGAGCACAACAAAATCTTTGATTGGGGTTGTATCTTGGCTCAAAATGCGGTAAAATACAGCTTGACTTATACAAAAAAGCTCTCTGTCAAGCCTGCGGCTCACGGGCAGGCCCGTCTCCATACAACCTCTCAGGCGCTTCGCGCCAGCTCCCCTGATAGGGGAGCCTCTGGCGAAGAGATGGGGCTTTACGATATGCCAAGGCCTCCCCTCGGTAGGAGAGGCGGCATCGCACAGCGATGACGGAGAGGTTCGACCCTGCGAGGAACTGAATTATGATTTTAGCCATTGACATAGGCAACACCACCGTCGCCCTCGGGGGCATCCGGGACGGACGTGTATGCTTTGTGGCCCACATGGACACGGTGCGCACCCGCACAGCGGCGGAGTACCGTGCCGAGATGGAAAAGGTATTCTCTCATCGGAGACACCCGGAAAAGCCCATCCGCTTCGAGGGCGCTGTCCTCACCAGCGTCGTCCCCCAGATCACGGGGGCGCTGGCCGAGTGCGCCCGCCACTACACCGGCAAAAAGCCGGTCATCGTTTCGCCCGACATCCGCACCGGCCTCACGATGGGGGTGCCTGACCCCCACGCCGTCGGCAAAGACCGCCTTGTGGATGCGGCCTACGCGGCGGCGAACTTCCCCCTGCCGGTGGTCACGGTAGACCTCGGCACCGCCACCACGTTCAACGTGGTAGATGAGAATAAGGTCTTCCGGGGCGGCGTCATCTGCCCCGGACTTTCCACCGGTCTGCGGGCGCTGGGGGAGCGGTGCGCCCAGCTGCCGCAGGTACATCTTTCTTCGCCCAAAAGCGCGATCGGCGTCGATACCGAGAAGTGTATGCTCTCCGGCTCTGTGCTGGGGACGGCTGTCCTGCTGGACGGCATCACTCAGCGCATCGAGGAAGAACTGGGCCGTCCGGCCACGCTGGTGGTCACAGGCGGTCTGGCAAAGTATGTCATCCCGCTCTGCCGTCACCCGCTCACCTATGACCCCGAGCTGCTGCTGAAGGGGCTGGCTCTCCTTTACCAGCTCAATGCGCCGCAGCATGAGCGTCACCACGAGCCGCGCAGCGACGGTGAGCGCCGCCGTCCCCGCCCGGCAGGCAGACGCCCTTACAACAACGGCAGCAGCTCCCGCCGCCGCAATAACCGCCGTCCCCGCCGGGACGATGAGGCCAAAGCGGGCTGAGCCCTGAAAGGAGAGACCTTATGATGAAATTAGGCATTCTCGGCGCAGGCATGATCGTCCGGGAGTTCCTGCCCTGGCTCACTGGGCCGGAAAGCCCCTTCAAGGTCGAGGCTCTTTGCAGCACGGAGCGGAGCGCCGGTGCAGCACAGGCCCTCTGCGACCAGTATGGTGTGCCGCGCCACACCACCAGCTACGACGAACTGCTGAGCTGGGTGGACGTTGTGTATATCGCCGTACCGAATATCCTGCACGTAAAATATACCCGTGCCGCTCTGGAAGCGGGCCGCCACGTCATCGTCGAAAAGCCGATGGCCCCCACGGCGGCGCTGGCCGAAGAGCTGGCCGAGCTGGCCCGGAGCAAAAAGCTCTTCCTCTTCGAGGCGGTCACCACGCAGTATCAGGACAACTACGCCAAGATCCGTGAGGTGCTGCCCAAGGTAGGCGCCGTCACGATGGTGCAGTGTAATTTCAGCCAGTATTCCAGCCGGTATCATGATTTCTGCGCCGGCAAGGTCTGGCCGTCCTTTGACCCGGCCTGCGCCGGCGGCGCGCTGATGGACCTGGGCGTCTACAATGTCAGCTATGTGGTGGGCCTCTTCGGTTCGCCCAATAAGGTCCACTATGCGGCCAATGTCACCCGGGGCATCGACACCAGCGGCGTGCTGACGATGGAGTATCGCAGCTTCAAGGCTGTGAGCATCAATGCCAAGGACAGCAGTTCCCCGGCCCGGTACATCATTCAGGGTACCAAGGGGTATCTGCTCCAGAAATCCACCGCCAACTTCTGCGGCGGCGTCACCTTCCACCCCTATAAGGGCAAGGAAGAACACTTCAACCTCAGCGCAGGCCGTCCCCGGCAGGCGGCGGAGTTCCACGCCTTTGCCCGTGCCATCGAGAGCGAGGATATGGAGCTTTGCAGCCGGATGCTGGACACCTCGGTGGCCGTCAGCCGTGTGCTGGAAACGGCCCGCCGCGATGCGGGCATCCGCTTCACTACTGATTTATAATGCTATCCCCGGGAGTTCCCTGACAAAACATCCCGTATATTTCAGACTGTATTCTACAAAAGATCCCGTGTATTTCACGGGCAGGTTTGCGCCGTATCTGACAATTTAGGGCGGAACGGCAGCAAGGAGGAAAACTGAATTATGAAAAAAAATGACATTCGCACCCTCACCCGGCTGGCACTGCTGGTCGCCATTGAGTTGGTCATGAAGGCCGTCGGCCTGGGCAGTGTCCCTGTAGGCCCGCTTTACATGAGCTTTTTGACCCTGCCGATCGCCGTGGGTGCCATCACCATGGGTCCCGCCGCAGGCGCTATCCTCGGCGGCGTGTTCGGCGCCGTGAGCTTCTATGATGCCGTCACCGGCGCTTCCGCCATGACTGGTGCGCTGTTCCAGGTCAGCCCCGTCAACACCTTCATCCTCTGTGTGGGTATGCGTGTGCTGATGGGCCTGTGTACCGGCCTTATCTTCAACGCTGTCAAGAATTTCGATAAGCCCGGCACCTGGAGCTACATCGTCAGCGCCATGTGCGCCCCGGCCCTCAACACCCTGTTCTTCATGGGCTACATCGTGCTGGCCTTCTACGGCTGCGATTACGTCCAGAACCTCGTGTCCGTCAAGGGCGCAGCCAACCCCCTGATGTTCGTCGTCCTGCTGGTCGGCGTGCAGGGCGTGGCCGAGTTCCTTGTCTCCGGCATCCTGGGCGGCATCGTCGCCCGCGCTGTCCACAAGTTTTTGAAGTAACAGGCGGTGTTGGTCAGGGACATCCGCTGATAAACCTCTCCGTCACGGCTGACGCCGTGCCACCGCCCCTATCAAGGGGCTGCAAGGAAAGATCATATAATAGGCCCCTCCCCCGGCAAAAATGCTGAGGGAGGGGCTTTTGTGTTGATTTTAGCCTACCGGTGCGGTATACTTATCATACTTTATTCAAAAGAAGGAGGCGGCGGAAAATGCCCATCGGCCCCAGCAGACCCCTGAATTTAGCAAAGCCGGAGTCCATCGACATCCGGCAGGCCGCGCGGTATTTCGGCGCGCGGGGCGAGGCTGACAGCGCTACCCTCACCCTTCTGGAAAAGTGCGCTGCGCCCCTTCTCGCCGCCGCCACGCCCCGGGCCGTCTGGCTCGAGGCCGACGTGGAGAGCCTCACGCAGGCCGGTATTTTGAAGGGGGAGGACATCTTCCGGCATCTGGAAGGGTGCAGTGAGGCCGTGCTTCTGGCCGTGACAGTCGGCCCCGGCGTGGACGGACAGATACGCCGGGCCGGTGTGGGCGACATCGCCGCCGGTGTGGCGTCGGACGCCATCGGCTCTGTGCTGGTCGAACAGGCTGCGGACGCCGCCGAGGCCGAGCTGCGGCAGTGGGCCGCAGAGCAGGACAAGTACCTCACGGGCCGTTTCTCGCCGGGCTACGGCGACTGGCCCATCGGGGTGCAGCCGCTGGTGGCAGCGGCACTGGACACCGCCCGCCGTGCCGGGCTCTGCGTGACCAAAAATGACCTGATGACGCCCCGCAAGAGCGTGACCGCTCTGCTGGGCCTGAGCGACCATCCGGTGAAAGGACGTCTTGCCGGGTGCGGACACTGCGTGCTGAACACGCGGTGCGAATATAGAAAGAGGGGCAAGACCTGTGCAAGCGAATGAACTGTTTATCCAGCCGAATACCATCCTCCTCGACGGCGGCATGGGTACCATGCTGCAGGCGGCGGGCCTGAAACTGGGCGCACGGCCTGAGGAACTGAACATCACCGCCCCACAGCTCATCGAGAGCATCCACAGCCGGTACGCCGCCGCAGGCAGCCGCATCATCAATGCCAACACCTTCGGCGCGTCGGCCCATAAGCTGGCGGGCAGCGAATACACGCTGGAAGAGATCATTGCGGCGGGCATCGCCAACTGCAAGCGGGCCTGCGCTCCCTACGGCGCACTGGCCGCGCTGGACGTCGGCCCGCTGGGCGAACTGCTGGAGCCCAACGGCACGCTGGCCTTTGAAGACGCCGTGGCCGAGTATGGCCGCATCGTCCGGGCAGGTGTCGCCGCCGGGGCCGATCTCGTCTTCTTTGAGACCTTCACCGACCTGTACGAGCTGAAAGCTGCCCTGCTGGCCGCGAAAGAGAACTGTGACCTGCCCATCCTCGCCAGCATGAGCTTTGAGGCAGGCGGGCGCACCTTCACCGGCTGCACCGTCGAGAGCTTCGCCGTCACGGCCCGGGGCCTCGGGGCCAACGCCGTGGGCATCAACTGCTCCCTCGGCCCGAAAGAAATTTTCCCCATGGCAAAGCGGCTGGCCGAGGCTCTGCCCGGCGATTTCCCGGTCTTTGTCAAGCCGAATGCGGGCCTGCCCCGCGCCGACGGCAGCGGCTACGACATCACGCCCCAGCTCTTTGCCATGGAGATGAAGCCCTACCGCGATTTGAAGCTCTTTGCGGCGGGCGGCTGCTGCGGCACCACCCCCGATTTCATCAAGCTGCTGAACGGTGTCTTCGCCGACTGCAAGCCGGGCCGCCCCGCCCACGCCATGCCCTCGGTGCTCTGCTCGCCGATGGACTTCGTCACCGTGGACGGCATCACCGTGGTGGGCGAGCGCATCAACCCCACCGGCAAAAAGCGGTTCCAGCAGGCCCTGCGCGAGGGCGACATGAACTACATCCTCGAGCAGGCCGTCAGCCAGTCTGAGGCCGGAGCGCAGGTGCTGGACGTCAACGTGGGCGCGCCCGGCGTGGACGAGCCCGCCGTCATGGAGCAGGTGGTGAAGGCTCTGCAGAGTGTCGTCAGCCTGCCCTTGCAGCTGGATTCCTCCCACGCAGACGCCCTCGAGCGGGGTCTGCGGGTCTACAACGGCAAGCCCATCGTCAACTCGGTGAACGGCGAGACCGAAGTGCTGGAGCGTGTCCTGCCCCTCTGCAAAAAGTACGGCGCGGCCGTCGTCGGCCTTGCCATCGACGAGCGGGGCATCCAGCCCAGCGCCGACGCTCGGTTTGAGATCGCAAAGCGGGTGGTGGACGCGGCGCTGGCCCACGGCATCCCCCGGGAAGATATTTATATCGACTGCCTGACCCTCACCGCCAGCGCCCAGCAGCAGGACGTTCTGGCCACCGTGGAGGCGCTGGCCCGCTGCAAGAAGGAGCTGGGCGTCCGCACCATCCTCGGCGTGTCCAACATCAGCTTTGGCCTGCCCTGCCGCCCCTACCTGAACACCACTTTCCTCACCATGGCCATGTACGCGGGCCTCGACCTCGCCATCATGAATCCTTCCAGCGAAGAGATGATGGCGGCGGTCTACTCTTACAACGTCCTCACCAACCGTGATAAGCAGAGCATGGCCTACATCGCCCGCTATGCCGATAAAGTCCCTGCCAGCGCCGCGCTGAAGCAGGCCCGGACGGCCCAGGCGTCTCAGACGTCAAACACCCCGGCGGAGGCGGATGCAGCTCACAGCGGCCCTTTTGCCGCGCTGATGCAGGCGGTGGAAAAGGGCCTCAAGGGTGAAGCCGCCGCCCGCACCCACACCCTGCTGGACGAAAACGAGCCCCTGACGCTGGTGGACGAGGCCCTCATCCCGGCGCTGGACGTCGTGGGTGAAAAGTACGAGAAGGGCAAGCTCTTCCTGCCCCAGCTGTTACAGGCCGCCAGCGCCGCACAGGCCGCCTTTGAAGAGATAAAGACTGCCATCGCCAAGCGGGGCGGGGCCGGGGCCAGCAAGGGCCGCATCGTCCTCGCGACCGTCAAGGGCGATGTCCACGACATCGGCAAGAACATCGTCCGCGTCATCCTCGAGAACTACGGCTTCGAGGTCATCGACCTTGGCCGCGATGTGCCGGTGGAGACGGTAGTGGACACTGTCCGGGAGAAGGATGTCCACCTCGTGGGGCTCTCGGCCCTGATGACCACCACCCTCAAGAGCATGGAAGAGACCATCGCGGCCCTCCATGCGGCAAAGCTCGACTGCAAGGTGATGGTGGGCGGCGCTGTCCTGACGCCCGAGTACGCCGAGAAGATCGGCGCGGACTGGTACGCCAAGGATGCCAAGCAGAGCGCCGATATTGCCAAGAAATTCTTCGGCGAGTCATAAAAACAGAGCAAGAGCCGGTGCATCTGCACCGGCTCTTTTGGCGTTTACTTATGATCTACCAGCGCCATGATGCGCTCCGGCAGGGCGGAGAGGCAGGCCGGGGCGTCGGGTTCGGCCACGGAGAGAGTCGTCTTGCTCACTTTCCACCACAGACGAGTGGTGCCGTCCGGCAGCTGGAAGATGAGGTTCCAGTCGAAGGGGTTCTCGCTGGCCGAGAGAAGCTCCACCGGCAGGGCATTCTCTGCGCCCGGAGCGCAGGGGGCGAAGTCGTGGGCGCGGATGCCCACGGCGGTGCAGCCCTCCGGCACCTCAGCGGCGAGGTGCAGCAGACTCTCACAGCCTGCGAGGCGGACGCTGTGGGCGTCCACCCGGGTGCAGGGCAGGATGTTCTTGCAGCCGGTCAGCCGGGCGGCAGCGATGCTGCGGGGGTCGGCAAAGACCTCTTTCGTGGTGCCGGTGCGGAGCACCTGCCCGCCGTCCATGACGATCATGTCCCGGCACAGGCGGTAAGCTTCGTCCCGGTTGTGGGTGACAAGCAGGGCTGTGCCGGCGAAACCCGCCAGCAGGCTGCCTACTTCGCCCTCCACCTCCTCGCGGAGGTAGCTGTCCAGTGCGCTGAACGGCTCATCCAGCATCAAAATCTTCGGCTTGCCCACCAGAATACGGGCCAGCGCGGTGCGCTGCTGCTGTCCGCCGGAAAGCTCTGCCGGGCGGCGGCTGGCCAGTTCTTCCAGCCGCAAGGCCCGCAGCATCCCGGCGCAGCGGGCCTTGCGGGCGGCTTTGTCCCTTTCGGCTTTCAGGCCGCAGAGGATGTTCTGCTCCACGGTCATATTCGGGAAGAGGGCGTAGTTCTGGAAGAGCAGGCCCACGCCCCGCTGCTGGGGCGGCAGGTCGATGTGCTGCTCGCTGTCGAACAGCACCCGCCCGTCCAGCACGATGCGGCCCTTGTCGGGCTTCACGATGCCCGCGATGCAGCGCAGTGTCATGCTTTTGCCGCAGCCCGACGCGCCCAGAATGGCCGTGGCAGTGTTTCCGGCGGTGAAGTCGGAGCGGAGGGTGAAGCCGTTCAGCTTTTTCTCGATATGTACTTCCAGGCTCATGCGCGGCCACCTGCTTTCTGCTTTTTCTCCAGGAGGTTCACAGCCAGCAGCACCACAGCAGAGATGACGATGTCCACCAGCACCCACCGCATGGCACCGGCCTCATCGTTGGTGCGCCAGAGCTGGTACACCGTGGTGGCGATGGTGGCCGTCTTGCCCGGGGTGTAGCCCGCTATCATGCTGGTAGCACCGTACTCGCCCAAGGCCCGGGCAAAGGCCAGCACCGTACCGGCCAGAATGCCCTGTCGGCAGCAGGGCATCCGTACCCGCCAGAATATCCACGCATTGGACTGTCCCAGTGTCTGGGCCGACCAGGCCAGCGTCTCGTCAAAGCTTTCGAAGGCGCCCCGGGCGGTGCGGTACATCAGCGGGAAGGCCACTACGATGGACGCAAAGATGGCGCTGTACCAGTTCATGACCAGCTTGACGCCGAAATGCTCCATGAAGAAGATGCCCAGCGGCCGCTTTGCGCCGAAGAGCAGCAACAGAAAATAGCCCACCACTGTGGGCGGCAGCACCATGGGCAGGGTGAGCACCACGTCCAGCACGCCCTTGACGGTGCGGGGCAGCTTTGCGATATAATAAGCGGCAAAAATGCCGAGGAAGAACACCGCTGTGCAGCTGATGAGCGCGATGCGCAGGCTGTTCCATAAGGGATACCAATCCATGATTTTAACCTTTTACATCGCCGTGAAGCCCACGCCCTCGAACACGGTGGCGGCACGGTCAGTCTGCAGATAGGCCAGGAACTCCCTGGCGGCCTCGGCGTTGGGGGCAGCCTTCAGCACAGCGGCGGGGTAGATGACCTGACCGCACATCTCGGCGGTGGCCTCGTCCACGGGGGTCAGACCGGCGCTGTAAGCGTCGGTGCAGTAGACGACACCGGCGTCCACACTGCCCTCGCTGATCTGGGTGGTGACTTCCTTGACGTTGGAGCCGTAGGTGATGACACCGGCAGCAGCCAGAGCCTCTTCGTCGAGGTCATAGTAGGCCAGGATCTTCTGGGTGTACTGGCCCACAGGCACATCGCTGTTGCCCATGCAGAACAGGATGTCCTGAGCCTTCAGGTGCTCGGCCAGAGCATCAAAGCTGTCGATGCCCTTGTCGCTGCCCTCGGGTACACAGAGGACGACCTTGTTTTCCAGCAGGTCCACGCGGGTGGAGGGGTCCACGAAGTCCAGACCGTCGGTGTTCACGTCGGCAGAAGCGGTGATGTCCAGCTGGTTCATCTGCTTCTGGCCGGCAGAGAGGAAGAGGTCGCAGTCAGCGCCCTCCTGGATCTGGGTCTTGAGAGTACCGGAGGAATCGAAGTTGAAGCGGAAGGTGACGCCCGGGTTCTCGGCAGAGTAGTCTTGGGCGATGGCGTTCAGGGTCTCGGTCAGTGAGGCAGCGGCGAAGACGATGAGCTCGACGCTCTCGTCGGCAGCCTCGGAAGAAGCGGCCTCAGAGGAAGCAGCTGCGGAAGAGGCAGTGCTGGAAACAGCGCCGCTGCAGGCGGTCAGGGCAGCAGCAGCGCCGACTGCGCCGACCACGGACAGAAAGCTGCGGCGGGAAATGAGATCGGCTTTCATGAATTTTCTCCTTCTATAGTGGTTAAAATTTCCTCATATATGTTCACGTCCCGAAACCGGAGAGGGACAGCAATGTTACTTGCGGGCGCACTCGCCGTCCAGACCGGCGGCGATGCGGACGCCGTGCCCGAGGCTGGGCAGGATGTACTCGAGGTTCTCCTTCACGGCTTTCGGACTGCCCGGCAGGTTGACGATGAGCGTCTTGCCGCGCAATACACTGGCGGCGCGGCTCAGCATCCCGCGGGGGGTGATGGAAAGGCTGTGGTACCGCATGGCCTCGGCGATGCCGGGGGCGTTGCGGTCGGCCACGGCATAGGTGGCCTCGGGGGTAATATCCCGGGGCGAGAAGCCGGTGCCGCCGGTGGTCAGGATAAGGTTCACCTGACGGCCATCGGCCAGACGGATGAGCTGTGCTTTCAGCGCCTTGGCCTCGTCGGGCAGGAGCATCGTCTCTTCCACCACATAGCCTGCGGCGGTGAGCATCTCCACGATGAGGGGGCCGCTCTTGTCCTCCCGCTCGCCCCGGCTACCCTTGTCCGAAAGGGTGATGACCGCAGCGCGCAGCGGCGGATCTTCCAGCGGCGGCAGAAGGGTCACTTCGTCGCCGACATGAATTTCGCCGCCCTTCAGCACCCGGGCAAATACGCCCTCCCGGGGCATGATGCACTCGCCGGTCTGCTGCTTGATGACACAGTCGTTGTGGCACTCCTTGCCGATCTGGGTCATCTCCAGCACCACGTCGCCGATGGCGAAGCGGCTGGTGACGGGCAGGTTGCGGAAGTCGAAGCCCTCGATGACAAGGTTTTCGCCGAAGGCACCATAGTCCACCCAGATCTTCTTGCGGAACGCCTCGATTTTTTCGGCGCTGAGCAGGCTCACCTGCCGGTGCCAGTTTCCGCCGTGGGCGTCGCTCACGATGCCCCATTCCGGGGTCAGGACAGCACTTGGCACCTCGGTCTTGACGGTGCCGCGCTTGGGGCTGGTGCAAATCGCCAGAATTTTTCCCATAGTAATTTATCCTCCGATACGGTACATCCCGCGGGTGGCGGGCATGGAATTGTCTCCGAAATGATGTTCCCGGGGTTTCGACCAGATCGTCTCCCGGATGGCCTGTAAAAGCTCCTCGTCCGCCGCGCCGCCCCGCAGCAGGGTGCGCAGGTCGCAGCCCGTCTCGCTGGCAAGGCAGGGGCGCAGAAAGCCCTGACTGGTCAGCCGCACCCGGTTGCAGGAAGCGCAGAACTTGCCATGGACCGCCGCGATGAAGCCCACATCGCCCTTCCAGCCCGGGACGGTGTAGTAGACGGCAGGCCCGTCGCCGAACCCGGCGCTCTGGGCGGCGGGCAGGGGCGAAAACTCCGGCCAGCGGCGGGCAAACCGCTCCCGCAGCTCCGGCCCCGAGATGCAGGGCATGGCCGCGCCGTAGCCGATGGGCATCATCTCGATGAACCGCACCTGTAACGGGCGGCTCTCGGCGAGGGCGGCCAGGTCTTCCAATTCACCCTCGTTCACGCCCACCTGCGGCACACAGTTCAGTTTGACAGGGATGCCGCTGTCCAGTGCGGCGCGGATGCCCTCCATGACGTGCTCGAACTCGTCCCGGGCCGTGATGCTTTGGAACACTTCGGGGCGCAGAGTGTCGAGGCTGATGTTCACGCTGTCAAGACCAGCCGCCAGCAGGGCGGGCAGCTGCTGCGCCAGCAGGATGCCGTTTGTGGTCATGGTGACTTTGCGGATGCCGGGGATGGCTTTCAGCCCCGCCACCAGCTGGTCTACGCCCTTGCGCACCAGCGGCTCTCCGCCGGTGACGCGGACGGTATCGACGCCGCACCGGGCGAACAGGGCCGCCAGACGCAGGAACTCTTCGTAGGTGAGCACGGCTTCCCGCTCCAGCTTTTCCACGCCGTCGGGCATACAGTAGCGGCAGCGCAGGTTGCACAGATCGGTGACGGACAGGCGCAGATAGTGGATATTGCGCTGGGCAGAATCAAACATAGCCGCCCTCCGCCCGGATGTAGTGGCCGCTCTTGCCGCCGGTCTTCTCGACGAGATGGATCTCGCCCAGCTCCATGCCCTTATCGACGGCCTTACACATATCGTAGATGGTGAGCAGGGCGGTGGAAACGCCAGTCAGGGCCTCCATCTCCACGCCGGTGACGCCCGCCGTCTTGACGGTGCAGAGCGCCTCCACAGCCTGCCGATCGGGCAGAAGCCTGAAGTCCACGCTCACTTTCGTCAGGGGCAGCGGATGGCACAGCGGGATGAGCTCGCTGGTGCGCTTGGTGGCCATGATGCCGGCAATGCGGGCCACGCCCAGCACATCGCCTTTCTTCACGGTGCCGCTCTCCACGGCGGCGAATGCCTCGGCGTTCATGGTGATGATGCCGTGGGCGGTGGCCTCCCGGAAGGTGACGGTCTTCTCGCTCACATCCACCATCACGGCGTTGCCGGAGGCATCAAAGTGGGTCAATTTGTTGTCAGTCATAGAATGAAACCTCTCAGCAATGCCCAAATCCGCAGTTGGGCCAGTGACACTCGGCGCAGCCAAGGCACAGGCCGCCCTCGCCCAGACGGGCAATATCCTCGGCGGTGATGGCATCGTCGGCCAGCAGACGGGGCAGCAGCAGGTCAAAGATGGTGCGTTTGGCGTACATGACGCAGCCGGGCAGACCACAGACCGGCACACCGTCCAGATAGCTCACGAGGAACATGGCACCCGGCAGCACCGGTGCGCCGTAGGTGACGATGTCCGCGCCGGTGTTCCTGATGGCCAGCGGGGTGCGGTCGTCGGGGTCCACGCTCATGCCGCCGGTGGTGAAGATCAGCTCACAGCCCGCCTCTTTCGCTTCCAGAATGGCGGCGGTGATGCCCGCCGGGTCGTCGTCGCAGACCTTGTGGAAGGTCATCTCACAGCCGTACTCGGCCAGCTTGCCCACGAGGATAGGCGTGAACTTATCCTCGATGCGGCCCTTGAACACCTCACTGCCGGTGGTGATGACGGCAAACTTCTTGGCCTGCATGGGCAGCACGTTCAGGATAGGCTCACTGCCTGCGGCAGCCTGCATGGCATCCATCTTCTCCTGTTCGATGACCAGAGGGATGATGCGAGTACCGGCCAGTTTCTGGCCCTTTTTCACGGGCAGGTCGCCGTGGATGGTGGCGATCATCATTTGGGGCGTGCGGTTCACGGCCAGCAGGGCTTCGCGGTTGATTTTCAGCAGGCCGTCGCAGTCGGCGATGAGCTCGATTTTTCCCTCTTTCGGCTCGGTGCCGTGGATGTTCTTGCCCGCAGCGGCCTTGTACAGCAGCGCGGCGGCTTCGTCCTCGTGGAGGATGCCGGGCTTTTTCTCCCAGACGTAGAGGTTTTCTTTGCCGATGGAGAGCAGCACGGGGATGTCCTCGGGCTGGATGATATGGCCCTTGCGGAAACGTGCGCCCTTGAACTCGCCGGGAATGATTTGGGTAATGTCGTGGCAGAGCACCTGGCCTGCCGCGTCTTCGGTACGAATCAGTTTCATATCTGTCTTCTCCTTACAGGCCCGGCATCTGGGCAACGAGCCAGTCGGCCAGAGCCTGCGCATCTTCCAATCCAAAATCTGCCCCCGGAATGTCTCCCACCACCGCCAGCGGCTGGAAAGACACCGGTGTGTCCGAAATTTCTTTGCGGACAACTTCGATTTTCGGCCAGCCGCTGTCCTTGAAGCCTTCCAGCAGCACCAGATCATAGCCGTGGCGCTCGAAGAGCGCCAGCAAGTCCTGCTCCGTCAGGCGGAACATCTCGGTCAGCAGATAGCGCTGGCCGGAGTAGACCGCCACCCCCTCGGCCCCCGCTTCCCGCAGACGGTAGCTGTCGGTGCCGGGGACATCGGGAGTGAAATCATGGCCGTCGTGCTTGATAATGCCCACTTTCAGCCCCCGGCTGCGCAGGGCAGGCAGAAGCTTTTCCAGCAGCGTCGTCTTGCCGCTGTTGTGCAGGCCGCTGACGGCCAGCACCGCCGGGCGCTTGAGCTCGATCTCCTGGGCCAGAGCCTCTTTCTGTTCACTGTACAAAACTGAGCACCTCCACTTCTTCGCCCGGAGTCACCGGGCCGCTGCCCGCAGGCAGTTCAACGAGACAGTTGCAGCCGATCATGGCAGAAAGGCTGCCGGACGAGTGGGCTTCGGCGTTGCCCTCGCCGGGGATGGTCACGCTGCCGCCCATGGCCTTTGCCCGCAGATAGCGGTTCCCCTTGCTGGGCTTCGAGAAGCCCGTGGTCAGGGTGCGGGTGGTGCGGGGAAGAAGGCAGCTTTCCTCACAGCGCCCCGCCGCCCGCAAAAGAGCCGGGACGGCATATTGTTCCAGCGTAGCGGCGGCGGCAAAGGGGTTGCCAGAGAGGCAGAACACCAGCTTGCCGTCAATTTTCCCGGCCAGCATGGGGCTTCCGGGCTTCTGGGCCACGCCTGCAAAGAGGATGTCCGCATTCAGCTGTTCCAGCACAGCGGGCAGATAGTCTTTCTGCCCCACCGAGACGCCGCCGCTGGTGATGACGGCATCGCACTCCGCCAGCAGTTCCCGCATCTCACGGGCGATCTCCTCCGGGTCGTCGGAGCAGTGCCGACGTTTTACCGCAAAGCCCAGCTGCCGCAGGCGGGAGGCGTTCTGGACGCCGTTGGCGTCGTAAATTTTGCCGGGCGTCCAAGCCTCGCCCGGAGCTAAAAGCTCGCTTCCTGTGGCCAGAACGCCCACGGTCAGCGTCTTGTAAACGGGGACTTCAGCGTATCCCTGCCCGGCCAGCACGCCGAGATGGGCGGGGGAGAGTACCGTACCGGCCTCAGCGATGACAGCACCGGCGGCGATGTCTCCGCCCCGGAATACCACGTTCTGCTGGGGCTTCATGGCGGCATAGAGCTGTACCGTCTCCTCGCCGCTGTCGGTCAGCTCCTGCATCAGCACACAGTCTGCGCCCTCGGGCAGGGGTGCGCCGGTCATGATGCGGGCCGCACAGCCAGCAGGCAGGGGCGAAGCGGGGGCATCTCCGGCGTAGAGCTTCATGGTCACGGGCAGGGTGACGGGTGTTTCGCGGCTGGCACCGGCGGCGTCGGCGCTGTGCAGGGCGTAGCCGTCGAAGGGGCTGCGGTCAAAGGGCGGCTGGTCCATCCGGGCCGAAAGCGTCCCGGCGGCAATGCGGCCGTCCGCTTCGTCCAGCGGGACAATTTCCGTCTCCGGCCTCGGCAGAGCCGCAGCGGCATCCAGCACGCGGCGCAGCGCCTCAGAGGGCGCGCAGAAAGGCTGTTTCATAAAAAATCCTCCAAATGCCCGGCCACACCCGGCCTGCTATGGCTCAGGCGGGGCGCAGCGGGGATTCATATAAAAAGGCAGGTTAAAAAAGAAGCGGAGACGTCTTGATGGAAAATCAAAACGCCTCCGCAGAATATCCGCACATTCCGGCAAAGGGCAGCTTGCAGACTGTCCTGCCGATGGCGGCTCTCCGCTCCCTGCCGCCCTTGCAGTGGCGGCAGAGCACGGAAAGCCCCTGTGTGGATGGGAGGAGTTCTTTTTTTCAAATTGCAGCGTTTCTTCTGCGGGAAGGCGGCGGGGTTTCCCCCTCCACCCTTGAATGCCGGCTTATATAGCCCTTAGCATTGCGGCGCGGTGTCATGCCCGACGGTTTAGACACCTTTGCTCAAAGAAGCTCATATACCCTATTTGATTGTGTGGGATGCTTTAGTCGGTCCACTCATCTACGTCGCTGATGGCTTTTGCGTAGCGGCGGGTGAGGTGCTGGGTGGAGAAGAGGAACCGCTCGTTCTGGTTGTTGGTCAGCTCCTCGATGTCGGCGTACTCCGGCTTGCCCTGCATGGACTGCCACGTCTGCTCGATGGCTTCCTGTGTCAGATCGTAGGGCGAGCGGCGGAAGTACCGCAGCGGGGTGGCGCTGGGGTAGACACGGGCGTTGAACCGCACCATCTCGGCCACCATGGCGCAGAGATCCTTGTCCTCGATGAGCTGCGCGATCATGGCGTAGTTGTCGCTCATGTTGGCGCTGGAGTAGTAGTAGGCATCCTTTGCGCCGACGCGGGACACGATGTCTGCGCACTGGGGGTCTTCCGGCATCTGGGCCAGAAGTTCATCGGCGTTTTCAACCTCACTCACCAGCAGGGCGTGAGATGTGACCAGCGCCGCCGCCGAGCGGGAGCGGATGTAACCCGCCAGCTCCTGTGCCGGGGTAAGCTCCGGCAGCTCCGGCGCGGTGACGGTGGGCTGGTCGGCGTAGGGGTCGCCCTCTGCCTCCGGTGCAGCGGCCAGAAAATCCAGCAGCTGGGGCTTTTCGGCGGCGTCCGGTGTTGCAGCCGTCTCTTCGAAAGCGGGCTGTGCCTCGGCCTGCTTTGCGGCCAGAGCATCCGTCTCCTTCTGCACAGCAGCAATGACGTCCTCGCCGAGCTTTGCAGCGCTGCCGTCGAACATACTGCCCGTTTCCTTCAGGCGGCGGGCCGTCTCGCTGGCCGCGTCGATGTCAAAGACCTCGGCCTTCGGCTTCTTTTTCGCGGCCATCTCTGCCTTCTGCAGGTCGAGGATGACCTGCTCAGGGTCGGAGGCGGCGTCCACCGTAGTGGTATAACCGGGTTTGCGTCTGCCAAACAGCATGATAGTTCCTCTCGTTTCTGTGAAGTTGTTTTCGTAAGCAGAGTGCATCGAACGGCGAGGATTTTTGCCCGCAGACAAGGCGATTTTCCGCAGCAATCCTGACGGATTGCAAGGGAAAGCAACGCCGTATGCGGGCAAAAAGACCGTTCGGGCGGTGTGCAATGCTTATGAAAACGGCTTCTTAATTACTGGGCTGCGGCCTCGCTGGCAGCAGTCTCCCCGGCGGGAGTCTGGTCGTAGATGCCGCGTGCTTCCAGATCGTCGGCCATGTCGCCGAGGTCGAACTTCTCCAGCGTCTCGCGGGTAGGCACACCGGTGGTTTTGTCCCAGCCGAAGATGTCATAGAACAGGTCTTTTGCCTTCTCCATGTCGGCGCGATCCAGCTTGGTGGTGCCTTCCTCGAATGCCTTGAAGTCGGGTTCCTTGTCGAAGACCCAGTCGCAGATGGCGTCGTGCTCCTGACGGAGGTTTGCGCTGCCGCAGTTCTTCTGGAAGCTGATGGCGGTCATGGCGCGCAGCATCTGGGTGATGCGCTCGCCTGCCTCCTGCAGACCGGCCTGGGTGTAGGTCTCGCCGGTGACGGCGGTCATGAAATCTGCCTGCAGGTCCAGATCGCCGTGGTAGGCCCGCTCCTTGGAGGGAGACTGGGTCATGGGCCACATCCAGTTGCAGAGGGTGGCAGAGTCGTGGAAGTTCTTGTCGTTGACGCAGTAGGCGGCCAGCTTTGCCTTGTTTTCGTTGATGGGCGTGTAGGCCTTGGCCTTGTCGTAGCAGCCCTCGCCGAAGAAGTCCTCCATGACCTTTTTGGTCACCTCGTAGGGTGCGCCGGAACCGGTCTCGCAGACGATCTCGTGGATCATGCAGTCTCTATTATACACCAGATTGTACAGCATGCCAACCTGCCATGCCTCTGCGGGGCCGTGGTGGTTGGGGAAGCCGTTGTACATCAGGTTGGAGTTGGTGGCACCGTCGGTGCGGTCCAGCCAGCTCTTGGGCAGGCCGAACTTTTCCATCATGGCCAGCGTACCCTTTGCGATGACGGACAGGTCGCCCTCGCCGTAAGCCATGCGGCGGATGAGCTCCACCTCCCAGCGGGGGTCACCGGCCTTTTCCCATGCCCAGGGCAGAGAGTCATACTCTTCCTCGCTGATGTACTTGGTGGCCTCCTCACGGGGCATCCGCAGGATCCACAGCAGGTCACGGTTCAGGTTGCCGTAGTTGTCCCACAGGCCCATGTCATCGACGGCGTGAGACCATGCCAGGTTGATGACCATGGTGCCGTCGCCCTCGTACTTGAAGTCGTGGACGCCGTCCGGGTAGACGCGGGTGCCGTACAGCACGGGCATACAGGTGTTGGAGT